>ERZ1026874.565-NODE-565-length-22560-cov-10.508954_pt1 | contig 22560 bp, 18 predicted proteins | sample MGYA00380167_ERZ1026874 | MGnify/ENA primary metagenome ERZ1026874 (study PRJEB33269, sample SAMEA4719803) | human gut metagenome | biome: human-associated habitat; feature: organic feature; material: feces | place: Cameroon | collected 2013-10 ...
GGTGCTCCATGGCGGATTCGAACCGTCGACCTTGGGATTAGAAGTCCCCTGCTCTATCCAACTGAGCTAATGGAGCATAGAGCCGCGCGTCCAAGCAGGTACAAGTTAGCGCGACTAAAAGATTATAACCTACTTGAACTGGTCGTGGTACGCCTTGCAGACCTCATCCACGGGGCCATCCATGCGTAGATCGCCCTTCTCGATCCATACGGCACGCTGGCAAATGCGCTCAACCTGCTCCATGGAGTGAGAAACGAACAGAACCGTGACGTCGCCGCTCTCAATAAAGTGCTGAATGCGGCGCTCGCACTTCTGCTGGAAAAAGACGTCGCCAACAGAAAGCGTCTCATCGACGATAAGGATATCGGGCTCAGTAATCGTGGCGATAGCAAAGGCAATGCGCGCAACCATGCCCGAAGAGAAGTTCTTCAATGGCATGTCGACAAAGTCTTTGAGCTCAGCGAACTCGATGATTTCGTCAAAACTGGCATCGATAAACTCTTTGGTGTAACCAAGTAGCGCACCGTTAAGGTAGATGTTCTCACGCGCGGTAAGCTCGGGGTCAAAGCCGGCGCCAAGCTCAATCAACGGCGCAATATTGCCGTGGACCTTAACCTCACCCTCGCTGGGCTCCAAAACGCCAGCGATAATCTTGAGCATCGTAGACTTACCGGAACCATTAGTACCAACAAGGCCAACAACCTCGCCGCGATGCACATCAAACGAAATGTGCTTAAGTGCCCGGAACTCCTCAAAAAACAGCTCGTGCTTAGCGAGTTTAATGAAGTACTCTTTGAGATTCGTAAGCGACTCAGACGCCATGTTAAAGATCATGGTGACGTCTTTAACCTCGACAGCAAGGGGCTGCTTGCTGTAATCAATAGCAGATTCAGTCATGAACAGCACTCCTTAGATGTAAAGAATAAACTTGTGCTCGGTCTTGTGGAACACGGTATAGCCAGCAGCAAGGGCGATAACAGCCCAAGCAACACACAGGCCAAGCGTAAGCGCAGAGGGCACGGTGTTGAACAGGAAAATATCACGCATAAACTGCAGGTAGTTGTACATGGGATTCACCACAACAAGCACCTGAATCCAGCGAGCCATTTGACCAATGAAGTCAGTCGTCCAGAAAATCGGCGTCAAATACATCCAAGCAGTAATGACAACACTCCATAGATGCATGACATCACGGAAGAAGACCGCCAGCGCAGACAGCATCAGACCCAAACCCATGCAGAAGCACATAAGCAGAGATAAGCAAACTGGCAGCAGAATTAGATGCCAGGTAGGGACCACATGGAACCAGAGCATGACCAAGGCAACAGCAACCAAAGAGAAGGCGAAGTTAACGAGCGAGAACAGCACCTTCTGCACTGGAAAGACCCAACGGTGCACCTTGACCTTCTTCAACAGCGAGGAAGCCAAAATGATGGACATCAACGCCTGGTTTGTCGATTCGGACATAACAGAAAACGTCACATTACCGACAATCAAATAAAGTGGATACATCTCAGGCGTGATGGAGCCATTGCGACCTTGGGCAAAGATAGTCGAAAACACGATCGACATGACAATCATCATCAACAAAGGATTAAGCACGGACCAAGCTACGCCCAAAACGCTGCGACGATACTTAATCTTAAAATCCTTGGTAACCAGCTGCCTAAGGATAAATTTGTCCTTCTCATAATCATTTTTAGCGTGAGAGGCCGGTTTAGCCACCGCTTTCTGACTCTCAAGATTGTCAGCCACGGACCATCTCCTTGTCTCGTAAAACATAACAGTGGAAAGTATAGCCCTCCCGCGTAGGCGATAACTCACCGCAACAAATCTGGAGAACTAACCCATATCTAATCATGAAGGCACGCGATAGGTATACTTTCGACCAGATGAGTCATTAAAGGAGGTCCTACATGGACTATTCGAATACCGCCGTCATAATCCCCTGTTACAACGAAGCGCTGACGATTGGCAAAGTTGTCGACGATTTCCATCGAGAGCTACCTGGTGCAATTGTTTACGTTTACGACAACAACTCGTCCGATGACACTTCGCAAGTCGCCAAGCAGCACGGGGCTACGGTGCGCCACGAGCCCAGGCAGGGCAAAGGCAACGTGTGCCGCCAGATGTTCCGAGATGTCGATGCCGAATGCTACTTGATGGTCGACGGCGACGATACATACCCTGCCGAAGCCGCCAAGTCACTCTGCGAGCCCATCCTTAACGGCGAAGCCGATATGACCGTTGGCGATCGTCTATCAAACGGCACCTATGCCGAAGAGAACAAGAGAGCCTTTCACGGCTTTGGCAACAACCTTGTTCGCGCTATGATCAAGTGGATATACGGCTACAGCTTTGACGACGTGATGACCGGCTACCGAGCCATGAGCAAGCCTTTCGTCAAGACGTTCCCCGTTTTGAGTGAGGGCTTCCAGATTGAAACCGAGCTCTCCATCCACGCCGTCGATCACCGCTGGCGCATTCAAGACGTGCCGGTAGAGTATCGAGATCGCCCTGCCGGCTCGGAATCCAAGCTCAACACGGTCAGCGACGGCATCAAGGTCATCGCAATGATTGGAACCCTCTTTAAAGATTATCGTCCGCTCAAGTTCTTTAGTCTTATCGCAATCATCTTTGTCATCGTTGGGCTCGCTCTCGGTATACCAATCGTCGCAGAGTACTTCCAAACCGGATTAGTCCCTCGCTTCCCCACCGCTATGCTCGCCGTCTCGTTTATGTTCCTATGCGGACTAAGTCTGGCAACGGGACTTATCCTCGACTCGGTTGCGAAGGTTGAACGAAAGCAATGGGAGCTACAAGCCTATAAAACCTATTCAAAATAAGAAGAGGTCCGGACCCAATCCGGACCTCTTCTTATTTAAGACCTAAATAATCTTCCCAAAATTCTCGTGACGTCATGTACGGCATAGCGTCCTTCCACGCTTTTCTGACGGCCTCACCCTCTTTACGATAGCGTGCCATCAGCTCATGCTGACGCTTTCGGATTGTCTTGAACCTTGTGCGATCAATCGTGCGAACAGAGCCCTTTTCGCGTGTTGCATCAAGATAAATGAGGGACTTACAGCCAGTTGTACTGCCTTCAATTCTGCATTCACCGTTTTTAACGACGTATCCGACTCTATTTCCTAAAAGGAAATCAGGCAGATAGTGCTTATCATACGGCAGGGTGCGCCAGAGTTTCATAAACCGAGATGGTTGAAAATCGGTGCTCTTGTCAGAAAGGACCTCAGTGGTAACGCCAGCGGAGGCAAGGATCTCTGAATCAATATCATCCACGGATATCAGTTTTTCGTTGAGTTTGCCCTTACCAATCATGGTTGCAGCGCCATCAAGGCTTTTGAGATATTCAGGACCACGTAGATAATCCTCAATACCATCTAAGATAAAGTCTGCTGCCTGGTAATCAAGGTCACGAAGGTTTTGGCGAATAGCACGTTGGGTTCGCAGCACGAACAGACGTTCATCCGAGCACTCATCAAGAGCAATCATGGTAAAGAAATTACGAATGTACTGATAACAGTCTACGGACGGTCGAAAACGTCCCTCGAAGCTCGAATGCCAAACACAAATGCAATTCATAGTCATATATATAGGCTTATTTCGCATGCCGAATTCGACGTCGTCACAACGAATGAAAAACGGCATAGGCAGCCCATTGGCCTCGACGGCTTTAAGGGGCACGCAGCTGTACCACCAGGCACCATATACTTGGTCAACTTCAACGCTCGTGCGCTCATTCTCAAGGAGGTCATCGAGAGAACCGAGGTTAAAATCTCTCTTAATACGACGGTATACTCCTATTCGTAAGACCTGAGACACATCCTCATATTGACGAGACGGGTCCTCAAGCGAAAGCATAGCTCCATTGATGAAAGCGTCCTTATATTTTCCCCTCGCAAGGGAAAGTAGATTGAATGTACGAATCAGACTCTCGGGCATAATGCACACGTCATCGTCCATCAGAATGACATGCGTGAATTTACCCCGCTCTTCAGTGGCAGCCAAAATACCACGCGCAAACCCACCAGAACCGCCTGTGTTGGGATTAGGCAAAACCGTAACCAAATCATTTGAAAGAGCATCAACATTAAGCGTTCGGCCGTTATCCACGACAAACATATGGAAGCTATCAGCAGAAAGACAGTCCTCTGCGGCAATGCCCGATTCGACAAGCGAGATATTTGGAATAATATATTTCTCGTTCTTGAAGGTCGTCGTACATAAGGCGATTCGTACGGAATTAATACGATCAAAATCAACTTCTGTAGAATAGCACCCACTATACAACTTCACGGAATGACCCAGCTTGGGCACGATGGCAAAACCAACAAGATCGACTGCGCAAACGTCAATCGAAACAGAAAACGGGGCCCGCAGCTCACAGTCAAACTGAAGGCGGGAAAGCTCCCGCGGAGAAGACTCATCGGGAGCCACTCCAAGAACAATAATTTCTCCCTTGCCCTCGAGTTCAAGATTTAGCTTTAAATTATCGAGACCGGTGTACTGCCTCCACTTGCAAACAGAGCAGGCGTTAACATAGGTCAAAAACCCGAGACGCCCTTCGAACTCAATGCCCGAAGATCCAACTTGGGAAATATTCACATCGGACGACGCGCAATAATACAACTCAGGATGCGCGGTCGCATGCTCATCAACCCGTAGAATTATGTTAGCCAGCTTAAAGTTCATTCATTCTTCCTGTATCTGAAAAGGACCTCAATGGCCCATATAACGAAACATAGGGCATCGGAACAGCGAGCGGATCAGACAGTTCGGCGCACAACAGAGCATTGCTTCTGGCTACCAATTTGACGTGCACGGGAACCCAGATAACTATTTCAACGTCGCCCAATCCAACTTGCGCATCTGCTCCATTGTCGACCGCAAACCATTGTCGATATTATAGCGAGCCCTCCACCCTAGACCTCGAGCTTTTGAGCCATCCATAAGGGCCAACGTAGCTACAGAATAACCCGCCGCCTCCCGAGCATCGGGCAAATCGAAGGCAACATTTACGCCTCCATTCTTGGAAACAAGCTCGGCAAGCTCCTTTAAAGAGATGTCAGACTCTGGATCGGCAAGATTGTATGCCTCCCCATCCACGCCAAGTAACATCACGTACAGCAAGCCAGACACGGCGTCCGCAACGTGCAAATAGGAAAACCTCTGCGTCCCATCGCTTTTGAGCACAACGTCTTCGCCAACAAGAGATCGACGCATGAACTGGGATAAAGCTTTAGAATCGTCATTCAGCAACGTCGGACCGTAGACACGAGCGATGCGCGCAATTACGGCCTTAACGTCCCTCTGGGAACGATATGCCTGGCACATGGCTTCGCCCAAACGCTTGGATTCGTTGTAGCACGCACGCAAAGTATTACAGTCAATATTTCCACAATATTGCTCATCGAAGCGTTCAACGTCACCGCGATTCTGGCCGTAAATCTCAACGGACGAAGCAAACAGTAATCTAGCGCCGCTGTCGGCAGAGAACTCAAGCAGGTTCTGGAGCCCGTCGACGTTCGCACGAATAGTGCCTATTGGATCAGACGAGTACTGACGGGGATGTGTGGAGCTCGCTAGGTGCAAAACAAAGTCAGCTGAACAGGTCGGACAATAGCCAGCGGACGAAACAGAAGCCTCCTCAAACGAAAAGTGGCACGATTCAAAGTACGGAAGTCTCAGGCGAGCTTTTTCAATACTGCGGCCCAAGGCAAATATATTACAACCTAATTCAGCCGTCTCGTTCTTTCGCATCAGAACGTCAATGAAAAACGCTCCTATCATTCCGGTCGCACCGGAGACAAAAACCGTCTTCTCCTTAAGGTCATTCCAAGGAAGATCAAGATTGCATACGGCATCAAGATCGGCAACGTATTCAGTGCAAGCCAATCTATTCATCACGAGCCTCTTTCTCCGCAGCCCATGCACGGAAGAATTCAAGATTCTCAGGCGTAGTGAGCTTAATATTCCTGTCGGAACCAGCGGCAAAGTTAAGCCTAACTCCCAGCTGGACCATCATCGTGTTCGTGTAGTTAGACCCGTCAATTCCCACGCCTTTCTCGAACGCCTCATGATACTTGGAGTCAAGAAGATCGAAACGGTATGCCTGTGGGGTTGAAACACGGCGGAGCGTTTCACGCGGAATATACTGCGTGGTGGTGGTTGGGTCTTCCTCATCAATGATAAAAATCTGCTCGTTATAGGGCATGCTCGTCACGGCATTACCGTGACTCTGTGCAACACGAATAACATCGGTAATGACCTCGGGATCGAGCATGGGTCGCACGCCGTCGTGCACAATACAAATATCATTCTCAGAAAGTTTACCTTCGAGGTTGTACACGCCGTTACGAATAGATTCTTGTCCCGACGCTCCGCCTTTAACGACCCACTTCAACTTATCAATCTTGTATTGTTTCGCATACGCGAGAAGAACCTGTTCCCAGCCATCTAGGCAAACTACCTCAATCGAATCCACAAGCGGATGATTCTGAAAGGCCTCGAGAGTATAAACAATGACGGGCTTCTCCCCCACATTAATAAACTGCTTAGGAAGCTTCTGCCCCATACGCGAGCCAACTCCACCAGCGATAATGATTGCACAAATCGCCATGATTTACTCTACTTTCTCTCGAGTGAGCCACTGTCACAAACACTTAAAGGCCGTTCAAGGAGACACAAGATCGTACGGGCCATTCGATATTGCAGTCAAAACTAACTTGTGCATGCGCTAGCCAAGCAGCTGGCGAAGCGCGCCGGCGGTAGCGCCATCAGCAACATCAGTATGCTTAAAATGGGAAGCAATATCATTTGGAAGGTTAAAAGGGTCGCCATAATGCTTCGTTAGCAATTCCATGTACTTGCAGGGCGCCTTGATTTGCATCCCCTCAAACTCAAGGTCGATAAGAGGGAATATCTCGTCCAGCGGCGAAACCCAATGGAAATTGTCAACACCAACGGTGTTGTCGATTGACCAGATAACTGCCTTAGCGTCACTCCTGTCACACACAAGACCGACCGCCCTTTCCTCATTTATCGCATTCGAAAATAAAGAATCGGCGATGTCCATATTGGGATCAGTAGCAGGAACACACGACTTATCAATCCAAGACGAAAGACAAGAATCGTTGCGCATGCGTTCGACCATGTCCTCACGAATCTGGAGCTGCTGGTCGTAAATCTCAACGTTGTCGGTCGACGCCCAGTCAAAAATAAAAATGTCCAAGAATACAGGGATAGAATCGTCCGCGTATTGGAATCTCACCTGACGGCACTGGACAAATCCATCAAAAGCAACTGAGACTCGGAATCGGTCGTGAGATTGAACTAGACCAACCAAACGCTCAATATCCTCCCGCATCATTCCAAGATCGATGTCGTCATCCCAGGGAATAAAGCCACTGTGGCGCGCCGCCCCAAGCAGTGTTCCGCAGGTAGCGAAATATGGGATGTCGTTATCCCTGCAAAGAGAGTCAAAGTCGGCTAGTAACTTAGCCGATCCAAGTTGGAGCAGTCTCAAGCTACCCGTTGCAGCAGGAAGCGATGTGAAGAAACGCTTTTTGGCTTCGATGAGCGACTCTCCTTCCTTGCGATAACCTTCCCAGGCAAAGAGCATGGCTTTCTCGTCATGGGATTTAAGATCGCCCCTCAGAGCTTTAACTTCATTCAGAAGCTGAACGCTTACATCCCAATGCAGCTCATCGTGAATACCGCGTGCCTCAGAAGCCGAGAGCATGTTTGCCTTTATGTCTTCAACGTCTTTCGAAAGCAACGCGAAGCGCGACAAAGAAACAGGCAGAAGCTTTTTAAGAAAATCCTTCATGACCAAAACAACCTCATTACCAACAAACAATCAAAAAGAAGATTATGTTAACCGCGGCCAGTCAACTTATAAATTAGACGTTGAACAGAAACATACGTCTTGGACTCAGCGATTCTATGAGCAAGTCGCTCAACAGCGACTGCCCGATTCTTTGGATCGCCGTATAAAGGCAACAGATAGTAATAGGGCTCATCGTATGCGGAGCACTCCTTTATCAGACCATGGTTGATAGAAGCCTGAATAGCAACGAGCTGTTCATAAACTCCCGGATCCTTAATCTGTTTTAAAATGGCATCTGAGTAGTCGCGGTTAAAGCGATGGGCAATCGTTACATAAAGCTCATGCATTTTCAGCCCATCAGCAACAGCAAGATTGTGCCCCATACCCCAAAGCATGTCTCTCACTCTAGCAACGGTCCATTCGGTCTCTTTGTACCCAACTCTATAATGGTACACATCCACCGGCACGACCCTACAGCCGCCCGCCTTTTCCACCGCACGCAAGAAAAAGACGGGGTCTTCATACCAATTCAGTTGAGGGAAGCGAACCTTACCGTCAACGAACAGCGACGAGTCGTACATAAAGCGAATCCAACCGTAGTCAGTCCAAATCTGCTCGAGAGGCACCTCGCGCTCGCAAGAAACATGATAGAAAGACTCATCAAATGAGAACTCAGACTTAATCTTTCCAGACGGCTTTAGTAAAGAGAGGGAACCGCCGCAGATGAGCGCCCCCGACTTATCCATAGCATCGATCAAATCGGAAAACACATGGTCAGTGGCAAATTTGTCATCAGGGTCAATGAAAATAAGACGCTTGCCCCTGGCCAGCTCAATAGCTCTATTGCGGGCAGACCCGGCGCCACAATTAAACTGACTCAGAACGCGAACGCGTGAGTCCCGGGACGCGGCCTTTTCAATCAAATCCAACGAGTCATCTGTTGAACCATCGTTAACGAGCAGCACTTCAACATCATTGAAAGACTGTTGAAGCACAGAATCCAGGCACTCCTCGAGATACTCGCGAACATTGTAAACCGGGATAATTACAGACAGGGAGGGTGCAACATCCGAACAGGCATGAGGAGCGAGTAGCGAGCCGGCGCCAGCCATAGAATCGTATTGTTCGCGCAAACGGCAGGCCTGGTCCCAATCGAGAGCCGAATACCCTTTACGGACAGAAGACCACACGGAGAGGAGCTGTCCGTAAAGCAGTCGTTCCTTTTCATAGGGCTCAGACATGCCAAAGAAACAGCATGCCATTTCTTTTGCGTCGTCTATGGCAATGTCAAAAGCTCCGGCCTCAGGCGCACAAGGAGAACAAAGCAAAGACGCCCAATTATCCGGGAACCGCTTAATATGATTTAGATCAAGTTTCGAAATTGCACGCAGTGCAGCTGTTACAAGCGTAGAAGAGCCCTCGACTCGCAACTCAACATCTCGAAGGGCATAGTTCTTGCCATCAGTCGAATAAGCATCTTCGCCATCAGCGATAGCAGCAAGATCGTCAAAAATGGCGTCTCTCGCAGCAAAGGCAACAATAGAAATGCTCTCGGCACGGCACGCGCTCGCATCACAATGACCCAAAAGACGATGCTGAAGAACGTCGGCGTCGCTACGAAGCCTGCCCATTCCTTCAAATTCATTTTTAAGCTCAAAAACAATGGATTCGGAGTCAGGCGAGACAACAAACACCTCGTCGTCATTTGATAGTTTATCGAGCAAATTACGGACAGAGGTTTTAGCGTCCGCAACCGAAAGAGCGTTACAGCAAACCAAGATAGATCGCCTAGGCTCAGTGGGCCCATATTGCTCCAAGAAATATGCCTCGGTATCATCAATCATTTTATTTAAGCGAGCCAAGGTGTGTGAATCGAATCGATCGGAATCGATTAGGCCCGCTTGTTTAATCTTACTGAACTCCTCAACATATCTTGGATAAAAACGCTGTTGCAGCTCAGGAGCAAGACGATTTAGATTCCACAGATAACCCTCGTATTGCTGGCGAGGAATCCAGTACTTTATAATCTGGAACTTATCGCGGTCTCGCTTAGCGTAATCCCAAACTTCAGCGTACTCATCACACACGCAAAAGAGCTTATTCTGATTCTTTACAGAAGAGTTGGCGTTATCGATGCGGTAATGGAGATACCCATCTTTAAGCAGCTTAACTCTGTCTGCAGCATAAAATGCCTTGAAATAAAAAGCCGTGTCCTGGAACGACGCCCCGGGTGTAGGCAAGAAGCGTACTGCTTCCTTATCGAGCATCGACTTTTTATAAATGCTTGTCCAAATTGCAGGCTGGCACATAAAGACACGAGGATTATCGATCGGGTGAAACACCTTGTCGTACGAACCGCAGACAGCAAGATTTTCGACCAGATAGTCACACGACGAGTCCTCTTCGGTACGATGAGCATAGTAATTAGAACGAACGACGTCGAGATCGTTTTTAACCGCTTCTTTATACAGCGTTTCGAACATATTGAGGGAAGCAAAGTCATCGGACTCAACGATTCCGACATACTCGCCACGGGCAAGCTCAAGCCCCTTGTTCATCGAATCGCCGTACCCACTATTGGGCTTATCAATTACAACGATACGCTCATCCCGTCGCTCGTATTCGCGAATAATCGTCAAGGATGAATCGGTTGAACCGTCATTGATGCAGATGATTTCAATTTCGCGAAGCGTCTGATTTACCAGACTATTAAGGCACTCGCGCAAGTAGCGTTCAACATTGCATATCGGCACCAAAATCGAAACTTTAGGATTTTTCAACATAGACCACCGTTAACGTAACGAATACTACGGGTCTAATACTATCATCCACTTCGTATAATTAGATAAAACCCATTGCCCAAGAAGCCCATAAGGAGAATCTCTTTGTTTCCTCTAACAGCGTTCCTCATTGCGCTTGCAGTCCTCTATCTTCCTGGCTGCACTATTTGGAACAACCGCTTTGACAACCCAGCAGCGACTCTCGCAGCGGCACCTCCAACGAGTATTTTTGTATATGTATTAGTCGGCATCTTGTGTTCGAAATTACATATTGCCATCTCGGCGATTAGCATATTTGCTATCGCAGTTTTACTCTCAATTGGCATCTTCCTATGCTTGCTGATTGTTTCAAAAACCAGGAGGACAAATCCTTCCATAGCCAAGCTTAATGGACGGGATTTCTTACCTCTATTAATTTGCGTAGGTACCGGCTTCGTCTTTGCCTATTGGTTCTTTTCACACTCTTTGGCAGACTGGTCCCATTTAACGCAATCCGAAGACAACATTCGTCACTATGCCTACATACGCAGCCTTCTCAACTCAACAGACTGGTCGACACTAAACGTGTCTATGTATGGAATAGGCACTTCTCAAACGCTCAACCCCTATTTATCCCAGGCCGGAGGATTTTATCCTCTTGGATGGCATATCCCGTCCGCTATAACCTGCGCACTAGCATCGACTAACATAGGAATTGGAACAAACGTAGTTAATTTCACTCTTATCGGCATTTCGCTGCCCATAGGATCTTATTACTTAATTAGCCAAGTATTTCCAAATGAATCCAAGCTGCGAATCGCCATCGGGGCCATCGTTTCTCTGGTTCTTCCGGCATCACCCTGGGTATTGCTTGCAGTATGGCCTCTATTTCCAAATCTTGCCACAATGTGTCTTGTCCCAGCAGCAGCCGCCTTATTTATCGATGCAACAACTGATTCAAGCGCTTATAGGTCAACCAAAATCGCCGGTTTTATTCTGTGCTGTGGCGGAATAAGCGTCACGCAGCCCAACGGCATTTTCGTATGCGCCGTATTTCTTATTCCTTATTCTGTATGGACCTGCTCCAAGCATGCCGGAGAAGCACAAATTACAAATAAGATTGGAAAAGATAAGGCCAAGTTGATTGCCGGCTCCGCCGCGGGCCTTGCCATCTCATTAATATGGTTATTTGTATATAAACTTCCATCATTTCAGGGTGTAGTTTCTTACTACTGGAGCCCGATAAGCACGATTTGGCAAGCGATGGTCGACTGCCTATTTACTGCTTACCCCATTCAACCGGCAAGCATTTTTGTAGCATTGTTATGTGCTGCGGGAGCCCTAGGGCTGCTTCGTAAAAAGCTATATTGGCCAGTCATTTCATGCTCATTGGCGGCTGTTCTTTATATCGTTGCGGCGGCTTTTGGTGATAACGTCATTAAACATGTGCTGACTGGCTTTTGGTACACCGACCCGTATAGAGTTGCCGCAATGCTGGCCTTCTGCTGTATTCCCGTAATGTATTCTGGATTCACCTTACTTTTAGGGGCAGTAAAAGCAATCGCTGATCGCCTTGATATGCCAAGCAGGTCCCACACCGTTGCCATTGCCGCGGTCCTCGCGCTCTTTATTGTATTTGCACTACCCTCTTTTACTATCCGAGGTGTCGCGGAAATTACCACACCCTATTCAACCATGACCGCAAACATGAGAGGTTTTACGAGAGTTGAAGAAGGAGCAATTCTAACTGACTCCAAAATAGAATTCCTGAACAAGGTTGCCATGATTACTGGCCCCAACGCCGTAATTGCTAACATTCCATATGATGGAAGCTGCTTTGCTAAAGGCGTAGCCAACCTCAGTCTGCTCTTCTGCAATGATGAAAACTATACCGAATCAAACACGAGCAGCTGGGCTATTGATCTACGTTCGAATCTTTACAATTACACCAGCTCAAATTCAACAAGGGCGAATGTCCGCGGTAAGAACATTCAGTATATTCTCCGCCTCGAGGCAGACGAGAAGATTATGAAAGCGTGGTATCCGGCCTTTGAGCAGTCAAACTGGACGGGAATTCTCTCAATTACCGAGACAACGCCAGGTTTTGAATTGGTTTTGCAAACGGGGGATATGGCACTATACAAACTCACTAATTAGTGAAGTGCATCATGCTATGTTTCGACGAAAAAATTAATACTGATCGATTCAAGGGAAACAGGCACTGTACAGCCGAAAGGGCAGATTATACTCATGTGGGCATCTTTTATTGCGGCTTTTCTTTGTGGCATTTTAACGATAATGGTTCCGGGCTACTTCATTGGAAGGGCTTTATTTAACAACCCTTTACAAGCAATCGCTTTCTCACCAACAGCATCTGTTGCACTATTCATAGTTGTGGGTTTATTAGCATATCCAATAAGCATGCCTTCGCTTCATTTGTATTTGCTAGTTTTATTTCTTAGCCTAACGTTTTTCATGCTATTTAAAAAAACAAGCGTGACACCAAATACCGATCAATATTTAACGCTATCAACTTATGTGCTTGCGGGAACAATCCTGGCTGTCTCCATATTCCTTCGGAATATAGACGGACCGGCGTCTTATTCGGTGCAGACAGATACGACTTTCCATTTATCGTGCGCAAAAGCAATGCTTGATTCAGGCAGGTATTCGATTTTGCATGCCTCCGAATATCCAGACTTGATAAGCGCAGGAGATGGCATATTCTATCCTGCGGCATGGCACATCATCACCGCTGTTGCAAGCGGGTTATCAAAAGCGAATATAGTCATTGCTCATAATGCAATTAATTTCATTATCTGCTCATATGTATATCCTCTTTCCACGTGGCTATTTCTTTCTTCCATTTTTAAAAACGATAAGAGCCTTATTTTTGCAGGTGGTATTACTTGCAGCCTATTTTCCTATTTTCCTTGGGCTTTTTTAATTGTGGGGCAATTTGATTCCAATTTGCTAGCAAACTCGCTATTACCCGCATTTCTTTTTGCGTTCTACCAGTTAATAACAAACGATTATCTTTCAAACGAAGTATCGATTGGAATATCAAAATCCAAATTACTGCCTCCCGCAGCATGCGCAATATGCTTATTATCCATATCATTCATTGCCCTTGTAGGCTCACAAACTAATGCAGTTTTCTCTGCCGGTGTAATTTGTATTCCGTTGATTGTCCATTTTTCCTGGAAAACGGCAGGCCGCTATACGAACAGAATTGAACTCCGTTTTCTAGCCTCAATTCTAACGATTGGATTAATCGGCATTCTCTGGCTATTGGCATATTCATTGCCTTTTATCCAACCCATCGTCAACGTATATAGAGAACCGACGGCAACACCGCTAGAGGCTTTTAAGAACATCCTTCTTTTGAAATTCGGGCAGCCCGCCAACGCGCAGCCCATACTCGGACTGCTTGTGTGTACCGGACTTGTCGCCGCGTTCGCAAGCACTAGATATAAATGGCTTTCAATCTCATACATTTTAATTGCCGCCCTGGCGTTTACATGCATGACTCTGAACCATCCGCTTCGTCAACTCATATGTGGCTTCTGGTACTCGGGTACTATTCGACTAGACGGAATACTAGCAATTGTCGCCGTGCCGCTAGCCTCGATCGGACTATACAAAATCGGGCACGTACTTATTAGGCCCATATTAAATAGCGGCAGAATAAAACCTGTCGAATTGCTAATTCCAGCGTTCACCCTATACATGACCATCCTCATAGTTGCTTATCCTAAAACTATTTCATTCGGCAAAAATAATTACAGATATCTTTGCGAACAAATACAGGTGAACTATTCGTTAACGTCGGGCGTTTCTATTTCACCTGAGGAAAGGCAATTTGTAGACAAAGTAAAACGAATCGTTGGCAATAACACAGTGATCAATATTCCCTCAGATGGAAGTATCTGGTTATATGCATCCGATGATATAAACGTGATCTCTCGTCAGTTTTACTCCACGCCTTATAAAGAATACGAGCTGTTTAAAACTTCGCTTTACGAGGCCTCTAAAAACAATGAGGTCGTAAATGCAATACAGAAAACCCGCGCACGTTATGTGCTCATCCTCGATGAAACTGTAAATGTTGGCTTCTTTGATCCAAATGAATGGAAAGGCATATTAAACATCACAGACGATACCCCCGGTTTTACATGCCTGCTTTCCGATGGCGATATGCGACTGTATCAAATTGATTTTTAATGCTTAAGCGAAATATTAATACAGGCATAGAATTGCGACCCGATATGGCCCCAGCAATGGAAGTGACAAGAAAGTTGGTGTGGCGCCCGATCCGAAGCGAGTCGGTCCGGCGTTCGGGAACCTGAAATACGGTTAATATCCTATGCGGCCTCGACCCTGTCCGCAAGCTCGAGGCCGGACTCGATAATCTTCCTGGCCTCCGCCTCAAACCGCGCCCAGTCGACCGCCTCGTCGATTCCACGCCTGCGCCCCTCGTCGTAGAACTCGTTCCCTCGTCTCCGAGAAGTACCTGGATCCCTGCCATATCTCGTCCAGCTCGCACATGACCGAGCCCGCGAAACACCTGCGAGACGATCCTGCCCACGCAGGTAGCGAGCACCCTCTCGCGGTAGCCGTTGCAGCTGTTCGCTCCGCCGCACAGCTGGTCGGCCTCCGCGTCCATCACGGCGTTCACGACCTGCTCGGCGAGCCTTCGCAGCAGCTCCTGCATGTCGCCGGTACCGTCGTCGAACCGGGACATGAGGTGCATGTCCGGAGTCGGGCCTGATAGGATTTCTATAGCGGTCTTCGTCCTAGAACCTGTTGTTGTGGTGATTTCAGATTCTTGGACGAAGACCACTCTTCTTTAAACAGGCGCTAGGGTACCGCCCTTACACCAACTTTTTCGACGCGAACGGCGTTTTACAAGTTCAACATCGTTCCAACAAACAAATACTCAAATAGATATTATTTATCTAATGCGACCGCCTGAACAAGAGAGTTCAAGCGCTCCTCCAACTTAGCCAGGCGCAGGGAATTGCAGAAATCACGAACAACGAGAACAGCAATCACATACAAAAACACCAAGTTCGAAGGCGAAATAAAACCAAATAGATCAGAACAAGTGATTGCTATTTCGGGAAAAATACCCAGAATCACAAAGCTCAAGCTAAACAACAGCCAAAAAAGCGAATCCAGGGCTTGCATCTGTGACTTCTTGAGCTTTCGAACTACAAATAGCAAAACAACGGCAGCGCTGACAATCAGCAACACGCGAAGTGATATAGACACAGCCATCACCTAAACCACTGAACAATAAGAAGCGTTACGAATACCCGGAGCATGTACTGCATAGATTTAACCGGATTTAAGTAGCTCTCTCCACCTTGGCGCTCACGCATCGAAACCTGAACTTCGGAGACCAAATACCCCTGCTTCAAAAACAAAGCAATTGATTCTGGCTCGGGATTAAGAGTGTTGTCGTAATAGTATCTTTCGAGTACGGGGCGACTAAAAAGCCTGAAGCCAGATGTGGGATCACTAATGCGATGACCGGTCAACATCTTAATCAATACAGTAATCATGCGTGAACCAACCATGCGCATCGATTTATCTTTGCGAACGGTCAGGAATCTAGAACCGATAACAATGTCGGAGCCAGCATTTACCGCTTTCTCAACAAGAGCAGCCAAATACTCCGGACGATGCTGCCCGTCAGCATCAAATTGGATCATATAGTCGTATCCATGATCAACAGCATATCGAGCAGCTGTCTGAAAACCAACCGTAAGGCCACAGTTAATTGGCATATTAATAATATTGCAGCCTATATTCTCGCAGATAGAAAGCGTTCGATCATGAGATCCGTCATTAATAACTACAAAATCGAACTTAGGCGCGACTTGCCTAAGCTCGATTATGGTATTTTCTATGCACTCTTCCTCATTATATGCCGGAATGGCAACAAGGGTTCTTGGGCAATAGGACACGCAAATCCATTCTCGCTGTTTTTAATATCCTCAATATATTAGCGTACGCAATCAACGAATACGCACATCAACCGAATTTAACATCCCCGCCTGGAAGACGCCAAACAGGCGAACAAAGAACAGACAGCAGAAGCAAAGCGAATACTTATGCGGGCAAACCCAGGCAGGTGTCCACAACGAGTAGTGAATCGAATCCAAGCCTGTGCCTGTCGGAAAAGCAAATTCACGCTTTGACATTAGACAGAAATATAAAACTCCGAATAGGTCGCTAGCAAAACTATAAGCTTATGTTAATTTTATGAACCGGCCATAAGGATTCGATCATTTTATAAGTGGACATCGGCAAGATCAAATTAGTAGAAACGCCTCCTTTTGTTACCTCGACTATCTCTTTAATCTCCTCGGCCTTATCTACAACCAAGAATGAAATATCGGCGTAGTCAAACTCAAGATTCTCTAGCAGACGCCATTCTCTTTCATGGGAATAATCAAGGTAGTCTTGTTCGAATCCATTCTTTTTGAATTCAGCTTTCGTATCAACTGGTGCATACCTCGGAACAAAAGGCGTGAAATAATTTAAAACTCAAATGTCCCATTTTTGCTTCGAAAATATTTCCGGACGAGCATAGAAGACAGGATTTCCCCCACGCCGATAGATATACTCTTTTGTAAATCCAATCCCATATGAGCTATATCTTTCTGCATAATCGGCCATGCTAGCCCAAGGACATTCCGTGAAACAGACAGCCGGGCCCTTAGTCCAGGGAACGGTGTGTGCCTCAATCCTCTTTTCGGATAAGATCTTCTTGAATACGTCCTTCGCCGAGTCTTTATTTCCACGTGAGTTGCATTTTGTGAAATGGGCAAGATATCTAGATTGATCTGGCCGACAAGACTCGAAACTCATTTCAATCTCCTAAATCCACAAATATATGCAATGCGGAATTTGCCAATTATGGCTAAAAATGCGTAAAACAAGTGTTACCACTTAATGTCAATGCCGAGCTTGTCTACCATGGCACGATAAACCTTTAGTGCTAAAAGGAACTGACCAGAGCATCGGACTGCCCTAGCAAACTTAATTTTACGCATTGCTTTGCTATTAGATGGAATGTCAGCCGTTCTCCAAGTACTAAAGTGCTGATCAAGATATCTATCGTTTTCAGATATAACATCCCTCAAATTTGCCGATTTATCGTACGCAAGTCTAAACATCAGCGATACGCCAAGATGTAAGCCAGCAGATAAATCAAGGAACTCAATTAAATTAGGAGAAGCATCTAGAGACCTATAAACAGTTTTTACTTCTCGCATGCATCGATACGTCGAGTCGATCTTCTCTTTAGAAATAGTGGTCATAATCGAGTCGTTTCGAATGCCGTAATAAACAAGTGGCTTAGGAACAAAAGCGACTTTGTCAACGAAGGGATACACCAAGAGATGCATCATCATATCGTCAAATATTTTTGGAGGATTCTTGAAATCGTACATATTCTTCAACAGATGCGCCTTAAAGATTTTATTCCAAGGCGCACCATTCAATTGGAGCAATTGCACAGGATCAGATTTAACTGAAAACGCCTCACGAGAATCAGTCATCTCTTCATTTAAGACTTTCCCAGAATCAGCATCTACTCTGTAAAAACCAGAAACAGCTATATCGGCACCGTTATCCAAGGCACAACGATATAAGGATTCGCACATATCGGGAGCAACATAGTCATCGCTATCGACAAAGCCAATATACTCACCTTTTGCCAATGCGATCGCATCTTGGCGACCACGCCAAACGCCCTCATTTTTTTTGTCGATTACTACAATCTTACCTGGATAATCTTTCTTGTAATTCTGAAGAATATCAATGCATCTATCGGGAGAGCCGTCATTAATGCATATGACTTCAATCTCCTGGAGAGTTTGGTTGACAAGAGAATCAAGGCAACGTGGAAGATATTTCTCTACGTTATAGCAAGGGACGATTAAACTGATTTTGCACATTGGAATCTTTCTTTACTGGAAGGATAAATAAAAGCTATTGTAGGAATGCCTGAACCGAAAGATTGGTCTTCCTATTGGTGGCCAATACATCTTCCATAAAACAATCCATGCGATCGCACATACGTTTAAACTTACATGGGTCAAACATTTCAACAATCTTATCTTTTAGACTCTCGTCAGATAGATCGCAAGCTAAACCAAAATCATACTCAGATGAAATTGTCTCCATGTAGGAACCAGGGCTAACGAGAATCGGAAGATGCAACTGAGCTGCATAATATAACTTATTTGTTAGCTGGTATTTTACGTGAGTCGACTTCGAACCATACATGCTCATGACAACATCGACATTCTCATATAGAGCATAAGTCTGAGAAGAATCGAACTCACCCGAGACTATAGCATTCTCGATTTTATTGCTCTCAATATAAGGACGAAGCTGCTCATAACCACGACCGAGAAACATCAATTTAAAGCGAGAATCATTTGCAAAATAATCGAGTACGAGCTTATCTAGCTCAATGTTCTTTGCTGTACCAATGCTAGCAAGCACCAAAGGTGTCCCTGGTCTATTTCTTTGTTTTACACGCAAAATGTCCGATTGAGGAATCAAATGAGCGTTGTGCATCAAGAGAAAATCGTGCTCTCCCAGAAAAGAAGTATACGCAGGAGAAGAAATAATCGAAAGACCCGAACTGTCTATTATTTTCTCCTCCAACATACGATATAAGGGATTATTTTCGAGAAAATAATCCCTAATGTCAATTAAATAACGACCTCTATATTTTTGCTTAAGAACATCCCCGACTAAAACAGCGCTGTTTCCAGTAAGTGCAATCACCCTCTGATAGTTTTCGCTCATCAAAATGCGACGGGCAAATTGTCTAAATCCAAAATAGCCCGCGAGCAGATCCATATACTTTTTTGATCCGGAACTAGAAACCGTATGCCTGTAGCGCCACACCTTCTGTGCACCGGGCTCAACGCCAATGTCTGAACGCTGCCAATAGATATAGTCATATGGCTTAGTGAGCAGGTGCTCATAGTGCTCAAAATAAGGCGTTACATTAATGCCATCTAAATTAATAAAAGCAATTGGGGCACTCAAAACGGTTCTCCATGATTAGTCAAACAGCTTATGCGAAATTATAGCGCATCGCTTAATATCAAATTTATCAGCAGGGGCGCCCAAAGAAATGGACGCTGGCTTTCTAATACTCTTATTGATAGCGGTAACCCATTCGTCTGGACTGTCGATATCGCAGGCAAAACAGTTGTTGGAGATTACGGCATCTTGAGTAATTTGATTCGAAATAACGCAGGGTAACCCATTAAATTGAGCCTCCAGCAACGAAACGGGCAACCCTTCATAAAGCGATGGAAAGGCAAAGACATCAAAAGATGAAAGCCAAGCTTGAATATCATTTTGGGCGCCAGCAAAAAACACCTTATCCCTAACACCCAATAATTCAGCCAAGGATGCTATCTCATCCTGAAGTTCTCCCTCCCCCACAATAACCAAAAATGCATTCATCTTCGACGTACAAAGGGAGGCAAGTACCTTAACAAGAAAGCTGTGATTTTTTTGAGGCGACAAACGACCAATAGAACCAATTACAAACGCATTGTCTAAACCTAAATCCCTGCGCAACCTGTTTCGCTTTTCCTTGCAAAAAGCGACCTTATCAGAATCTACTAAATTTGGGACAAACCGATACTGCTTCTCTGGAAACATGTACTTAGCGGCAACATCTGAACACGCCCAAAACTCCGTCCCTTCTCTTTGCATTCGTTTTCTATGAAAACGATGAAGCACTTTTAACAGAAGAGATTCAGGGTCCATCGAATTATGGCTATGCACAATTAGACGAGGGATATTTGCTTTATGGGCATAGTTGAGCACATCAATATTCGCTGCATGATTCGTATTGAACCACAATCCAGAATATTCCCCTTTATGCTCACGGAAAAATAATCTTAAATCACGGTAATACTTAATCGGATTACGATTCTTTGCAGTTATAACGAAATACCGGTTAGCGGTTCCCTTAAATAGATTCTCGAAATTGTCCGGACGCTCAAAGGTAATGAAATCAAAAGAGCAGAAATCGATATGACTGACATAGTTATTAATTACCATCTCTGTTCCGGCAATGCGATTTGAAAGACCCCATACTAAGTATCTTTTCATTACACATCCTTAAACACAGATGACGGTGTGAGCAGAAAAACAATCATTTGGCCTAACCTTCTTGAAAAACCAGAAGGAAGGTAGCCGTGCTTATAAGCACAAATGATTCGATTAACTGGGTTTAATTCGAACATATCGATAAACCCTTTGATAATCTCAGTGCTTTCAGCCGGTAAATAATCCTGGTAGTTATTCAAAAAAGCCTCAGCATTTTTTCTTACTGTATTCCAAAAACTACGCGAGTTCTGAAGACTAAATCCGCTCACCAGTTTAAAAAACGAGAATTTATGAGATCCAACTTCTTGACCTGTATGTTGGCGGTATAAACTAGTCGATTCATTAATAAAATATGAAAATCCGGCACTTTTACAAATCAAATTTACCAGCCAGTCATGCATGATCAAACCATCATAACTTGCGCATCTGTTTAACCAAATTCTCAACGAAGCATTGCCGATAATTGTACAGCCCCAAACATTATTCTCAATAAGAGCATGGCCAAGAGAAGAATCTTTTGTTCCGAATCTTTCGTAGTTAATAAAACTAGAAGAAAGCAAATTTAAATCATCATCAACAATTTTCATGTCGCTAGAAACGAAAATAGGCTTATCGGTACCGAATTCATTCTCAAGGCTTGTAATATACTCAACGCTAATTTTAATTTTGTCCTCAAGCCAAATGTCGTCTTGATCGCAGAACATGAATAAAGAAGACTCAGATTTACTCAAAGCGTTTAAAAAATTGGGCATAGCCCCGCCGAATTTGACTTCATTTGAAATCAATTTGATTCTATCGTCTGATTTTGTATAACTTCTCACAATATCCAAAGTAGCATCAGAGGAGCAATCATCAGAGATAAGAAGACGCCAGTTTTTATAAGACTGCCTTTGAATTGATTCAATCTGCTCTGATACATACTTTGCACCATTATATGTGGCCATAATTATGTCTACCACAGGTTCTTCCATCGTGCTTGACCTCTTCCCGCTACAAGTTCATATGAATATAGCTAATTAACTCATGCTCCCACTCGGGCATGCGGAAGCCGGCGGCCTCGAGCCTGGACAGGTCGAGCGCGGAGTGGACCGGGCGCGGGGCGATCGGCCCCTCGGCGCTGGCGTAGTAGTCGGCGGTGGTCACCGGCACGACCCTGTCCCCGTTGCCGTTGGTGGCCTCGAACACGGCGCGGGCGATGTCGGCCCAGCTCTTCACGGCGCCGGAGCCGGTGCAGTTGTAGGTGCCGTAGGGCGCATGGGTCCCCAGCACGTGGAAGATGGCCTGGGCCATGTCGCGCGTGAAGGTCAGGCGGCCCAGCTGGTCGTCGACCACGGTGACCTGCTCGAGTTTATCCTCCGGGTCGGCGACGCGGTCGGAGAGCGCCTTCATGGTCTTGACGAAGTTGCGGCCCTCGCCGATGACCCAGCTGGAGCGCATGATGTAGTGGCGCGGGCACCCGGCCACGGCGATGTCGCCGGCGGCCTTGGTCTGGCCGTAGACGGAAAGCGGGCTGAAGGGCTCGTCCTCGGTATGGACCTCCGCGGTGCCGTCGAAGACGTAGTCGCTGGACACGTGGACGAGCGTGATTCCGTGCTCGGCGCAGGTGCGGGCGAGCAGCGCCGGCCCGGTGGCGTTGGCCTTCCAGGCGATGGCGCGGCCCTCGGGGGCCTCCGCCTTATCGACGGCCGTGTAGGCGCCGCAGTTGATGACCGTGCCGTAGAGCGACCAGTCGTACCTGCCGTAGGCGTCCGGGTCGGACATGTCGAAGGTGTCGATGTCGCAGAAGTCGAAGTC
>ERZ1026874.571-NODE-571-length-22454-cov-6.423947_pt1 | contig 22454 bp, 10 predicted proteins | sample MGYA00380167_ERZ1026874 | MGnify/ENA primary metagenome ERZ1026874 (study PRJEB33269, sample SAMEA4719803) | human gut metagenome | biome: human-associated habitat; feature: organic feature; material: feces | place: Cameroon | collected 2013-10 ...
CGAGATCAGCCTCGGTCTCGTGGGCTCGGAGATGTGTATAAGAGACAGGCACAAAGCTGAGCACCAGTGGTAGCATTACCCTGGGCCTTTACCTCCCAGAAGATTTTACCACCTTTGGCAGCAGATTGATTACCATTTGCCTTCTCGATGTCTGACCAGCCACAAGCAGGATTCAAGGCTTCTGCATCTGTAGAGAAATTAGCAGATGCGCCCTTGTTCAAGTTGGCAATTGTAGCGGCACTCCAATTCGTGAAGTCCCACTTTCTACTTTCTGCATTTGCCGTCAATACACTGACAGCCAACAATGCTAGTGTTAAGAATTTCTTCATACACGATAGTTGTTAAATTAATATTAGGTTATTTATTCTTCTTCAAGATGATTCTCTATCCGTCCGATTTCCGGATTCTAGAGATGATACTTCACCCAGTTGGCACCATTCATGATGGCAGCACGCACCTGGGCAGCCAATCCACTGGCTTCATACTTAGGACAGATTTCATCTGCCACGATGCCCTTGTCCTTGTATCTCACAGCCACTCGATTCATCCAAGGATAAGTCTTGCCTTCGCAAGAGAACTCCATTTCTGCCTCCTTCATAATCTGGATATCGTTGCTTCGCTTGGCTGCTTGCAGCTGAGCCGGATTGCTTCCGGTCTCAATCTGACGCGCCGACAACTCATAAGCACCACGGATTCCGGTATCAGGATACTTGCGAGTACCCCACTCTGCACTAGAGGTCCAGTTGCGGGTAAATCCTTCCCACTCCGGATACTTAATCGGCTTGCCTGCCTTGATGGAGTCATCGTTGGCCACAAGTTCATCTACCTTCTCACCCGTCATTCCGCTATTGAGCACACTGTTCAATGCCGAGAAACGGTCTAACTGATTCAGGGCCTCACACAACATCAGATGATACTGGGTGGAACGATAGATATAAATATGCACATCGTCCTGATAAGCGTTGGCACGGATGCCATTGCGGCCACCATTCTGACGATACTTGGCGATGTAATAGCCATCGGCACTCTTTCCTACCAGATTCTTAAAGCGAGTTTCAGATGTTGAACCGCCTGGATTCTTGTCAGGATTGGTGAAATTATCCATACCGGCCTCAGAAGGCTTCAATAGATACTTGGCAGGAGTATCACTATTGAAATGCTCTACCAAAGAATTGGTCTGTCCCTGGTTGTAATCGTAAAGGATGGCACATACATTCTCAGGTGCGTATGGCTCCTGCGACTGCCACAAGCTGGCATAACGTCCCTTGGTTCCGGCATTAGGACACCAGTAAGGGTTGTTGCCCGAGAAACTCTCATTATTTATATATACGTTCAGCGCCTTTAGGAGCAAGTCGGCTGCTGTCTTGTAATACACCTTGGCAGGCTCATTGCCCACACCATTGTCGGCATCCAGATAAGCACCCTTCCAAAGACAAAGCTCAGAATAAACACCCTCGTAGGTTGGAACGATATAATTCCACTTACGGAACGGAGATGCTGCAATGTTCGTCACATTCGTCGGGTCAAGCCATGCAATCCAGTCAACTACACGATCGGACTTCACACCATCATATCCCGCTTCCATCAGGTTCAGGCATTTATCTATCACCTGGTTCATCGGAATGACATTGTTACGTGCCTGTGCCAAGAAAGCATCCACACTGCCCACGGGTTCATCTATCCAGGCAGCCTCACCATAAATCTCGCCAATGGTCTTGTAAGTCCATGCCTTGATGCGGATGGTAGAAGAAATCAAGTCCTGGCAGATTTCATCATCCACCTGTGGCATCTTTCGAAACTCCTTCACCTTGTGCAGGTAATCATTGCACGCCAGAATCAACTCATAGTAGGCAGCAGGAGAAGCATATTCGTTGCCCTGCAAGTTATCTGCATACTGATAGAGCGACCACAAGTCGGTGCCTGCATTCTTCGTCGGTTCAATAAACTCAGCTCGAGTATCCGTGAGCAGGATTTCCTTGTCACCAATTGCCTGCATCTTAGTCAACAATCCCACGAATCCCGTGTACATCTCTGTATTTTCCGAGATATAATGCTTGTCGCTCACCTGGTCGTCGGTATCTGGATTAAAGAAATCCGAACATGAAGTAAAGGTCAGGGAGAATGCTGCAGCGAGTACCCCTACACTCCATTTGTATCTTTTGAAAATATTACGTTTCATTCTTTATTCTCATTTTAAATCGATTCAATACTACGTTCTGATTCTTCTAGAATTTCAGATTCACACCAATCTTCACGGAACGTGGCGCATTCAACTTGCCATAATCCACACCTTGCATCAAATTGCTGTAAGAATAGGCAAACTCCGGATCAAGACCCAGATACTTGGTGAAGGTAAGCAGATTCTCACCCGATACGTAGATGGTAGCTCCCTGGATGAAATTCCAAAGCGACTTATCGTAAGTATAGCTCAAGGAAATATTGCGCAACTTGATGAAGTCGGTGCTCTCTATCCAACGGTCGGAGAAATCGTTGTTACCACGTGGGTCACCCCACTCGGCATGCGGCATATCAGTGACCTGACCTTCCATGTTCCAACGGCGAACCACAGATACCGACTGGTTAGAGAAATCGGAAGCCGACTCTGTGACACGGCGCATGGCATTGTAGGCCTTTCCACCCCACTGATAGCCGAAGTCAACATCTAATCCGAAGTTCTTATAGTCGAAGTGGGTATAGAAATTGCCAAATCCCTTAGGAGTGGCTGAACCCAACACTACACGGTCGGCAGCATCAATTCTGCCATCACCATTCTGATCCACAAATCGAATATCGCCAGCCTGGTAAGCCACACCTCTATCGTTCAGCAAAGCTGTCTTGCTTCCATCTGCTTGGGTGTAAGCAGCATTCGCCTCTGCCGTAGTGGAATAGACTCCTGCTGTCTGATAACCATAGAAGGCAAATGGTGATTCACCCTGACGGGTAATCAAGGTGGCATTGTCTGACAATGAATAAAGCATGTCGGCAGCGCCATTCATACTCTCCACCTGATTGTTGACGGTACTGAGCGTAGCGCCCAAAGTCCACTTAAAGTCCTTGGTGACAACAGGTGAAACCGAAACCTTCAACTCTACTCCATCACCCTTGATCTTTGCAGCATTGCGATAGTAAGGAGCAGTACCCAAGAGTGGAGAAGCATTTCCGAAGAGAATCACATCCTTGGTCTTGGAGTTATAATACTCGGCAGCCAAAGAAATGCGATTATTGAAAAGAGCCGTCTCGATACCCACATTGTAAGTGGTGGTGATTTCCGGTTTCAGCACATCGGTGGTTGCCAAGTTTGCACGTACAATACCTGCAATATCCAGGAAAGGACTTGAAGTATAGTAACTCTGGTAATACTTGCTGCCGAAGCGACTGTTACCCGTCGTTGAACAGTTGGCATAAAGATTCAGCTTATTGATGAAATCTGCAGAATGAAGTCCTGGCAGATTCTTCACCATCAAAACCACATCGGCTCCCGGATAAACCTTGGCATCACCAAACTTTCCTGCAACACTGGATGCACCATCCAAAGAAGCAGTCAACCCCACCTTTGCCAAATTAGCGTAAGTATAATTAGCTACGGCATAGAGGTTCATCCAATTCCACTTGTTGTTGTAACCATCGAAATAGCGTTTTTCAGAAGAAGGCACACTACCCATCGTCTTCAAGTAATCGTTAGGCGTATTTCTTCCGAATGACACATCATACTCGTAATCGGTGGTCAGAGCCTGGAATCCCAACTGCACCTTCACATCATGCTTCTTGGCGAAAGTCTTCTGGAAATCGGCATTCACATGATAGAACATATTCATGGTGTAATTGGTTCCCACTCTCACTGTGTTGTTGGCATTGCCATAACGGTCGGTGATAAACTTGATAGCCTGCGAGGTGACACCCGGAATAAACATATTTTCCTGGTTGTAGTTGTAGTACAAGCCCACAATGCCATTCAAGGTAAGCCACTGCGCTGGGCGATACACCAACTGCACCTTGGCATTTACATCATACTGTTTCTGGGTAGCCTCAACGGTATTCACCACCGCCAACGGATTGGATACATAATAATCGTCGATGGCACCATATTTATAGGTACTATAGTTGGAAATCAACTTGCCGTAAATATCGGTGCTGTATGGCGAGAGCAATGGAGAACGACGATATGCCGCCAACATTGGATTTGCCTCGTAGCTCATGCCCTGCTCCATGAAGTTACCCTTCATGTAAGCTGTGTTGACAGATGCCAGGATTTCCAACTTACGACTCACCAGGACAGACGCATTGATTTGCGCATTATAGCGGTCGTTGTTTGTATTCTTCAAGGTTCCCTGATCGCCATTATAGCCCAGAGAGATGTTGTACTTGGCGATGGCATCACCACCTTCTACCCTGAACAGATAGTCCATGGTAGAAGAGTTGCGCAACACCTCATCCTGCCAATTTGTGTTGAAGCTATAAAGCTCGGCATTATTGGCTTGCGGATTTGACAGGAAGGTGAAATCATTGAAGAAAGCCTCCTGATTGGCGTAATGCGTCAAGCCCATATCCGTGAGATAACTCTTGTATTGGGTTGAGTTCATCAGAGGCAAACGGCTCTTGTTCCAATTGAATCCATAGATGGCATTGAAAGAGATGCGAGTGTTCATGTTCTCCTTGGATGCCTGGTCGGTTTCGATGAGAACCACACCATTGTTGGCAAGAGAACCATAGATAGCAGTAGCCCCATCCTTGAGTATCGTGATATTCTTGATATCCTGGCCATTGAGTGCCTCGAAGATAGAACGGCTCAAACCACCTATTACCTTCGACTCATTCTTGTCTGGCATGAATGGCACACCATTGATGACAACCAACGGATTGCCATCGCCTATGATGGTCTTCAAGCCTCGTATCTGCATATTGGCACCCTCACCAGGATTTCCGCCCTTATTGACAACACGCAAACCAGGCAATCCACTTTGCATCGCCTTCTCTACGGTCATAGAGCCAAGTGCGAAGTCCTTACGGTTGATATTATTTCTACCCGCCATGGTAGGGTCATTTTCCACGGTCTCATGAGGAAGAACAACCGACTCGTTATAGCGAGAAGTCTTGTTTGAAATGAGGTGTACAACAATTTGCTTACCCAGGTCTTGCTTCTTCAGATGTTCCGTCTTATTGAAGTATCCCTCATGGCGGAAGGTGAGCTGAGCATTCTCTTTGCAATCCTTGATGGTAAACATGCCATTGGCATCTGTACGCACAGCGCCTTTACCAGGCATCGAAATGACCACATTCGCTACCGGCTGTCCGTCGTTGCCCACCACCTTACCTTGCAAGTCTTGCGCCTGAAGATTAGCCGAAAGTGCAAGAGCGGCACTCAGCAAGAGTGCGCCCTTCACATTTCCTTTGGCATATTTAGAAATATAGCTTTTCATCATTATCTATTTTTTCGTAAACAGTCTATACTAGTAGTTGTCTTTGGTTGGACGCAAGCACCAGTGGTTGAATACCATCGTGGTGTTGCCATTCCAAGTAGGACTAGCGATTTCTATCGTGATTTCCACAGGAGAACCATCGCCCTTTACATCTGGGATTTCCAACTCGCTGATAACAGTTCCACCATCGGTATCGTAGTTTCCTGCTTTCTTGTTGGTTGAAAGGTTCTCTGTAGATGGATCATAACCTTCGATGAATTTTCCCGGGTTACGGTCGTAGTGGAATGTTGTGGTTGAACCCAAGGTGATTGGGTCGGAAACTGCCACGACATCGGTACTTCCCTTGACACGAACCTTGAAGGTGATTTCCATGTTCTGATTCTGCTTAGAACCAAAACTCAGGGTGTATTTGCCCGGTGGTATCAGGAATGGCTTGATTCCCGTCACCGTCAGGTTGCTCTTCAGCCAGTCTTTCTTCACCATTTCCATACGAGTAGGATAAGTCTCGAAGATACGCTTACATGGCGTGAATACCAACTGCCAGTCGCCTGAGGCATCATCACCCACGGTCAAGTCCAAGGTTCGGCACTCATGCTTTGGCCATACGCCCTGCAAAGGAGTCCATGCGGCAACCGCAGTGGTACAAGCCTTAAACTGCATGTTCAACATCTGGAAGAAACTCTCCTTCTGTTCGGCACTACAGAACTCATAAATGCTAAAGTCTTCCTTGAGACGCCAAATCAAGACGTTGTTAGGAATATGGAGTCTGGTCACCTGATAAGCAATTCCATTAGACAATTCGATAGGAGTAGGATTGATTTGCTGAACCGAAGTCTTCCAATACTTAGAGAAGATACTGGTCAACATATCGTTCTCCTCATCCTTACTCTGCAAAGTCTCTGGTGTAAGCTTCTTATCGAAGAAGGCAGCATCCATGATCCAATGGCGCATCGTATATTCGAAATTATACTGACGCTCGGCATTCCACTCATCCCACAAGCCCCATTTCTGCAAACGGGCCTTGGCATCTGCTATCGCCTCTTCTACCACGGCATTACTTGTCAGAAGCAAGGTAGCGGTAAGAGACTCAGAACTCAAATCGAAGTTCTTCTCCAGGAAGTGAGTGTTCTTGTAAATAAACACAGAGTCATAAACCGTATTACCCTCGTCGTTCACACCGATAGGCTTGCTGTTCTTCTTATCGAATTCCTTCGTTCCACTAGCCAGGATGCTATCTCTCAAGATAGAATAGTTATCATCCAGATTCGTGATATAATCATAGATTGACTTCGGAATGTTCAACAGAGAAGAGAGAACATAGATGTAACCCGAGTTGGTTTTCACCACCTTCTTGACAGCAGAAGTACCAAACATAATGTGTCCGGCAATCTTTCCCTCGTTGCGGGCGGCATCATCCAAATCTACATTGATGTATTTACCATGCCACATCATGATGCGCATGTTGTTGCCTTCGGTCTTCAAGTTGGCAGGAGAGACTGCTATATCGCTGACATGAGCCTTGACGGCATTATCGATTTCAGACTCCTTGCCAGTGGGTGCCTGAAAGTCGCTGTTTTCTACCACAAGCATGGTGCTCAATTGGTTTTTCTGCTCCAATGCGGTAAAGATGCCGTGGCTCCTGAATAATTCTTTGATGGATGAGTATTCTGGCTCCTTGGAAAGATACTCCTCACTACTCATATCCACAACCACCAGTTCATCAGAGTTCACTGTGGTCTCGATATTCTTGAAGTAATCCTTGTCTGACAGTTCAGAGCAAGCCCCCAAAAGCATCACAGCCGAGAAAGCCAACAAATAGATAAACTTATTGCGTTTCATTTTTCCTATTCTTTTAAGTTATTATCTTTCATCTTAGTCGTTCACCGGCACGAATGTGATGGTGTCAAACTGCAATGAGAAGTTCTTATTGGTAGAGGCAGCTCCATCCTTCACCTTGAACGAGAAGGTATGAGAAGATGTGCTATCAAACTCTATCTCATCATAAAGCACGGTGGTATAAACACCTGGAAGCACTACGTTTGAAGAAGATTTCACCAAGGTGTAAGGAGCCACATAGTTGCGATCCTTACCATCGAAGGTTACTTCTAAGGTTCCACCAGAGCCATCAGTCTTCTGACGCATAAAGTTGTGGCTGGTTGTATAAACCACATCCAACAACACCTTATACTTTCCTCTTACCAAGGTAGGAGTCTGCATGCTTGCCGTACCGGTATTTCCAAGGTTGAACACAATGCAATCGTTGTTGTTAGCCTGCTTGGCACCATATTCAATCGCCTTGTCGGCTGGCTTCAATGTTGTATAATAGCAAATTGGAGCAAAGGTGGTATTCTTGGTCTCTGTCTCGCTATGAGTGAAGCAAGATGCCCGACTCAGGGAAACCAACTGCTGCTTGGTGCTTGCAACTTCAGGCTGATACTCTACAGAGGCATCTTCAACAAGGCTCTTGATTTCATTGTCGTCAGCCAGGTCCCATACTACCATCTGCTGGGCTGGTTCCCAAACAGGCATCCAGCTATCCACCTGGTGCAGGTAACCATTCAAGGCAAGTACATTCGATTCATTCTCTACGAAATGAACAGGAGTGCCGCTCGCAGTATTGATGGCATAACGCTCAGCAGCTGCCGTCTTGGTGGTATCGGTGGTCAGGGTAAATACAAGGTTACTGGCACCTGTTGACCACAATCGACTGGTATTGTCACCTTGAACGGTACCCATGGCATCCAGGGTATTCTTACTATTAATAATGTGGTAGCCCACATAAGCACGGAGTAAGGAATCGGCAGAAACCGTGGCATCAGTATTCATTTCAGCCAACTTCTGCTTCAACTGTTCCAAAGATGATATGTTTGCCTTCGCAAAGGTGGCATCATTCACCGCCAGCACACTATAGTTGCGATTGACTGTAGTCTCTACTCCCTCTACCATCATGGTATCAGTCACTGTATTGAGAATCTTATCCCAGCCAGTCTCCTTTACGGCTTGATTCAAGATACTATATTCACTATTGCCGGAAATTCTATCTGCCAGCGTCTCTACCAATGGTGTCAAGGCAGAAGAAAGCACATAAATCTTACCATTAGAAGCAGGAAGCCCCATTTCTATCACCTGTGCCTGACTATTGCTGTTCGACAGGATAGCCTGCCCCGAATGCTCCACGTCAATCTTGACATTGATTTTATCCTTGGTCAAACTAGTGATACTGGTCTTATTGACAAACTGGTCTGCCTGGATAGAATCTTTCACCGTATGATAAAGCACGAAACTTCTAGCATACTCCTTACCGGCATCAGCCACCTTGGAGCCCAATGCAGCCTCAAACTTATTCATTGCCTCGTCGGTTGGAGCAAAAACCGTGAAGCTAACTCCATCCGATGACTGGTTGAGCGCATTATAGAGTCCGGAAACATTCAAGACATTCACAAACTCTCCAAATCGCCCATCCTTCTCCAAAGTATTAGAGATAGGCGAATTCTCATCCGACTTAAAGGTAGAACCTTGGGCAGGATCAGAGCCTATGTCGAAAACAGAAGAATCGCAGGAAGCCAACATCAGCATCGCTGCCAAACCTAAAAAATATATCTTTTTCATATTCTTTTCTGATTAATTGTTCCTACCAGATTACTTACTATAATAAGGATTCTGAACCAGCAACTGGTTATGCTCAATGTCTTTCTGTGGCAATGGGATATACCAGGCATAATTGTCGATGAGCGAAGATTTAATCCATTCTGCCTTGGTTGTCTGATTACCCTCGCAGATATACTCTATGGCCTTATTCTTGTACTTATGATTATCTATACGAGCCAGCCACAGCAAATCATACCAGCGTTTCGCCTCTCCAAAGAACTCCATCTCCTTCTGGTGGAGGATTTCCTCCAAAGTATTTTCTTCACCGTAAGATTCCTTCTCGGCATCTGTGATAACAGGCAAAGAAGCACGCTCACGAATCTGGTTTACCAGGTCGATAGCCTCAGAGACATGACCTGTCATCACTTCTGCCTGGGCCTTCATCAAGATGATTTCTGCCACACGGTAGAGAATGAAGTTGGCATCCTGATGGAGACGGACACCACCTTCGATGTCTGCCACATCATTACCATAATACTTCCAGAGATACTTGGTTCCATTCACCGTAGCATAGGTTGCCAAATTCATTCTGCCGGTTCGTTCACCAGGATTCATCACCTTAGCCACTTCCTCGTCCATCTTAGCGATGGCATCCGTAGTGAAATTCAAGCCACTATTGGACATCGGGAAAAGCTCGAGAGAGAAATTATTGCTCTCTTTTGCCAACTCGTAGTTCCAGTTCAGCTCGAAGATGCTCTCGTTGGAGTTACCCGGATAAAAGATGGAGTACCAATCCTGCGTATTCTTCAGGAATCGAGGATAGAACTGTTCTCCACTCTTGTTTGCATCGAGAATCATATCACAATACTTCTTGCAAGTCTCATAATCCTCACTCCACAAACTCACGTCAGCCATCAAGGCATAAAGAGCCCACTTGGTAACACGTCCCTTGGTCTCCCAATCATTCTCATAGGTTGACTTGGCAGAGTTGGTAGCCAAAGCCGTTTCCACATCGGCCTTGATCTGCTTCACAATATCTTCCTCGCTATCCTTGGCTGCATTCGTATCTTGCGAATCGTCGGTATATGGATTGAGGACAAGCGGTACCTCCTTGAAGTTCTTCACCAAGATGAGATAGCAATAGGCACGCTGGAAATACGCTTCGCAAAGGTGAGCGTTCATGACAGCATCATAATAGGTGTTATCAGAAGCCTGGACTTTTGGCGCATTCTTAATCACTGAGTTGGCAAAGTTGATAATCTTATAAAGAGTGCCATAGTCGCACAAAGAATTATCAGGAGTCATCAGGAAATCCTGCAACTTGGTATCCTTGCTGTTATTAGAGAACATAGCACCTCCTCGCAGTTCACCCCACTTGATGAGGCTTGGAACTGCCTGGCGCATCTGGTAATAACCTGAGTTTATGACAGCCTCAACTTCCTCCTTTGACTTCCAATACTCCGTTGATACTTGTTCATTCTTTGGCAATACATCCAACCAGTCTGTACAGGAAGTAAACGAAAGCGATACCGTAGCCGCCAACAATAATATATTAATTGTCTTCTTCATTGTTTAATTCACTTAAAAGTTGAGATTGATATTGAACACATAACGCTTAGAGACTGGTGTGGTTGCATTATCCTTCACCAAACTCTTGGCTGATGGCATGCCCACCTCAGGCTCCTGACCAGAATAACTGGTAAAGGTAAAGAGATCGTAACCTGTAGCGTAAATCTTACAAGCAGAAATACCCCATCCCAACTTACTCAAGAACTTCTTTGGTACATTGTAGCAAAGAGTCAAAGTCTTCAAGCGAACATAAGTAGCATCCTCAACGAAACGATCGGAACCCAAATAGTTGTAACCCATACCATAGAGAGCACGAGGAATATCTGTCTGGTCACCTTCCGAGCGCCAACGGTTCAACACCGCAGTTGACTGGTTGTCCTTTCCATACATATTCTCCAGGTTCATACGAGCACTATTGATTACCTTCTGTCCAAGACGACCATAGAAGACAGTGGTCAAGGAAAGGTCTTTCCACTTCAGCGAGAATCCACCACCGAAAATCAGCTTAGGATTGGCATTACCCAAGTAAACAATATCCTTCTCGTTGATGACACCATCCTTGTTGACATCCTCATACTTGGCATCACCAGGATAAACCAAAGTGCTACCATTACGCATAGTGATAGGCTTGCCGTTTACATCATACATCACGTTGCCAGCAGCATCCTTGGCATAGGTTTCGTTGGTATTCTGATATACGCCCTTGTAACGATAACCATAGAAAGCACCAATTGGCTGTCCCTCTACGATTCTCATGGCATAGTTACCATTGCCGAAGGTATATTTCTCCTGAGTATAGTTGGCAGGCAACACCTCCACCTTATTTATATTACGAGAGGCATTGGCGTTCACTCTCAACGACCATGGACCTCGCTTGATGACATCATAGTCGAAACGAGCCTCAAAACCCTTATTGCTCAAAGAACCTGAGTTCATCCAAGATAACTTGGCATAACCCGTGGTACTTGAAATCTCCACATTTTTAGACAACAAGTCGGTGGTCTTCTTATCATAATAATCCAAGGTTACGTTCAATCTGTTGAAGAATCGGAAATCAAAACCCAAGTCCCACTCACGAGTTGACTCCCACTTCAATTTATCCAACTGCATGCGAGAAGGATAAATGGCAGGATTGGTTACATATGTACCCATGCTCTGGAACGCACCATAGTAATCAGAAGGACCGCTAGGAGATTTACCCGTCCAAGCCAAACTGGCGCGAACCTTTGCCTCATTCACCACCTTGTGGAAGGCATCAGACCAGAAATGCTCCTTATCGATATTCCAAGCCAAACCGCAGCTAGGATAGGTAGCGAAACGATTGTTTCTACCCATAGATGAGTTACCCTCGTAGTTGACAGTTCCATTCAATACATAACGGCTGTCATAGCTATATACCACCTGACCCGTAAGGGTAACCGTACGACGCTCGCTAGAAGCAGAGTAAGCTCCAGCCACCGCACTACCTATCACAGGATCGGAAAGGTTTGCCGAAGCATTTCCGTAAGTGGAATTAGAAGTACTTGTACTTTCTGACTGGTAGGTACGAAGTACACCAGTAGCAGTTAAGCCATGCTTCTCGCCAAACACCTTATTATATAAGAGTTTCCATTCCGACTGCAATGAGTAAGCATCCGAAGTAGCATCAGTTGCCTGGTTGGCATAGATACTATTCATCAGGACACCCGTAGCAGCCTGTGGCAAAAACTTATTGTTCTTCTGAGTCTTCATATACAAAGACACCCATCCTCTGAAGCGAAGATCAAATGGAAAATCATATTCCATCGTAACCGTCATCTTCTCATCACGGACATTGGTCTTGTTAAAGCCCAACTCTGCCATAGCCACAGGATTGAAATGATTACCCTTGTTGCTGCTCATAGTGAAAGAGCCTTCATAAGAAGAATTCAAAGAGAAATACTGGTCGGTAGGCAAACCTGTTGTCGGGTCTATCCAGTAAGGAGACTTGTTCGGCATGGAAGATTGAGCCATCGAGCGAACATTCTCCAACACATTCGCATCCTTCTTGGTATTTACGAAAGAGAAATCGGTATGCACGCGCAAACGGTCGGAGAAATTGTAAGTCACTCTCAACTGTGATGTCAAACGAGTAAGTCCCGTACCCTTTGTTGTTCCTTCCTCATTCAAGTAGCCCAAGGAGAAACGGTATCTGGCCTTTTCACCACCACCCGACATGTCGAAGTTGTTATCAGAAGCCAGGGCATGCTGCTTTACAGCTTCAAGCCAATCAGTATCCTGATTATACTCGTTGTAATACTGATAATTAGGATTGTAATTGATAGGATCTGCATTGAACAGCATATCCATCTCGGCAGAAGCATTAGACAAGCCCTTGGCATTGGCAGCATTCCAAAGCGCATCCTGCATCATGGCTGTATATTGACGACCATTCAACAAAGGAATGGAAGAAGGCTCCTGCTTGATAGTCCACTTAGAAGAGAAGTTGAAGCGAGTCTTACCCATCGCACCCTTCTTGGTATTGATGAGAAGCACACCATTGGAACCCTTGGAACCATAGATGGCTGTTGCTGCACCATCCTTGAGCACATCGATGCTCTCGATATTAGATGGAGCAATGTTCAACAAGGCACCAAAGTCTTCTGAATTGGCGGTAGCAAAGTCGAAGTCATCGCTGATGTTGGCATCGTATGGTACACCGTCAACAACAATCAGCGGATTGGCATCACCTGTCAATGTGTTGGTACCACGAATCTGCATGGTGTTCTTGGCACCAGGATCACCACCCATGGTGATGTCAAGACCCGAAATCTGACCCTGCAAGGCATCTTCTATAGAGGTTACCGGAGAAGCATCCACGATATCAGCCAAATTGATAGACTGTACAGAAGAAGTACGTTCCATCTTTGTGATACCCATATTGTCACGTCGGTTCGCTGTGACGGTTACCTCGCCCAATTCGGTCTTGGTATCATCCTTCAACTGGAAATCCGCCTTTGTCTGTCCTGTATATTTCACCTTGATGGTTTTCATACCGATGAAAGATACCTGTAAGCTAAGATTCTTGGCATCGGCAGGTACCTGAAGGCTATAGTTACCATCCATATCAGTAGTCACACCCTTGACATATCGGTTTTGGGTATTCACCAACACCACATTGGCACCAATGATAGGTTCATTGAACTTAGCATCGGTTACATTACCCGTAATAACCTGTTGAGCGGCTGCGCCGATAACACAAGCCACCCACATGATGGTCAAGCATGCGAGCCTCATTACGTTATTAGTCTTTATCTTTTCCATATTGATTGTTTATTTCAATAATCCGTCAATAAATTGAATACATCCGTCGTTGAACGCAAACGGGAAGTAAGAGTACTTGGAATCTACAGGTATCACCTCATCGGAACCTACCAACTTCACACTCAGAGAACTTCCACCATCAATGATTTCCAACTTCGTGGTCAAGGTCTTGGTGATAAATTGTCCCTTGCAACTTGATCCCAAGAATGGATAGTCTGTGAAGACATTTTCTTCGCTTGAGACGAAGTAGTCGGTTACCCAAGCCTGCAGCTGAGCCTTCTCGGTAGCAGTCAACTTTGCCGTAGCCTTATAGTTACCATTGGCATCAAAGAGTTTCTTGTAACCAGGAACCTTCTGATAGTTCTTGCTTATCGCCTCGTTGGTTGGCACAAAAACAATCTGTCTGCCATCGGTGACATAAGCATCATCAGAAGGGAATGCCAACGTTGTACCCGATACAAGACCAGCCTTATTGAGCAGCTGCGCAAAGAGATAGTACTCAAAGTTGGCATCATTGCAAACAGCCAGGGCATGCTTCACACCATCGCCAGACTGACGCTTAAAGATAGACTTAGCATCATAAGCGTATGCCTTTCCGTTGCTCCAAGAGTTACCTGCGTTGGTTATCTCATGGAAAGCCACAAATGGTTCTTCCGTATTACTTGGATTAAGCAGCTGATTGAAGTTGGCATTGTTGGTTATCTTACCATCCTTCACAAACCAATAGTTGAAAGGTGCATAGGTATCTACCACCTGCAATCCATCTGTCTTCAACTCCTTTACCTGATCAGAGATGTGCATATTTACCAAATTCAGCTTGGCATTGTCTCCCATCTGCACGAAGGCACCGGCATCAGAGCTATACTCCTGCAATTCCTTGCCACTGGTAGTGGTATAAAGACGCATCTGCGGATCGGCAGTTTCAAACTGCGCATTAGACGGAATCAAGGAAACAAACTGAGAGTTGTCGGCTGCGAAAGACGAAGTCAAGCCCGATCCGTCTAAGGTATAGAGATAACAATTGTAGTTCACATCCTTGAAGGCTGGTGCCACCACTGAAGAGAAGATAGCCGGAGCTGTCATCTCGTCCATTCCATAGAGGAATCCATTGGTGCAAACCTTTCTTCTACTCTGATGAATGTTTGCCGGATCAAAGTTCACCGTAGTACCAAAGACGGTTTTTACCTTTCCCTCTTTAATTTCTGTAGGCATCACCGGGAACTTACTGTCAGCAAACATCTGCATCACGAAATATCGCTTAATCAACGGATCCAAGCTGTTGATATCGCCATATCCCTGTTCCGGAGTCCAGAATGTCTTGAAGAATTGGGTCAGTGCCTGATTGGTAGGCGCAAAGATACTGTATCCTTGTGACTCCAGGTAGTAAGTTTGCATATAAGCTTTATCGCTTCCTGCAAAGGTCCACTCGTATGCGATATTTGGCAAGCTGCCATGAGAACGCAAATAAGCCGTATAACCCAAAGTCTGATTGGTTTCCTTCAGAGCCTCGGTATAAGTTTCATAAGAATTATAAAGGTTGAAGAACTCTGAATAGTCTGCATTGTTCTTCAATTCATCATAAATGGTATTCACGGGTTCGATAACCTGGTCCACATGATACAGATAGCCATTGTCTGTGATAACATTATTCTCATCATTTACGGCAGCATTGGCAATGTTGAAGCCATCACCTGCATGAGCCTCACCATACCATTGTGTATTTGGATAGAAATAATGATAATCAGCGGCAGCATCTGCGATACCCTTGGTCTCAAAATACTTGGTAGAGAATACCGGCAGATATCTTTCATAATGATACACGCTGATATCTTTGGTAGTACCATCGATGGTAGCAGAAACCTGCTCGATGGCATCCTGACTATGGGTGCGATGCTTGTAGAATAGTCCTGCATTCAATTTCTTGTCTGCCTCAGTAGCAGCATCGCCATCGTTAGGACGGAAGTTCACCATCTTATCCCAGTCGAAGGCATAATACATCAGGTGCATACCAATCAAATTCTTTACAAATTGAGGATTTGCCTGGTACATCTCATCGATAGAACCATAACCTTTCTCGGTTAAGTACTTACCAAATGCTTCATCATTCGGCGCAGCAACTGTCACAATACTCTTACCAGCAACAACACCATCGTTGCCGGTCAAGTCAATTCCGTGTAAAAAAATGCTGTAGTTACCTTCCTTCTGAAGTACCTCATAGGCATTTCCCTTCAACCAACTTGGCACTTTGTAGTGATCATTATCTTCCAACTTATCACTACAAGAGAAGAAAAGGCAAGGCGTGAGTAAGAACATTCCGCCCAACACGCATTTTTGCCAATAAATCTTATTCATAAATTAGTCTTTAGATTCCTATTGTTTGTTAAGCAGCTTCATATTCTGGTTAGGCTCCTTTATAAGAACAATAGTGCTGCATAAAAACTATCGTTCCAGAGGCTTATATACGATGGCAAAGTTACTCATTTTTCGAGAAAGAAATGAATAACCTGAAAACAAATCGTACCCCGGTGTACAATATTAGTGGAAATGTACGATTTGAGTACATTTCCACCAGCTTGTTGCCTCAGAAGCCTTTGGCTATCTTACTATTTTACGAGTAAGCACTTCGCCATTCCTGGTTGTAATACGATACATAAAAGTACCTTTACCTACCGCAGCTATCTTCTTACCCGACATATCGAAGCATTCTATCTTCTTGATATCTTTGCCCGCCAAGACACCTTTGATGGATGTGGGATTGCCAACAACCTTCACCACACCTTCCGTGGCGAGTTTTGATAAATCCCAAGTCTGACCATCGCCAGGAGTTTCAGGAATCATCTGCACTTTGCCATTCACCTTTACTCCGGCAGAGAAGACAGGAATCGTCTCGCCATCCACGAAGCACAAAGCATCAGCCTCCTCTCCTATCTGAATCACGGCACCATCTTCCAACGTTACCGAACCGGCAGTGATTGTATTATAAGAAGAACCATCTGCCAGAAGACTTACGACACCTCCGGTTCTCACCTCCAGATTTCCCTTCAAGGTCAATCTCGCACCATTGGCACCTTCCTCTACATCGCCAGCCTGGAGCTTACCTCCTTCATAAATCCTTACAAGACCCGCAATGCTTCCCTTACCAGAAAGGATGGCATCTTTCATGACGTTCACGGCACCTGTGCCACTATTCGTTCCATTAACAATAAGGTTACCTTTCAATACATTGGTAATTCCCTTATAATCGTTGTTACCCGTCAAGCGCCAGTAACCAGTACCCGTCTTCGTGATAGAAACTGTTCCCTGGTAACCACTTCCACCCGCAGCCCAGTTGTTAATCTTTCCTGCAAAGGTCTCGTTGGTATTTGCCGAACCCACCGTCCAAGTACAAGTGAAGCCCTTGGTTTTCTTGCTCGAACCACTGAGATAGGTTTTCGAAGTACCCGACAAACCGCCAATCTTCAAATTCGAGTTGGTTTCCCATGAAGCCAAGCGGGTATTACCCGTTGCCTCAATCACAGCATTCGGCATCGTAACACTGCCACTGTTGAACAAGAGCAACGAGCCGTCTTTCTCAGAAGATACACCATTCGCTATCAGGCGCCCCGTAAACTCAGCATAGTTGCCCTGAAGATACTCACGCAGATAAGGAATGTTCAACTGCAGGTTGCCGGAACCCGTCACCTTGTTCTTCAGGTAGCAGAGGCGGTTAGGCGAGAACTGGGAGGTAGTACCTTCCTTCACCTCAATAGGGAAAGAATAGGTTTCATAACCATTAGACTCTCCTTTGGTCTTGAGTTCTCCACCAGCCATTACGAGTTTAGAAGATGAGCCGATACCCGCCTTGGATATATCTGTTGTTGATAGATTTAGCTTGCCACCACGAAGAATGGTTGCTCCCTTGTAGCCAAAGAACTTATTGGTACCGATGGTAACCTGACCTTCACCATTGAAAGCCAAATCGCCATCACCCTCGAACACACCGTTCAGAGTTACAGTTGCATCCCCTTTTGCTATGTTCAGTTCCGTTTCACTCTTAACCTGTGCTGCTCTATCTGTAGAGGTTGTGCCACCTGTATATAAATAGGTACCACCATCGAAGATCCAACTTTGAGCAAAGTTGGCACTTGCCCCTATCGCACTAGGTTCACTTCCATTCGTCAGAGAATTAAACTCCAAGATGCCTTCATGAAGAACCGTCGGACCAGTATAACTATTCAATGTATTCAAAGCCAACGTGCCTTCGCCTCCCTTATTGACAGAAGCCTCACCACTAATGGTTCCTGCTCCATCAACAGAAACCCTGCCATTGCCTTTTACAACTACAACGGCAGGCGAAACAGTCTCATTCAAATTCACCTTAACGTCACCAGTGGCATCAAAAAGTACATTTTTACCATCAACAAAGGCATCCAGTCCCTTATTCCAACTCTTACTCTTCAAATCCCAATCGGTAGCAGACGGATTCCAGGTCAAGTCTGGCAGATAGGAATCAATATCAACCATACCCGTCTCTACAGGACGAGTTGCCATGGTGAGTTCTGGAGAATATTCAGAATACTTGCCGGCATCAGCAAAAGCTCTTACTCTTACCATGTAAGCTACACCTGGTTCCAAGCCCTCGATGGTACAAGAAGTACTATTGGCAGCTGTGCGGGCCACTTCCTTCCACAGAATCTCATCTTTCTTAGTTATTTCAACGCAGAATCCATCTTCTGCATAGGTATAATCACGCCATTTCAACTTAATGCAAGAACTGGTAGAAGAAACGAACTCTACGCACATTGGCATACGGAGAAAATAGTCGCGGTCGGCAACGGAGATACTATTGATATAATTCTCTATATTGGCATAACCATTAGCTGCAATCACCAAGGCATCATCCTTATTTGGGTTGGTACCATTCGCCTTTTCCCAAGCATCAGGCATACCATCGCCATCGCTATCTATCTTCTTGTTTCCACCCCAAACCCTCCATTTGTCAGGCGTACCATATGGAAGATTTTCCTCATTTGCCAATAACTCTCCTTGCTTGCCCAAAGAGTTCACCTCATCCACCATATAACAGTCGCTGTAATCACGATAAGGCAAAGAAGCACCCACTATCGGAAGAAGATTCTCCAACAATGTATTTCCTGCCCACTTAGGCATCTCAGGATAATCATAACGGATTGACTGGCGTACGCCAGCAGCATAGTTGGTTACTTCCTTTGGATCAAACTTGCCATCCATATTGCTATCTTGCCAATTGTCCTCTCCATAGAAGTTGAAGGCACCCTCGCCAGCGCCACCAGAGAAGGCATTGCCACCATTGGCAGGACCATTAATGAAAAGATTTCCTTCTATGTTCACAAAGGAATCTCCCTTGGAGTCTCCACCCATAATATAGCATCCATTCTTCCAGTTATACACTATGTTATTCACATACTGGTTGATGCCTTTTATCTTATTGTTACGAGTAGCATTGTCGATGTACAGATTACGATAAAGGGAAATATAATCTGACTGCATCAAACCGCCAGCGCTATGAGGCATCAGTCCCTGTCCCATGATACAGTTGGAGATGGTGATGTAATCAGGGTGCTTTCCCTTATTATCAGGATTGATAGAGAAAGTCTCATCTAATCCCCAAGAGAAAGAGCAGTGGTCGAAGATCATGTTCTGACCATTGGCAATACCTGCCGCATCCTTACCCGAGCTACCTTTATGACCCATACGAAAACGCATGTGGCGCACGATGATATTGTCTGCTGCCGAGAAGGAAACACCATTTCCATAGACGGTGATTCCTTCACCGGGTGCCGTCTGTCCCGCAATATACTGATTACTCTTGAATACCAAACGGTCTTTGATATTGATGACACCAGCTACATCGAAGACGATGAAACGGTTAGGCTGACTGATTGCATCGCGCAAAGAGCCGGAACCAGAGTCGTTCAGGTTGGTGACATGATAAACTGCTCCACCTTGACGCGCTCCTGTTGCAAAACGTCCCCATCCCTGAGCATCAGGAAAGGCCAACTGCTGTGCTTGTGCAGCCAGGCAACCTCCAGCCAACAAGGCTGAAAACAATATTTTATTTGTTCTATTCATAGGTTCTTGTGTTAATTGTTCATTCGTTGAAATTTCATACTGATTCTACTCAGATTGTGCATCATGGCAAAGGCTTCAAGCCTTCCCACTTCACATTCCAGTTGCCATCTTGCGGAAAGCCAGGATTAGGATGAATGCTACCATCCCAACCGGCACACATCATGGCTACCGCCATCAAGAGGCCACCATTGCCAGGAAGATAAAGACGAAGTCTGCCATCTTGGTAATTATGACCACTCACCAGATAAGTATTCTTCTGCTGTTTCATCAACAGAGCACCCACGGCGTTCTCGGGTTCACCCATGCGGGCGGCTCCCATAGCCATCATCGGATAATCCCATCCCCAGGAGGTATTCCACTTCCAGTTTTTCCAAATCCACTGCTCAGTCTTCTTCATCTTGGCGAAGTCTATCATCCTACTGTTGTAAGGGAACAGGCCGATGGCACCCATCACAGCAGGATGATCGCTGAACATACGTTCCTTGGTATAGGTATCAGGTTCTGTCTCTGCTGCGAGATACAGACTATCCTTGGATGCCAAAGGAGAAATCTTGGCAATGATATCATCCCAACGGGCTTCACGAGGTTTTCCCAGACGAACACGCCAATCTTGGGCTATCTTCAAGGCGCAATGCCATTGGCTCAATTCAAACGGCGGATTCACCGTAGTTGCAGCAGGCAAGGTTTCTTGAGCTGCGATGCAACCTCGCAGAATATAGCGATCGTGCTCTTGATCATATTCAGCAAAATCACCCATAAATTCCGCGGTTTCATCGACCAATCTGGCATACTTCTGCAAGATGACAGGAGAAGGATTGGCACGATAAAGTAATTCTGCCAGATAAATCAGATGTGGCTGTTGCCAGATTAGGAAACTTCCCACACTAGAAGGTGCCTCTCCTGCATCAGGATCAGTCATCTTCATCCAGCGTACTCCCTTGAATCCCTGTCGCTCGGCTATCTTTCGGGCATTTGGTTCTGCCTTGAAATACCAGGATAGAGAACGTTCCAGTAATTCCGGATGCCCCCACAGTGCAAACTGTGCCTGATGCCAGAGAATCATTTCTAAATGGAACTTGCCAAACCATGAATTATAGGTAAGTCCTGTTTCCTGCGGAGGAGTTTCTCCTGCATCCTGGATAGCCAAAAGATATTGGCTCAGCACCACCCGGCGCTCCATCTCCTTGGCACGAGAATCCTTACACTGCCCGAAATCTACCATCGCACCTTTCTGCCAGTAATGGTTCCAATAAGCCTTGGCGGCATCTGCCACTTCACCGAAAGTCTTACGTGCAGAAGATGTCTGCTCGGCATACTCGCAAGTCAACTTCAGGTCGGCAGACTTCGCCTGCAACTGATAGAAGTTCTTTCCCTTTTGCTTGAGTTTTGCAGAACCCTCCCATCTCAACATCACAAAATAGACGGTTTCATCGATGGTTCTCTTCAAAACTGCCGAACTTTTATCCTGTGCTACAAGCGTTGTGGAATGAAGATTATCTTTGTTCCAATCGCAGGCATCGTCGGCATGACCACCTGTAGGATAAGCAAAGCGGATATCCAAGGCGATGTTTCCCTTAGACTGCACATGAGTGGCAATCATATCAAGCGTTGGGTCACAAGCCGTCTCAACCAGGTAAGCTTTACCTTTATATATAAAGCTACTCCGAATCATGCCATCCCACATATCCAAGGTCTGATTCACCTGCTCGATGTCTTTTGGATTGGAACCAAGCGACAGACCCAGTGTACCCAGATGAAGGCGATGAGGATTCACACGAAACCAGTTACCTGCAGCCTTCTTTCGCTGGTCATCCTTGATCTGAGTAGCATAAGGCTCTTTTCGCCCACGCCCGAAATCATAATCACGCCAACTTTCTTCCGGCTTATAATTATCAGGGTTGGCAAAAGCATGCCATCCCCAATCACTCATTGTTCCAAGAGGAACACCCTTGGAATATGACTTAGGAAAAGACTGTAAGCCCGTTCCATCCACAGTCATTGCAAACCCGCCATTGCCTACAGACAATGAATTCAGCGAATCCATCGACTCTACATGAGGGTTGTTTCTCTTTACCACTAGTTTTCTGTTGATGTTCTGAGCTGTCAAGCTCAAAGAGAACAACAGAAGTACACTTAATAACGTTTTCTTCATTTTCCGGTTTTTAAGTTTATTTGTCGGTGCAAAGTTAGCCTTTTCATCGGGATTTAGCAATATACTATCGTACATTGGCATACATATCTATTCATATAGGCAAGACCATGTATAAAACCAAAAAGGGTGTGCCGGTTGGCACACCCTAATATGATATATATTAAAATATTGTTATTCCTTAGAACATCATGGCCACACGCTTCACGCCTGCTACCAGCGCATCAACCTCTTCCTTGGTATTGTACAGGGCGAAGCTGGCACGAACAGTGCCGAGAATGCCATAGCGGTCCATCAAAGGCTGAGCACAGTGATGGCCTGTACGAACGGCGATGCCCAGGCGGTCGAGCAAGGTTCCC
>ERZ1026874.574-NODE-574-length-22400-cov-11.411412_pt1 | contig 22400 bp, 20 predicted proteins | sample MGYA00380167_ERZ1026874 | MGnify/ENA primary metagenome ERZ1026874 (study PRJEB33269, sample SAMEA4719803) | human gut metagenome | biome: human-associated habitat; feature: organic feature; material: feces | place: Cameroon | collected 2013-10 ...
TGTTACCTATCTTCCTTCCCTACCTGTTACCTATGTTACTACTCTGTACACATTGCTCGCCCGCGGGCGTTTGCGTTGCTTCTCACTTTGCGGGCGAACACTGTTCGCCCCTACCTAGGGTTTGCAATGATTTGTAGGGGGCGGCGTTGCGGGGTCGCGCAGCGATCAATGCCCCAGTGGGGCATTGAACCGCACGAGCGGGCCGGCTTTGCCGGATGGCGGCCATCGTTTTGGCCGCCAAGCGCCGACGCCCCGCAGGTGTTGGCTATTGGCATTTTAATTCTTGCCGTTCGTTCATGTTATTTCGTAGGGAGGGGTCTTGACCCCTTCTTACTGGCTTTACTTTTGCTGTATCTTAGCCAAAATACTTTCTATTACAAGGGTTACTGTTATAAGGGCGCCTACAAGTGTGTAGTAGTTTAAGCCGTACACCAACGGCAAAAGAGAAATAACTGCCGCAATAATGGAAAGGACAAACAATGCTTTGAGAGCACCGCTCTTCTTCAATGCAAACAAGGAAAGCAAGAAGATAGCAACAGTAAGTATGGCTGTAATCAGTGGCGCAAAATTTGCATAGCCAAACGGTGTAAGGCTAAAGTATGAGAAGGTCTCTTTTACTCTTTCTGTTGGAGATGTTGCAAAGATACAAACCGCTCCCAAGGGCAATAATTCTAACACGATTGTTATAGCAGGCAAAACCACTAAGCCGATTTTCTTCATGTTGTATATCTCCTTTGCAACTTCCGATTTATATTCCTAGTATACCATATTCCGCGTCCAAAAAGATACCCTATAACGAAAAAATCCCCCTGTCGTGCCTTATCAGCACAGTTGGGGGAAATCATGACTTACAAACTTTTACAGCTCGCAGGGCGTAAAGCCGTTCTTGCCAAGCACCTGCACCTTGGTGTAGCCAAGCTCTTTCAGGTGGGCGGCGGCTTCCTCGAAACCGTAGGTCAGGGCCTTGGTGTCGTGGGCATCGGCGGTGATGACCACGTTGCCGGAGAGCACCAGCCACTCCTTCAAAATAGCGTCCGAGGGGAAATAATCCTTGCGGAAGCCGCGGTAGGCGGCGGAGGTGTTTACTTCCAGCACGCAGCGGCTGCGGGCTGCGGCCATCAGAGCCGAGGTAGCCGCAGCGGTGTAGCGCGGGTCGTTCTCGTCAAAGAACTTGTTGCCGTCATTGATCTTTTTGATCAGGTCAAAGTGGCCCAGGATGGTGGGCTTCTTCTCGGCAACCTTGGCCACGTTGGCAAAGTAGGCCTCGGCCACAGCCAGACCGTCGCCGTCAAAATCGTCGTCGATGCAGGCGCGCAGGTCTTCCTCGCGCCAATCGATCTCGTAATATTTGCCGGTTTTGGGGCCCTTGACATAGTGGGCACTGCCGATGAAGTAATCGTAAGCATAGGGGTCGTCGTCACTGAAAAGATCCCATTCCAGCCCGCACAGGATGTCCATTTTGCCGGCATAGCGCTCTTTCAGCTTGGCGATCGTTGCCTTGTACAGCGACGTGCGGCTCTGGGTCATGCAATACTCCAAGTCGCAGGGGGTGTGGCTGTGGCCGCTGAAACCCAGCGTCTGCAGGCCAGCCCTCCATGCGGTTACTGCCATTTCCTCCAGCGTATTTTTGCCGTCGCACAGTTTGGAATGAACGTGAACGGAACTTTTCAGGTACTCCCCGGCCATATTACTGCATCCTTTCCTGCTTAACCTTATGGTCGATGACATGCCGCTTTTCCAGCTCTTTGGTAATATCCTCGACCGAAATGCCCAGTTCGATCATCAGCACCATGACGTGGTACGCCAGGTCGCTGATCTCGTAAATCGTCTCTTCTTTATCGCGTTTTGCGCCGGCGATGATGACCTCGGTGGATTCCTCGCCGACCTTTTTCAGGATCTTTTCCAGACCCTTATCAAACAGATAGGTGGTGTAGCTGCCCTCTTTCGGATCGGTCTTGCGGCCCTCGATGAGTTCGTACAGCCCCTGCCAGGTGAACTGCTTCAGCTCGTCCGACACATACACCGGGTTGAAGAAGCAGCTCTCGGCCCCCGTGTGGCAGGCGGGGCCGTTTTTGATAACGTCAACGACCAGTGCGTCCTTGTCGCAATCGGCAGTGATGGACACCACGCGCTGCACATTGCCGGAAGTCTCGCCCTTACGCCAAATTTCCTGGCGGCTGCGGGACCAGAACACGGTGCGGCCCTCGGCAATCGTCAGGGCCAGGGTCTCAGCGTTCATGTAAGCGAGGGTCAGTACCTCTTTGGTGTAGTGATCCTGCACGATGGCGGGAATCAGACCGTTCGCATCAAATTTCAGCGTCTTAGTGTTTTCCGTAATTTCCATAGTGAAATACTCCTAACAATAAGATAGTTTTATTGTACTATTTTCTGTGCATTTTGGCAAGTGGTTTTCGCGGTCACACCCGCATTTCGATACCATTACTTCGCAGGTACTGTTTCAGCGCGCCGATCTCCACCTGCTTGGTGTGGAAGATGGACGCCGCCAGTCCGGCATCTACGGCGGGGTGATTGCGGAACAGCTCCACAAAGTCGTCCATCTTACCTGCGCCGCCCGAGGCAATGATGGGCACCGCGCACCGCGCGGCCACGGCGTCCAGCAACTCCAAATCGAAGCCGTTCTTCACGCCGTCGGTATCGATGGAGTTGACCACCAGCTCACCTGCACCGTTTTTGACGCCCTGCTCCAGCCAATCCAGCGCATCGATGCCGGTGTTCTCGCGCCCGCCTTTGGCAAACAGCATAAATTGGCCGTCCACACGTTTAATATCGGCGGAAAGCACCACGCACTGGTTGCCGTATTTCTGCGCTGCCGCCGGGATGATGCCCGGGTTGCGGATGGCGCCGGAGTTTACGCTGACCTTGTCGGCACCGCATTTCAGCACGCGGTCGAAGTCGTCCAGCGTGTTGATGCCGCCGCCCACCGTCAGCGGGATAAAGATCTGGCTGGCAACTTCCCGCAAAATATCGGTGAACAGGCCGCGGCCCTCAACGCTGGCGGTGATGTCGTAAAACACCAGCTCGTCTGCGCCGGATGCGTTGTAGTAGCGCGCCATTTCGACAGGGTCGGCCATGTCCTGCAGGCCCTCAAAATTCACGCCCTTGACAACGCGGCCGTTTTTGACGTCGAGACACGGAATGATTCGCTTTGTTATCATACAACTTCCCTCCCCTGCCGATTTAGTCTTGGTACAGGCGCACGGCCTGCGCCAGGTCGATGGCCCCGGTGTAGATGGATTTGCCTAAAATGGCGGCGTGGCAGTGCATTTTTTGCAACTCGGCCAGTTCGTCCAGCGCCGCAATGCCGCCGGAAGCGGTAATTTCCAGCCCGGGAATGGTCAGCAGTTTGCGGTACAGGTCCATGTTGGTGCCCTGCATCGTGCCGTCCCGGGAAATATCGGTGGCGATGATAGCCTTGACGCCTACCCCGGCACAGCGGCGGCAGAACGCCACGCCCGGTTCGGGGGTGACTTCCTTCCAGCCGTTCACAGCCACCAGGCCGTTTTTCATGTCGACACCCACGGCAATCTGTGCGCCGTACTTCTGCGCCATCTCGGCGGTAAAGGCAAAGTTTTTCACGGCGATGGTGCCCAAAATGCAGCGGTCCACGCCTAAATCCAGGTAGCGCTTGATGCGCTCCTCGTCCCGGATGCCGCCGCCGACCTCGATCTTTAAGCCGCCCTGTTTGGCAATGGAGGCGATGGTCTGCAGGTTGGCGGTGGTGTCGTCCTTGGCGCCGTCCAGGTCAACAACGTGCAGGTACTTGGCCCCGGCATTCACAAAGGCTTTGGCCTGGGCCACGGGGTCGGCGTTGTAGACGGTCATCTGGTCGTAGTCGCCCTGGTAGAGCCGCACGGCCTGGCCGCCCCGCAGGTCAATGGCAGGATATAATTTCATAGTGTCCCTCCGTTCAGCTTACAGTTCGGCAAAGGCTTTCAGCAGCCGAAGGCCGGTATCGCCGGATTTCTCCGGGTGGAACTGGGTGCCGTAGACATTGCCGCTGCGCACCGCGCCGGTGACAGGGATGCTGTACTCGCTGGTGGCAAGGGTCGAAGCAACGCAGTTTTTGGCGTAGTAGCTGTGCACGTAGTAGACGTACTCGCCGTTTTTTACGTACTTGAACAGCGGGTCGTTCTCGCGTCCGGACACGATGTCCAGCGCGTTCCAGCCGATGTGCGGTACTTTTAAGCTGGCATCGGTCAGGTCGTCCGCCAGCGGGCAGACCTCGCCGGGGATGAGGCCCAGGCCGGAGTGTTCGCCGTACTCGAAGCTTTTGTCAAACAGCAGCTGCATGCCTAAGCAGATGCCCAGCAGCGGCTTGGTCTCAACTTCCTTTTTTAGTACGGGCACCAGGCCGGTGGCCTCCAGCTTGGCCATGGCGTCGCCGAAGGCACCCACACCGGGCAGCAGGATATGGCTGGCGGCATGCAGGTCGGCGGCTTCATGGGTCACCCGCACCTCAGCCCCCAGGCTCCGCACGCTGGACGATAAGCTGAACAGGTTTCCCACGCCGTAATCAACAATGGCGATCATGGGTCATTCCCCCTCTGTGTAGAATTTATCGAAGGCCCATCGGGCTGGATTATTTTGGATGTATTCGCAAATCTCACGATATTCGTCCTCGTGGCGAACGATATGGTCATAAAAGGAACGCTGAAAAACACCAGCGCCAGCCTCATGCGATACGTGCCCCTTAAAAACGCGGATACGCTGCGAGATGGTTTCCACTTTCGCTGTAGGGGCCGATGCTTGCATCGGCCCGCCAGTTGCCGTGTGGGCGGGAACTACGATTAGGCAATGTAAGTGGTTCGGCATAACAACAAATTCGGTCACACCAGGAATATTTGCCAGATGCTTTTGCACAATGTTGCCTAAAGGCGTTAGTGCTACTTGCGGGGCGATGCAAGCATCGCCCCCTACATTTGTGGGTGAGATGCTGCCAAATAGGCAGCGTCGATTTCTGGCGCAAATCGTAATAAAGTAGGCACCGGCTGCACAGTAATCATAGCCGTGTAAGCGCGGCGCTTTTCTCTGTGGTAAGGCGCTCACGGTAAAATCTCATCCAACGCCGCAAAGAAGCGCTGCATCTCGGCGTCGGTGCCGATGGTGATGCGCAGGTAGTTGGAAATGCGCGGCGCGTTGAAATGGCGGATGAGGATGCCCTGCGCCCGCAATTTCTCAAAAATTTCCTTGCAAGGCATGCGGTCGGTGGTGGCAAACAGGAAATTGGTGGCCGAGTCAAACACGGTAAAACCGCGCTGACGCAGGCCTTCGGTGGCGGCGGTGCGGGTGGCCAGCAGCTTGGCGGTCACCTCGTGGAAGTAGGCCTCGTCCCGGATGGCGGCCGTACCCGCGGCCTGGGTCATCGAGTTGACGTTGTAGGGACTGTAGCTGAACTTGACGCGGTTCATGTCGGTGATCAGCTCCGGCCGGGCGATGCAGTAGCCCAGCCGCGCGCCCGCCAGGTTGTGGGTCTTGGAGAAAGTGTGCGTGATAACGAGGTTTTCGTACTTTTCCAGCAGCGGCAGACAGGTGGACCCGGCAGGGGCAAACTCCACATAGGTCTCGTCCACCACCACAATGTTGTCAGGATTGGTACGCAGCACTTCCTCAATGGCGGCCACAGGGGCCAGAAGGCTGGTGGGGGCGTTGGGGTTGGCAATCACGATCGTCTCGTGCAGGCCGCAGTACTTTTTCAAGTCGATGGTCAGGTCGTCCTCCAGCGGGATGACATGCTGCGGAATGTGCAGCAGATCGCACAAAACCGGGTAAAAACTGTAGGTTACATCGGCAAAGGCCAGCGGGGTGTTCTCGTCGCAGAACGCCCGCAGGGCCAGCAGCAGGTTCTCGTCGCTGCCGTTGCCGCACAAAATATTCTCCGGCTGCACGCCCCAGTGGGCAGCGATGGCCTCGTTCAGTGCGCGGTTGGACAGGTCCGAGTACAGCCGCAGCCCCGGCACCGCCGCCGCCACCGCCGCCGCCACACCGGGCGCGGGCGGGTATGGGTTTTCGTTGGCGTTGAGCTTGACAAGGTCGTCAATTTTCAGCTGCTCACCGGGCACATACGGCTCCAGCGCAGCCAGCGTTTTGGTAAAATAGCGGCTCATGGGCTCACTCCCCCTTTTGCTCGTCCTCAAACCGGATGGTTATGCTCTTGGCGTGGGCGTGCAGGCCCTCGTGCTCGGCAAAGTTGGCGATGCGGGCCTGGACCTCGCCCAGGGCTTCGCGGGTGTAGTAGATGAAGCTGGACTTTTTGACGAAATCATCCACGCCCAGGGGGCTGCTGAACCGCGCGGTGCCGCTGGTGGGAAGGGTATGGTTGGGGCCGGCAAAATAATCGCCCAGGGCCTCGGGCACGTTCTTGCCCAGGAAAATGCTGCCCGCGTTCTGGATGTCGTTCAAAACGGCAAACGGGTCGTCCACGCAGATCTCCAGATGCTCCGGCGCAATAATGTTCACGGCGTCGATGGCCTTCTTCATGTCGTCGGTGACGATGATCTTACCATTGGTGTCCACGCTGGCGCGTGCAATGGCGGCGCGGGGCAGCTGCGGGATCTGTACTTCCAGCTCGGCCTGCACGGCCTTGGCCAGGTCCCAGCTGTCGGTGACCAGCACCGGCGTGGCCAGCTTATCGTGCTCGGCCTGGCTCAACAGGTCGGCGGCGACCCAGGCGGGGCAGCAGGTGCCGTCGGCCAAAACCAGGATTTCCGACGGGCCGGCGATCATATCGATGCCGACTTTACCAAACACCTTGCGCTTGGCGGTGGCCACGTAAATGTTGCCGGGGCCGACGATCTTATCCACAGCGGGCACGCTCTCGGTGCCATAGGCCAGGGCGGCCACGGCCTGGGCACCGCCGGTCTTAAAGATGCAGTCGATGCCGGCAATCACCGCCGCCGCCAGGATGCCGGCGTTGACCTTGCCGTCCTTACCGGCGGGGGTGGTCATGACGATCTGCTGCACGCCCGCGACCTTGGCGGGGATGACGTCCATCAGCACGGTAGAGGGGTAGGCCGCCGTGCCGCCGGGCACGTAAACGCCCGCGCGCTGGATGGGGGTGTACTTCTGGCCCAGCACCATGCCGGGGCGGTCGTTCAGCACAAAGTTCTTGTGCAGCTGCTGCTCGTGGAAGTGGCGGATGTTGGAAGCGGCCATTTTCAGCGTGGTAATAAATTCCGGGTCGCTGGCTTCCAGTTCGGAAAAGGCTTCGTCGATTTCGGCCTGGGTGACCTGTACGCTGGTTAGCTGGGCGTGGTCAAACTTGGCGGCGTAATCCAGCAGGGCGGCATCGCCGCGGGCGCGCACATCGGCAATGATAGCGTCGACGGTGGCCTCCACGTCGGCTTCGGCGCGGATGTCACGGTTCAAAATTTCTTCGGGCTTTACTTCATCAAAATCATACAGGCGGATCATTGTGCAAGGGCCTCCTTCATTTTGGTAAGCAGCTCAGTAAGCTGGGCGTATTTGAACTTGTAGCTGGCTTTGTTGGCGATAAACCGGGCCGAGATGGGCATGAATTCTTCAATCACGGTCAGGTCGTTTTCCTTTAAAGTGGTGCCCGTCTCGACAATATCGACGATGACGTCGGAGAGCCCTAAAATCGGCGCAAGCTCGATGGAGCCGTTGAGCTTGACGATGTCAATATCGCGGCCCCGGCGCTCGTAGTGGTCGCGGGCAATGTTGACGAACTTGGTGGCTACCCGCAGTGCGCGGCTTTCATCGTCCACAAAATTCTTGGGGCCGGCCACGCACATGCGGCACTTGCCCATGCCGGTGTCCAGCAGCTCGTAGACGTCCGCGCCGGACTCGGTCAAAATATCCTTGCCCACGATGCCGATGTCGGCCGCGCCGTGCTCCACATAAATGGCCACGTCGCTGGGCTTGACCAGAAAGTACCGCACCCCGGCGTCGGGGTTCACCACCACCAGTTTGCGGGTGTCGTTGTAGTCCTCGTTGGCGCTGTAACCTGCCCCGGCCAGCAAAGCGTAGGCTTTGTCGCCCAGGCGCCCCTTGGGCAGGGCAATGTTCAGCCAGGTCTTTTCCCCGCCCTGCTGCTGTACTGGCGGCAGCGGTGCGGCCAGACGTTCCAGCTCGTCTAAGTACATCGCAAAGCCGATGGCCTTAGCGCCGGGGGTAAAGCGCTGCATCAGGTAGTCGTACTGGCCGCCTTTGAGCACCGCGCGGGGGATGCCCGCCGCGTAACCGGTAAAAACGATGCCGTTGTAATACTCGGCTTCATCGGCCATGCTCAGGTCCAGCTGCAGGCCGCGGCCGGCTTCACCCAGGGCGTTTTGCAGGGCCAGCAGTTCGGCCAGTGCGGCTTTCTGCGCGGGGCTGATGGCGGCTGCCTTGGCGGCGGTGAGGGTGGCCCCGAACGGCCCGTGCAGGGTAAGCAAACCGCAAAGGGCATCGGCTCCGGCTTCATCAGCACCGGCCTGCAACGCAGCCTTGCGCAGCTCGTGTTCGTTTTTGGCGCACAGCAGTTCCACCAGCCGGGCGTGGGCCGTAGCAGGCACATCCAGCACATCCAGCAGGCCGGTCACAAAGCCCATGTGGCTGACTTCCAGTACGGTGGGAACATCCAGCGCGGCCAGGCTGGCCAGTGCCAGGCGCAGCACCTCAGCCTGGGCAGCTTCGTCCACCTCGCCCAGGCACTCCAGGCCCATCTGGTGGATGGTCTGGAAGGTGTGGCTCTCGCGGCTGGCACGGCAGACTTCCTCATTATAATAAAAGCGTTTGCACTCGCCGGGGGCGGGCTGGGCCGTCTTGGCGATGGACAGCGTCACGTCCGGCTTGATGGCCCGCAGCTTGCCGTCCAGGTCGGTAAAGGTGATGACCTGTGGGTCCGGCAGAAAGCGCTGGTACTCCTGATACAGGGCGTACTCCTCAAACCGGGAGGCGCGGTATTTGCGATAGCCGCCCTGCTCGTACAGGGCACGCAGGCGGAAGGTTGCCTGCTCGGCGGGGGTGAAATTTTGTAAAGTCAGCTCCATAATACGTCTCCTACCTCTCTTTTCCGTAACAACATTATACTTTAGCGCAGTAAAGATGTAAAGCGTTAAACAAGAAATCTGTACAAATTTGGGTGCGGCTGTTTGGCGAAAACGGCAATAAAATAGCAAAAAGGCGCACCTTTGCAACCAAAGATGCGCCTTGCGGTTTCTTATCAGCCCTTGCAGCCCTGTTCGTCCCAATCACCAAAATCAGCCGGGTCGGCAATCTTGGTAACGTCCAGCCTGCCGTCCTCGGTCTTGGGGACTTCCACGGCACCCAGCTCAACGGGGTTGGCGTTGGGGGTGTCATCTCCAGCGGGGGCCTGCACAGGGGCGGCCTCCGCTTCGGGAGCTTCTTCTACGGGAGCGGCAGCGGTTTCTTCAGGTGCAGCGGGGGCTTCTTCGGCCTCGGCAGACGCATCGTCAGCGGGCTCGGCGGTCTCGGCAGTGCCATCCTCGGCGTCTGCTTCATCCTCCGGGCCCCAAATATGCTCGTACTCCTCGGTATGCTCGTTACGGTTCAAAAAGTAAGCCGCGGCGCCCACAGCGGCAGCGCCAATCGTCAGTCCAACCAGCTTTTTCAGTAAAGACATCGTATGATCCTCTCAATCGCCTTACGGCACGGCATTTTTCGGAAAACATCTGTGTTTCAACGGAATACGTACATCATAGCGCAAACGCCGCCATTTTGCAAGGGGCTATTTTTAAAATTTGTGCAAAAAGTTTGCCTTTAGTTTTGCCCATGCTCCTGCAGCCAGGCGCGCAGTTCAGGGGTATCGGCCCAGTAGCGGCTGCCCCAATGGGAAAAATCCCACTGTGCATCGTAAGGATTGCACTCGTAATCCACATAGTAAAGCACGCCGCCCCACAGGATAAAATTGGTGGGGAAGTAATCGATATTCAGCCCGGCAGGGTACAAAAGGCGGCACAGCGCCCGCATCTGTTCTTCGGCTTGCGGCGGCAGCGTACCCGTTTGCAGCTGTTCCAGCACCGTTGGGCCGGGGATGTAATGCTTCACCAACCGTTCCTGTGCTTCGTCCACCGCCAGCAGGCGCGGCATCGGGATGCCCAGGGCTGACAATGTGCGGTAATCCCGCAGCTCGCTTTGCAGCTTATCCCCAAACTGGTAGTAGCTGCACGGCTCATGGTGGATCTGTTTGACCACTACAGGCCCCTCGCTCCCCTGCGCCAGATAGGAGTAACCGCCTTTCCCTTTGCCAAGCAGCCGCGTTACCGTATAGAGCTGCCCGTTTACCTGTAATGTATCCATGCTGCACCTCCGTTACAACTGCTGCATCCAGCTGCGCTTTTTGAACAGCCGCAGCGAGAGCGCCAGGCGGACACATTCTTCCAGCGAGAGCAAAAAGTATACCGGTGCGACGGGCAGTTTCAGCACAAAGGCCGCCAGGAACCCCAGCGGAACACCGAAGCCCCAGGTACCGATGAGGTCGATGGCCAGGGTGTAGTTGGTCTTGCCGCCGCTTTTTAAAATGCCGCCGCCCAGGATCATGTTCTGCACCTTGACCGGCGAGATGACGGCGAACACTACCAGCAATAAGTAGGCCGTGGCGCGCACCTCCGGCTCGACGCGGTAAATCATGGTGTACAGCCGCCCGAACACCAACAGCAGTGCCGACAACACCAGCGAGGCCGCCAGCCCGCAGCGCATCAGCCGCTGGGCGTCGCGGTAGGCGCGGTCGTACTCCTGCGTGCCCAGCGACTTGCCAATAAGGATGGCCGCCGCCTTGGACAGGCCCGATAGTGCGCCCACCATCAGGCATTGGATGGGCGTGGTCATCGTCATAGCGGCGCAGGCCTGGGTACCGATGTTGCCGTAGATGGCGGAGTAGACGTTCTCGCCCAGGCTCCACAAAAATTCACTGGCCAGCAGCGGCAGCAGAATTTTGGCGTAGGTAAGCAGTTCCGGCCGGGTGAAGCCCAGCGTGAACCGCAGCCGCCACTGCTTTTGCCGCAGCCGCACGGCCAAAAACAGGTAGACAAGTAAGCAGGACACCACCTGCGCAGCCACGCTGGCTACTGCCGCGCCCTGGACCCCCAGCGCGGGCAGACCGCCGTGGCCGAAGATAAGCAGGTAGTTCAGACCCGTGTTGATGCACAGCGAGGTCATGCTGGCGATCAGCGGGAAGACGGCGGCCTCCATGCAGCAGAGCAGTGTCTCTGCCATGCCGGACAGCGCCGCCGGGAAGAACGACCAGGCGTAAGTCTGCAAATACGTCTGCCCCAGCGCACGGGTGGCATCGTCCTGGGTGTAGAGGCCCAGAATCGGCTCGGCAAACCGGGTGGAGACCAGCGTAAACACCGCCGCAATGGCCAGCGACACCAGCAGGTTGACACTGTAGCTGCGGGCCGCGTTTTTACGGCTGCCCTGCCCCAGATATTGGGAAATGAGGATGGCCCCCGCTGCCGTGACGGCGCTGAGCACCACATTATGAATAGATGCAAACTTGCCGCCCAGCCCGATGCCCGAAATGCTGGCGCTGCCCAGCTGGCCGATCATGACCTGGTCAATGATGCTGAAGGAGGCCCGCAGCATGCTTTGCAGCGTGACCGGCAAAGCAATGTGCATCAGGCTGCGGGCAAAGGCGCGGTCGCCAAAAAAGCCGGTAATCCCGCCCCCGGAAACAGAAGAAGAACGAAAACCCATACAGACACCTCTTACAAATTACTACGCTGTCATTATACTATGATTTTCCTTGCATTTCATCCATAAAAGTCTTATACTTATAACAGAATCCTATGTTTTTGCAAGCGAGGTGCCGCCTATGTCCTATCTGCCCCCAAACCCTGCCATTCTGCCCGATGGGCAGGAGGTAAAAGTCCACGGCAGCGAAGCCTTCCCTTTTGCCGTCTACTGCGGCATCATCCCTACGTTTATCCCGGCCTATCCCCTGCACTACCACGAGGAAATGGAGCTGATTTACTGCGAAACCGGCAGCGGCAGCATCACCATTGACCGGGCGACGGTTATCCTGCACACCGGCGATGTAGCAGTGATTTTGCCCGGGCAGATCCACGCCATCGCGGCGGCGGGGGCCGGGATGTTCCGCTATTACAACATCCTGTTCCGCTTCTCGCTGCTGGAGCCGCCGGACAGCGAGACCTACCGCCGCTTTTTGGCCCCGCTGGCGGACGGCCGCATGGAAGTGCCTGCCCATATACAAAAAGACAGCCCCCTGGGCAGGGAGCTGCCTGTAAACGTAAAAATGCTGATTGAAAACCGCAAAGAAAACACGGCACTGCGCATAAAAGCCTGCCTGTACGGCGTGATGGATGCGCTGTGCAAAGCTGCCACGCCCGCCCGGCACCCTGCCGGGGCCGAGCACCGGGACACCCGCCTGCTGCGCCAGACCGTGCAGTACGTGGACCGTCACTATGCGGAGAAAATCACGGTGGCGGCCATCAGCGCCCAGTGCGGCTACAGCAGCAGCCACTTTATGAAGCGGTTCCACGACCTGACCGGCACCAGCTTTGCGCAGTACCTCATCCACTTTCGGCTGGAAAAGGCCGCTACCCTGCTGCGGGGCAGCCGGTACACCGTGCTGGAGATCGCCGCACGGTGCGGGTTCAGCAATGCATCCTACTTTACGCGGGCGTTCACCCGGCAGTATGGGGTGTCCCCCACCGCTTATCGGCAGAGCAGCGATAAAACAGACGATTAGCCGAATTTTTCTACCTTGATAGCCGTAACGGCGATGGGCGTATCGTCCAGCGCGTGGACGGCGGTGCGCCAGTAGTAGAGCGGCTCGCCGGTGGAAAACTCAAACACCATCTCGTCCGGGGCAATGCCGGTAAAGTTGACCTCCATCTTGTAGGTCTCCTGGTTGATGAGCCCGTGGCGGGCATAGATATAACTGTGGTCGAACCCGCTGCCCGTCAGGGTGACGCGGTAGCTGCCGGGGAAGAGCATCCAGGCTTCGGTCAGCAGTTCGCCGCCCTCGTTCAGGGTCACGGTGTCGGCGTCCGCCGTGCCGTTGATGACGCTGGATTTTTGCAGCGCCATCGTGTGGGCGGGGATGTCAACAGCAGGCTCCTCGGTCAGGCCATGGATCGGCTCCACGCTGCCCAGCAGGATGCCGTCCAGCCGGTAATAGTGCAGCGCGTAGTCGCTGCGGGCCAGCTCGTCCTCATCGATAAAGGCGTAGAGCGTGTCCGGCGCTAGGGTGTTCATCTCCCCTGCCAGCGTCACCGCCGCCAGGTTGCCGTCCATGTGGCCCATGTAGAAGCTGTTGGAGGTCCAGCCGTGGTCGGCGGCAAAGGCGACGAGATCCCAGAAGTCGTCGTGCTCAAAGTCGAAGCTGGCAAAGGCCAGGCGGCTGAACTGCCCGCTGGCAGCCAGCTGCTCCCAGGCCGGGTCTGTCAGTTGGGTGGTGTCCTCGTAATAAGCGGCATCGTGGTAGGTGGTGTAACGCTTGGCAAGCTCGGTACGCAGGCCAAAGCCCTGGGCGGCGGCGCAGACAGCCAGCAGCACAGCGGCCGCGGCACCGTTCCAGAACCGCAGCACCAGCCCGCAGGCCGCCACGGCCAGCAGCATGCCGGCCAGCCAGGCCAGCCGGGCGCAGCTGGAGAACATGGCCCAGAAATCCATCAGCACCTGCGGGATGGGCACGGTAAACAGCGTGCGGCCCCCGAAGGTGACGGTGTTGCCCATTGAGGCGACGGCGTCCAGCACCAGCAGCACAACAGCGGCAATCACAATATGGGTATGGCGGCGGAAGAACTCCGCCGCTTTTTTGCGTTGTACCAACAAACCGGTCAGTGCCAGCACGACGGCCGCGGTGGTGCCCAGGCCCGCGTACACTTCCTGTTCCCAGCTGGCACCCAGGCCCGGCACAAACAGGTTGGCCAGGTCGGCACCGCTCAAATAGCCGTTGGAGTAGCCCGCAAAGTTGGCGGCAAAGGCTCCCAGCACAAACAGTTCGGCCAGCGCCACGGCGCAAAAGCTGACGATGGGCAGCACAACGGCGGCGGGGCCGCGCTTTTCCAGCCCGCGCTGCACACAGGCGGCCACCAGCACCATACCCACCATGGGCAGATAATACAGATGGATGCCCGCACACAGCAGCCCCAACACACCCCACCACAGGCAGAGTTTTCCGGTGGACGGCCTATTTTCGGATTGCTCGGCACACAGCCACACCCACAGGGCCAGCAGCACCAGCCAGTTGGCGGCCAGCGCCGTGTGGGCAAACATGCGGATGTTCAGCGCCGGGAACAGCACCAGCACCCCGGCGCCCAGTACGCTGGCTCGGCTTTTTGCGGTATCCTGCGGGCGCACGCCGCCGATGCGGGCAATGAGCGCCTGGGCCAGACCGCCCTGCATGGCATAGCAGAACAGCCCCCACAGCCCTAAGTACTGGAAACGCGCGGGCAGCACCCCGCCCAGCAGCTTGCAGACTACGGCCAGCAGCGGGATGGAATCGGTGTACAAAATGCTGGTGCGGTAGGGGTAAATGGCGTTGTAGTTTGCGCCCAGATACGGCAGGTGCCAACCGCTGCGGCGGTAAAACACCCAGCCCAGATAATGCTGGGACGGGTCCGGGCTGGGATTGTTCAAGATCCAGTCCACACAGACAGGGTCCAGTACCCGCACGCCGTATAGTACGAGAAAAACCAGCGCCCCAAGCAGGGCGCCGGTCAGACTCCAGCGATGTTTTTGCAAAAATGCCTTTGTCTTTGTCATACGGTCCCCCGGTCAGCGCACAAAGGTGGTGGAAAGGGTGGTGGACCAGCTTTCGCCTTTCTTCAGGCTGGCGGCGCAGGGGCGCTGCTCCCACTCCAGGGGGCCGTTTTCCTCGCCGGGCAGGCTGTGCCAGGGCTCAATGCAGATAAAGTGCAGCGGCTTTTTGGCGGCGGACCAGATCAGCACGTAGGGGTAGCCTTCCACATTGCAGATGACGCTGCGGCCGGTGTCCTTCTCCACAACGGAGACATGGGCGGTCTTCAGGTTGACCATGCAATGGCTGTCACTGTCGAACAGGTCGTCGGTCAGGGGGATGGTCTCGGTGTTGCGGGCCAGATAGTAGCTCTGGCCATTCAGCAGACCGTTGGGAATGGCGCTGACGCACAGCGGGGACTCCAGCCCGTCAAAGCGGATCTCGTAATCCTCGGTGGTATGGCGGTCGTCAAAGGGCAGCGCAAAGGCGGGGTGGTAGCCGATGCCGAAGCGCAGCTGCTCCTCCACGGGGTTCTCCACAGTCAGGGTGTGGTGGATGGTCTCGCCGTCCAGCACAAAGGTGGAGCGCAGCACAAAGGCGTAGGGCCATTTGGGCAGCGTTTCGGGGTTGGCGTGCAGCTCAAACTCCAGCGTGTCGGCGGTGTGACGGGTCATGGTGTGCTCCACATCGCGGGCAAAGCCGTGCTGGCCGCCGGCGTATTCCACGCCCTTGGCAATCATCTTGCCGCCGGTCAGCTTGCCGGTGTAAGGGAACAGAATGGGCGCGTGGCGGCCCCAGACGGAAGGATCGCCGGACCAGAGCAGCTCGGCTCCGGTGGGCTTGTGGATGACGCTGACAGCCTCGGCACCGTGGGTGTCGACGGTCAGACGCAGGGTATCGTTTTCGATCGAGTACCGCATAGGATAAGTACCTCCTGCCGAAATTTTTACGGTTTTACTATAAAACCGCACAGCCCCGCGGGGCGGGAATTGTGCGGTATGGCCTTAGAAAATCAGTTGCAGCACCATGCCTGCCGCGGCGCCAACGGCCCACAGCAGCCCGGTCATAAACAGGTTTTGCTTCCAGCTGGGGTTCACACGCCACAACACGGCCAGGCCCACGCCTGCGCCGGCGGTCAGCCCGGCAAACAGGCTGCCAAAGGTAATGGCCCCCTCCATATACAGCTGGGCCAGCAGCACACTGGCGGCGCAGTTGGGCACAAGGCCGACCAGCGCGGTCAGCATCGGCTGGAAGATGCCCATGCCGCCTAAGATACCGGTGATGGCATCCTCGCCCACGGACTCAAAAATAAGCCCGATCAGGAAGCTGAAGAGCAGGATGAACACGAAAATTTCCAGCGTGTGGCGCAGAGCGGCCAGGAAGATGCTGCTGGTCTCCTCGTGCTCCTCGTGGCAGTCCACCTCGTCGGCGTGGCCCTCGTACCCGCCGTACAGCGAGTGGGGCAGCATCTTGCGCAGCGGAAAGTCCAGCAGCGCGCCGCCTACGATGGCAAAAATGATCTTGCAGACGATCAGCAAGACCAGGGTGGTCCACTGGCTCGGCTCAGCGGCCAGCAGCGGAATGGCCTCGTCGCTGGTGGCGATAAATACGGCCAGCAGTGTGCCGGGGGTGATGACCCGGCTGGCGTAAAAGTTGGATGCGACCGCGCTGAAACCGCACTGGGGCACACAGCCCAGCAGTGCGCCGGGCAAAAAGCCCCAGCGACCGCCGCCGGCGAGGGCGTTTTCAATGTTCTCGCCGTGGTGGCGCTCCAGCCATTCGATCAGCAGATACGCCAGGTACAAAAAGGGCAGCATTTTTACGCCGTCGATCAGCGCATCCAACAGTGCATCGAGAAAAATTTCCATTCAGACCTCATTATATACTTTTTATAGGATTTGCGGTGCCGTAGTATTGTTTGTGCAAACTACAGCTTTATACAAAGCTGCGCAGCAGCCTTACGGCCGGGCGCACCACTTTATCGGGGATACGGGCGCGGAACCGCGCTACCGTGCGGGCAGAAAACGGCATCTCATCGCTGAAAGTTTCCATGCCCAAAAAATACTGCAGGTAGGGGCTTTCCCGCACCAGCTGCACCACCTCGCGGTCCGAGACCTCGTAATGCAGCTGGATAACACGGCAGCCCAGCGCGATGCGGGCCGAGATGGCCGCTTTGCCGCTGGGGGCAAACAGTTCACTGTAGCCCTGCTCAAAACGGTCCCAATCGATGGCTTCGGCCAGGCGGACCCAGCGGTTTTTATCGCGCAGTTCTCCATGGTACGGCGGCAGATAGTCATAAATCGACATCTGCTTTTCTTTGGCACGGTACACAGGCGTAACCCCTCTCTACAATACGGAAATTTAATACCGCTGGAACAGCGGGAAGATCATAGCCAGCACACACCACGCGGCCTGGTACAATACCAGTGCGGGCAGCGGCAGAGTGGCCAGGCCGCCGGTCAGGGTCAGCAGTACGCCCAGAACGCAGCTGATAAGCACCGAGGCAGTGACGACGACGGCGGACTTGCGCTCGCCCTCGGCAGCACCGGCGGCAGCTTCCAGGCCGCCCACAAAGCTGGCAAAGCTGCCCAGATGCAGCATGTTGCCGTCGCTTTCCGGCAGCCAGGCGGTGGCCGGGTTCATCAGCTCATGCTCGGCGGTGTTCAGCACCTTCACGGCCCCGGCGGGCAGGCTGTAGGCAGCCTCCAGCAGGGCGGTATCGCAGTTGAAATCGTCGCAGTCGACGATCAGCGACAGGCCGGAATGGCGCAGACTGTCCAGCACGGCGGCGGTGTCCGGGTCACGCTGGTAGGCCACCTGGAACATGGCAAACAGTTTGCCGGAGACGGCCAGGTAGATCATGCGGCGCTGGTTGACGGTGTGGTGCTGCTCGTACTCCAGGCTGGGCAGCTTGACGCCGTAATCCTGCATCAGGCTGCGGTTGCCTACCAGCACGCGGCGCTTGTTGACCCAGCCGATGTAGCCCTTGCCGTAGACGGTCTCGCGGTCATCCACCTTGGCAATCATGCTGCGGTCGCCCAACATATTCAGGAAGACATCCCGCAGCGTGGGGCAGGCCTCAGCCATGATGGAGGCAGCATAGACGATGGCCAGGTCGATGGGGGCGTTTTTGATGGGCTTGATGCCCGCCAGCGTGACGCACCCCTGGGGGAAGAGATCCCGCGCGGTGACCTGGATGACGTTGATGCGGCCCAGCTGGCGGATGTCACGCCAGCCCGGCACGACCGCGCCCACCTGGGCGGCGCTGCGCTGCATCAGGCGTGCGGGCAGGGCGGCCAGCAGTGTGCCCGCCAGCGGCGCGGCCAGGCACAAAATGCTGGCCAAAATGGTGACAGCGCTGGTCAGGTTGTGGGTGCGGATGACAGTGATCAGGAAGCCCAGCAGCGCGCAGCCGCCTGCGGCCCAGGCAAACTGCTGCTGGTTCTTATCGCTGGTACCGGCAGCGGCGCTGCTGGCCAGGAAACCACGGAAGATCTGCGTCGGGCGGCTGACCAGCACCGACGGGTGCGGCTGGGCCAACCCCTGAGAGGCCGCCCGCAGCGCACCGGCATCTTTCAGCCGGTAGGCTACGGCGTGGTCTACATTTTTGCTGACAAGCTGGAAGTTATCCCGCACGGTGGCGGCGTTCATCCGCTTGCCTACGGTGTTGACGCAGAGCACCAGCGCGGCAGGCCCGGCCAGCAGGGTGACCTCGTTCGTGTAGCCTTTCGTGACCAGCACGATGAGCGCCTGCAGCAGCGCACCCACTACGGCCAAAGCGGTCAGGCTGTCGGGGGTCGGCTTTTTGGCCAGGCCCTGCAAACCGTTCAGCAGTGTTTTCCAGTTGATGCCGGCGGCCGCGGCCAGCAGCACCAGGGCTACGGCCGGGTAGACGGTCTCCCCTGCCAGAACGCCGGGCATGGCGGGCAGGGCGGCGGCGATAAACGCCAGCACCAGCAGCACCAGGGCCGCCGCGCCGCTTACGATGCAGGCGGTAGTCAGATGCAGCAGGTTCTCGTCCAGCTCCTTGCGCACGGCGGGGGCGTCCTCGGCACTCTCGTAATCGCGGCGTCGGGACAGGGGGATCTCGGCAGTGTCAAAGGGCTGGGCAGCGGAATCCGCCGATTCATCGTCGGCCTTGCCGCCCAGATGGAACCCGCCCAGGCGGAACTTGTCCAGCAGGCCGGTGTGAGCGGTGCTCTCCCCTGCTTCCTCCTCCAGATTGGAGGTGAGCCGGGCGGCCATCTCGTCGTAGCGAGTGGTCTCGTCGGAGATCGCGCCGGTGTTGATGGCGTTGGCGATGTTATCCACAAAGGAGCCGGTGGCAGGCTCGGCGGGAGCCTGGCCCAGGTTTTGGGTAAAGCCGGTGTGGGCCGGTGCGGCAGGGGTCACGTAGCTGCCCAGATCCTGCGTGAAGCTGGTATGGGCGGGCTGTGCCTGCGGGGCCTGCCGGAACGGCTGCGTCTGGGCAGGCTGGGCGGCATCGGGCGTGACCGGCGTTAAGCGGATGCGCCCGGTCAGGGTATCCACCAGATCGTCCACGGCATCGCGGGTGTGGTGATAGCTGTCGGCCATCAGGGTCGGCTCGTCCACAGCAGGAGCCAGGGCAGCCGTATCGGGCTGCGGTACGGTATCGACCTGGGGCGCGGGCTGCGGCGCTGCGGGTTGGGCAGGCTGCGGTTGGGCCGTATGGGGACGCACGGCGTTGTACGCGCTCATGAACTGCTGGGTGCTGTCCGACGGCGTGGGCGCGACTGAACCGAGCTGCATCGTAAAGCCGGTGGTGGTCTGGCCGGGCTGGATGGCCTGGGCGCTCTCCAGGCCGGGCAGGTCCAGCGGCTCGCCTACCGGTCCCTGCAGCGGCGTGGGCTGAGCCGGGGGCGGCGTGCTGCGCTTTTGACCGGGGGTGAATTCCACGGTGCTGCGCTTTTTACGGTAGATCGTGCTGGTGGCGCCCGGGTCACGGGCAGGGGTGCGGCTGTTTTTTTGCTCGTTGACGACGCCTCGCAGCATTTGCAGTGTGTCGCCCGTCAGGGTAGCACCGACCAGCGTGCTGCCGGAAGATTCGCTTTGGGGCTGGGTGTATTTGCTGCGCCAGACGTTGGTGCTGGTCTCCGGCTCCGGCTGGATGGCCGGGCGCAGCGGAGCCATCGTCGGCTCGTCCTGCCGCTCCTCGGGGATCATCAGCTCGTCGGTGGCGTCGGTATCGGCGCCACCGCCAAACAGGCTGTTCAAGAAGCCGTGCTTGCGGGCGGGCTTCGGCGGCGGAGCCTGCTCGGCCTCGGCTTCATCCGGGAAATATTCTTCCTCGGTCTGGTAGGAATTTTGCGCGGGGGCATCGGTGTGGCCGCCGCCCAGCGAGACGTTGATCGGCTCGAAATGGTCGGTGTCGTCGGCGGGTTTCAGGCCGAAAGGCCAGCGCTTTTTCTTGCCGGTGTCGTGGAAACGGCCTTTTTCATCGGGCACGACGGCAACGGAATCGGCGAAGAAACGCTGGAAATCCGCCTTGCCTTCGTTCAGCGCGGTGGTGTTGGAAACATCCCCCTCCGGGGCCATCTTGCGCAGAAAGTCCTTGATGATGCCGGTGCGGGTGGTGTCCTGGGTGCTGCCCTCGGTGGGGGCGGATTGCTGCACCGGCCGGGCAGGCTGCACATTTTGCACAGGCGGCACGGGTTGGGCCGGATGCACTGGGGCCGCAGGGGCGGCAGCCGGCTGGGCATCCGGGACAGATTGCACCGGCCGCTGGGGGGCTGCCGCACGGGGCGTTTCCGTTGTGCGGCGGGGTGCCGGTGCGGGCATGGAGGCAGGCGTAGTAGCCACCCCGGCACTGCGCATGATTTCATCAAAATCGTCAGGGCCGCTGAAATCGGAAAAAGCGATCTGGCTGTCCTGGGTCGGCGTGTTCTGCAGCGGCGTGGTGGAAATGCCTACGCTGCGCAAAATTTCATCGACCTGATGATCGGTGACGCTGGCGCGTACGCCGTCCGCCGCCTGGCGCTGGTTCAAATCCGCCAGGATGCGGTCTACCGAATCATTGGTACGTTTGCTTGGCATTTTTATGCTCCCTTTATAAGGTAGAGATACAAATTACTTCTTGGCGGTGCGGCGGCGCAGTACGTCGTAGCACAGGATGCCGGCAGCCACGCTGACGTTGTAGCTGTCCACGCCGGTGGACTGGCCGGGGGCCATCTCCAGCGTGACGGCGGCGTCGCAAAGCTTGCGGGTCAGGGCGGAAGGACCGCCGCCCTCGCTGCCCAGCACCAGGGCCACCGGGCCGGACAGGTCGGTCCTGGCCAGCGGTGCACCGCCCAGGTCAGCGCAGTAGACGAAGATGTTATGTTCCTTAATGGTGCGGATGGCCTGCGCCAGGTTGGACACGCGGGCCACCGGCAGGCGGGCCGCTGCCCCGGCGCTGGATTTCATCACAGTGCCGGTCACGCCGACGCCGCCGCGCTTGGGGATGACCACGCCGTGGGCGCCGCACAGGTAGGCCGAGCGGATGATGGCACCCAGGTTGTGGGGGTCCTCCACCCCATCGCACAGCACCAGGAACGGGGCTTCGCTTTTGGCCTCAGCAGCGGCAAACAGATCTTCCAGCGAGGCATACTGCACCTCGGCGGCGCGGGCGGCCACGCCCTGGTGGTCGTCGGTGCCGCAGATCTTTTGCAGCTTATGGCCGGGTACCCGTTTGACCACCGCGCCGGTCTGCTTGGCCAGGGCGGTGTAATAGCCGGCAACCGGCTGCGGCAGCGAGTCTGCCAGATAGACAGTATCCACCGCGCCGCCGCTTTTCAGCAGCTCGGTCACGGCATTTTTGCCCCATACCAGCGTGTCGGTGCGCGGTTCAGCCTGCTCGCGGGCGATCTTTTCCATAGGGTACCTCCTGCGGGGCATTGCCCCGGTAATTGTTGAAAAATGCACCAGCGGTGAAAAGGCTGGCTATACAGATAACAGTATAGCACACCCCGCGGCCTTTTGTCACCTTTATTTTGCGCTTTTTAGAAGGTCTGCACTGCTTTTTTACAACTGCTGCCGCCGCAATGCGCCAAAAGTACAAAGCCCCCTTGGCGGGTGCGCGATAAAGCGTTGTTTATACAAACCGTAGTGGAAAACCCACTTTCCCCTTGTTGAAAACTCTGTTGAAAAGGTGGAAAACCAGCATAGCAGCCAAGTTTTCCACAAAAACGGGGGTGTGTTTTCCACAAGGGGTGGAAAAGTTATCCACATAACAGGTTGGATAAACCCTTTTGTCAAGATGGGAAAAAAGCTGATTTCTTGCCCCCGATTCCCCTGCTAAGCTGACAAAACTGCCAAATTTTTGCAAAGGCTGGCAATCTTTGGTACAGTGCGCCAAAAGTGCATGAAGGTTCTGAAATTTAGCTGTTGATTTTTTGTCAAAGTCGGGTTATAATAGGACTATCGGTGGGCTGAATGCCAGTGCCACCGCTTAACAATCATGTGGAGGTATGTGATATGCTGGTAAATGCTACCAATATGCTGCTGAAAGCACGCGATGGCCACTATGCTGTCGGTCAGTTCAACATCAACAACCTGGAATGGACCAAGAGCGTTCTGCTCACTGCACAGGAGATGAACTCCCCCGTCATCCTCGGTGTTTCTGAGGGTGCCGGCAAATATATGACCGGTTTCAAGACCGTTGCCGCCATGGTCAAGGCCATGGACGAGAGCCTGGGCATCACCGTTCCCGTTGCCC
>ERZ1026874.583-NODE-583-length-22127-cov-31.241664_pt1 | contig 22127 bp, 23 predicted proteins | sample MGYA00380167_ERZ1026874 | MGnify/ENA primary metagenome ERZ1026874 (study PRJEB33269, sample SAMEA4719803) | human gut metagenome | biome: human-associated habitat; feature: organic feature; material: feces | place: Cameroon | collected 2013-10 ...
GTTCCTGAAATTCATATTCTCCGGTCTCAATTTTTCTTTTCAAGTCTTTATAAATTTCTGCATATTTTGCTTTCGGCATAAGTTCCTCCACTTGTTTGAACATCCATCATTTATTATAATATTTACATATGGAAAGTCAAGAATCAAATAAGGCATAGCTTGTCTAAACAAGTTTTGAAATGAATGTTGACATGTTTAAACAAGTGTGATATAACATAATTACAAGAAAACTTGTTTAAACAAGGATAAGCGCGAAACATTTATTTTAATAATAAGGAGAATCAAGATGGGTAAGTATACAAACGACGCAAAAGAATTACTGCACCTTGTGGGAGGAAGAGAAAACATTGCTGCAGTGTCACATTGTATCACACGAATGAGATTCGTATTAAATGATCCGAAGAAAGCGGATATTCAGAAAATTGAAGCAATGAAAGTTGTTAAGGGAAGTTTCACGCAGGCAGGACAGTTCCAGGTAATCATCGGGAACACGGTTTCAGATTTTTACAACGACTTCATAGCAGTTGCAGGCATTGAAGGCGTATCGAAAGATGCTGTAAAGAGCGCAGCAAAACAGAATCAGAACGTAGTTCAGAGAATTATGACTGCATTAGCAGAAATTTTCGCTCCACTCATTCCTGCAATCATTGTGGGCGGTTTGATTTTGGGATTCAGAAACTGCATTGACAGCTTATATTTATTTGAAAACGGTACAAAGACGCTCTGTGATATCAGCCAGTTCTGGTCAGGGATTGACCATTTCCTGTGGCTCATCGGAGAAGCGGTATTCCATATGTTGCCGGTTGGTATCTGCTGGTCTGTAACCAAGAAAATGGGTACAACACAGATGCTTGGTATCGTACTTGGACTTACACTTGTGTCTGGTCAGCTCTTAAATGCATATGCAGTGGCAGGCACAGCGGCAGCAGATATTCCAAAGTGGGATTTCGGTTTTGTACAGGTAGATATGATTGGTTATCAGGCTCAGGTCATTCCTGCAATTCTGGCAGCATTTACGCTGGTATATCTTGAAAAATTCTTCAGGAAGATCTGCCCATCCGTAATTTCTATGATCGTGGTACCTTTCTGTAGCTTAGTACTCTCTGTTATGGCAGCACACTTTGTGCTTGGACCAATCGGATGGAAAATCGGCTCTGTCATTTCCTCCGTTGTATACGCAGGAATCACAGGACCACTGAGAATTGTATTCGGTGCAATCTTCGGTTTTGTGTATGCACCGCTTGTAATCACAGGACTTCATCATATGTCAAATGCAATCGACTTACAGTTGATTGCTGACTTTGGCGGAACAATGTTATGGCCAATGATTGCTTTGTCCAATATCGCACAGGGTTCCGCAGTATTAGGCATGATCTATCTTCAGAAAAATGATGCCCAGGCGCAGGAAGTAAACATTCCGTCATGTATCTCCTGTTATCTGGGGGTTACAGAACCGGCAATGTTTGGTGTAAACTTGAAACACAGTTATCCTTTCATCTGCGGTATGATTGGTTCTGCATGTGCATCAATTGTCTGTGTAGCTACAAAAAGTACAGCAAATGCAATCGGTGTTGGCGGTCTTCCGGGAATCCTTTCCATGCAGCCGCAATCCATGTTAACCTTTGCTATTTGTATGTTAATTGCCGTAGCAGTTCCATTTGTATTAACAGTTATGGTTGGTAAAAAAAAACTTCAGCCAAAAGAAGTTAAATCAGCAGAAGAAGTTAAATCAGCAGAGGTAACAGAATTAAAAGCATTTGCAACAGGTGATGTGATTGCATTAAAAGAAGTGAATGACGGTGTGTTTTCCGCAGGAACCATGGGTGAAGGATTTGCAATCATTCCGGAGAATGAAACTGTTTATGCTCCGGCTGATGCAACAGTCAGCTTACTTATGCAGGAGTCACGTCATGCATGTGGTTTAAAACTTGCAAACGGTGCAGAGATCCTTTTACATATCGGAATTGATACTGTAGCCATGAAAGGTGACGGTTTTGAATACCTTGTAAAAGAAGGCCAGAAGGTATCTGCCGGAACACCCCTGATCAAATTTGATAAAAAGAAAATCAGTGAAGCAGGTTATGTTGATACGATCATTTGCGTCATTACTGAGCCAGGCAATATGGAAAATATAATATTTATGACAGGCATTCATGCAATTGAAAAAGAGACAACAGTAGCAAAGACAGAATAAGAGGAATTGTATGACAGATTTTAGAAAAAGCACTGTATATCAGATTTATCCCAGATCCTTTTATGATACCAACGGAGATGGCTTTGGGGATTTAAAGGGTGTGACGGCAAAGTTAGATTATATAAAAGAATTGGGCGTGGACTATATTTGGATGACTCCGTTTTTTGTGTCCCCCCAGTATGATAACGGTTATGATGTGGAGGATTACTATAACATTGATCCCCGTTATGGTACGATGAAAGATTTTGAAGAGCTTTCCAGAGAGGCACAGAAGCGTGGCATCAAACTGATGCTGGATATGGTATTTAACCATACCTCCAGCAATCATGAATGGTTCCAGAAAGCATTGGTCGGAGATGAAAGATATAAGAACTATTATATTTTCAAAAAAGGAAAAGAGGATGGCAGTGCACCCACAAACTGGGAAAGTAAGTTCGGAGGAAGTGCATGGGAATATGTGCCGGAAATGGATGAATACTATCTGCATTTATTCCATGTAAAGCAGCCGGATCTGAACTGGGATAACCCCAAGGTGCGTAAAGAGGTTCAGAAGGTTGTACGTTTTTGGATGAGCAAAGGTGTTAAGGGTTTCCGATTTGATGTAGTGAATCTTATCAGCAAAGATAAATTCGAAGATGATTTCGAAGGGGATGGCCGTAGATTTTACACTGACGGACCAAACATCCATCAGTACCTGAAAGAATTAAATGCGGAGTCATTCGGACAGGATGCAGAAATTATTACTGTCGGTGAAATGTCCAGCACATCTATGGAAAATTGTTTTGGATATGCAGGTGAAGACAGCCATGAGCTTTCCATGGTATTTAGCTTCCATCATTTAAAGGTTGACTTTATGGGGAATGAAAAATGGGTGCTTGTACCAACAGATTTCCAGAAATTGAAAGATATTCTCTTTAGCTGGCAAATTGGAATGGCCAAGAATCATGCCTGGAATGCAGTGTTCTGGTGCAATCACGATCAGCCGCGTCCGGTTTCCAGATTTGGTGATGAAGGAAAATACTGGAAAATGTCAGCTAAAATGCTTGCGACCATCATTCATGGACTTCGCGGTACTCCATATATTTACCAGGGTGAAGAGATTGGTATGACAAATACCGATTTCACTGACATCAGTCAGTTTCGTGATGTAGAAAGTTTGAACCATTATGAAATTCTGCAGCAGAAAGGTCTTTCTAAAGAAGATGCATTTCGTATTATCCAGATTCATTCCAGGGATAACGGAAGAACACCAATGCAGTGGAATGGTGAAAATCACGGTGGCTTTACCAAGGGAATGCCATGGATTGGTGTGAATGAAAATTATTCCAAGATTAATGCACAGAGCCAGCTGCATGATGAAACATCCATTTTCAACTACTATAAAAAGCTCGTAGCTTTACGTAAAGAGCTGGATATCATTGCATATGGTGATATCAGACCGTTAGATGTAAGACATCCATCCATTATTGCCTATGAAAGAATTTACGGAGAGGAAAAAATGCTGGTAGTCTGTAACTTCTATAAAACAGAAGTTGTATGGGATAGTGGAATGGATCTGAAGGGCTTCGAAACATTGCTGGGCAACTATTCTGAACAAAAAATAGAAGAGTCAAAGATTTCCTTAAAACCTTATGAAGCAATGATGCTTTACAGAAAGAGATAATATATGAATCTGTCCACTGATATCTTTGCCATAATAAAAGGCCCTCCTATGATCAATGTCATTGAGTTAAGATGACCAATCAAGATCTTAGCATCAGAAATGATGCTAGGGTCTTTTTATTTTGTAATAAATGCCTTCATGGAAATTCCAGCTCTACTGTACCGGATGGAGTGGATGCAGTGCTGCTGATGAAAGTGCTGGGGAATCTGGAGATGGCAGCACTGCTTACATCATTGGCAAAGACAATGAAAGTATAAATATAGAAGAACGATATTGTGTGGAGCAAGAAATCTATGCAGTATCGTTTTTTCGTTTTTTGTGAAACTCTTGTGAAAACTTGTGAAAAAGATAGTTTTGATGTGAATGGGGTTTTGTGCTAAAATATCTTTGTTAATTACATGAAGAGATTGAAACCCCGACTGAGACAATATTGTTCCCCCTACATATAGAGAAAGGGACATCTCAGACGGAAATATAAATATTTTAAGATTATAGTATAGTACGGATGAATTATGAAGAAGAACAGATATTTACTTAGCGTGATTGTACTTGCAATATGGATGGCTGTAATTGTATTTTTTTTAATGATATTAAAGCAGAATCACTTTGAGATGCTTGATTTCAGCGACAGGCATTTAATCGGCGCAAGTTACATGACCATGAACAATGAATTTTATAAAATAGTCAGCGAGGAGATTAACCAGAAGGTTGAGGCTGAGGGGGATCAGCTTATATTGCGTGACCCTGCACTTAGCGTTGACAGGCAGATAGAGCAGATTAAGGAAATGCTCGATATGGGGATTGATGTGCTTGTTCTTACCCCTGTAGATTGGGAGAGTCTGACAGACGTTCTGACGGAGGCGAAAGAAAAGGGCGTATACATAGTGGTTGTTGATTCCAATGTCAAAGAGAGCGGACTGGTTGACTGTACAATAACTTCCGATAATTATGCGGCAGGAAAGATGATAGGCGAGTATTTCGTATCACAGCAGCAGAAGGCGAAGGTTGTTCTGATGGAACATTCGACAGCTAAATCAGGAAAGGACAGAATCAGAGGCTTTCTTGATGCAATAAAGGGCTATGATGATATTGAGATTGTTGATCGAGTAGAATGTGAGGGACAGCTTGAAATCGCAATGCCTAAGATGAAAGAGATAATAGAATCAGGAACAGAGTTTGACCAGGTATTCTGTCTGAATGATCTTGCGAGCGTAGGTGTTGTTGCAGCGCTTGATGAGGAGAATATGCTTGATAAAGTCGGGGTGTATGGTGTGGATGCTTCTCCTGATGCAAAGGCTCTGATTAAAGAAGGAATGATGAAAGCGACAGCTGCACAGTTTCCATCGAGAATAGGAAAAGCAGCTGCGGAGAAAATATATGATTTACTTCAAGGCAAATCTGTGGAGGATTACATATATATTCCAGTAGAACTTGTGGAACAGTCCAATGTTGACACATATGGTGTTGAACGCTGGCAATAGGAGAATGCGATAATGGATAGAAACAGCACATTACAAATCCAGTTTTCCTTTATGAAAAATCTAAATTTTCTGATACTGATTTTTATAAGTGTCGTGACAATGTTTGGTGTAAGGGGCTGCATCAACGATAAAAGTGCTTTAGATTTTTTAAACACTGCGGGGAAATTACCTGTAGCGCAATGGAAAATATTTATTTTAAGTATAGGATATTTTATATGTCTGCTATTTTTACTCTCACTGCAATGCAAGAATAATTTTGAATTGTTCATAAAGATTACAGTCGAGATTCTTGTTGGACTTATGATATGCAATACAGTTTATTTCGGGTATGCAGGTGTGATTTTGTTAATACTTGCAGATGCAATACAGTATGCTCCGAATATGAAATACCGACTGTGGGTCATACTTATAGCGTGTATTATCTATATGATAGTTGATGCAAACGTGATATCTACGGTATATACATGTGTGCCGCTTGAGACGATGTGGATGTATTATGATGTGAATTCAAGGGTACTTTTGTTTGCTATTTTAAAATTCCTTAATGCACTCAATCTTTTTTCATTTATCTACTATATGGTGGTTCTTATTATAGACCAGATGAGTGAGAAAAAGAGGATACTTTGTCTGAACGAGGAACTTGAACAGAAGAATGCACAGCTTCTTGAATATGCAAAGCAGATGGAGACTGTTGTGCAGACGAAGGAGCGTAACAGACTTGCCAGAGAGATTCATGATACATTAGGACATGCACTTACAGGAATCATAACAGGGCTGGATGCATGCATAATGCTTATAGATGTCGCACCAGATGCGGTAAAGACACAGCTTACAGCCATTGCAGATGTTGCGCGTCAGGGAATGACGGATGTACGAAGATCAATCAAGGCACTCAGACCAGATGCACTTGATAAGATTAAATTAAAGGAAGCTCTTAAGCAGATGATATCTGAGATATCACAATCCACAGGTGTAAAGATCCAGTTTGATTGTGATACAGAGCTTGACTACTTTAATCAGGATGAAGAAGATGTAGTGTATCGAATTGTGCAGGAGAGTATTACAAATGGCATCAGGCATGGAAAAGCATCAGAGATAAATGTGAATATCCAAAGAGAATACAATCTGCTGACAATTACTATAAAGGATAATGGTATTGGATGTCCTGATGTAAAGCAGGGATTTGGACTGCATCATATGCATGAACGTTTACAGATGCTAAATGGCAGACTTAAATATGATGGAAGTGATGGATTTACAGTGTGTGCTGAAATACCAATCAGATGGGGAGAAGAGAAAAATGATTAAGATACTTATAGCTGATGACCAGGAACTGATTCGTCAGAGTTTGCAGATTATACTGAATAATGAGCAGGATTTTGAAGTGACAGATGCTGTTGAAAATGGGGTAAAGGTTATCCGTTCTATCCGTAAGAATAAGCCTGATGTGATACTTATGGATATCAGAATGCCTGAGATGGATGGTGTGGTATGTACACAGATTGTCAAAGAAAATTATGATGATATAAAGATAATCATTCTTACTACATTCGATGATGATGAGTATGTATTTAACGCTCTCAAATATGGTGCAAGCGGATATTTGTTAAAAGGTATTTCGATGAAAGAATTGTCAGATTCAATTCGCAAGGTCTACAAGGGCAATGCGATGATAAATGGTGACATAGCATCGAAGGTAGTAAAATTATTTTCTAAAATGGCACATAGCAATCTGGTTATACAGGTTGACGAGAAGCAGTCGGAGAGTCTGAAGGACAATGAATGGCAGATTATTTCACAGGTCGGATGTGGACTGTCGAACAAAGAAATTGCGACAAAGCTTAATCTGTCAGAGGGAACAGTCAGAAATTCTCTTAGTACAATCCTTAGTAAACTGTGTCTTAGAGATAGAACACAGCTTGCAATATGGGCTGTACAGACGGGCGCAATTTATCATAATTTGGAAGATGGTGTGGAATAGATGAAAGATTTGCAGAAGAATACAATTCTTAAGTCTGTCGGAGTATTGCTAATGCTGCTGATAATGTGGATAGTAGTTGATGGCCGTGTCAAGACTTTGCTGGATGGCAATAAGCAGACTATTACAATAGGTGTTTTTTCCGATAGCTATTGGGGTGTTCAGAATGGATATTCATATCAGATAATAGATGACGCAATCAAAATTTTCGAGGATGAACATCCAGGTGTGAAAGTGGAGTATGTAAGCGGAATTATGAAAAATGATTATTCAGAATGGCTTGCAGAGCAACTGCTTAATGGAACAGCACCAGATGTATTTTTTATAATGAAAAGTGATTTCAATGATTTCGCCCAGCTTGGTGGTTTAAAAGATTTGAGTGGATTCATAAAAAGTGATACCGATTTTTCAGAAGATGATTTCTATAAGTCGGCTTTTGAAAGCGGGAAATATATGGACACGCAGTATGCATTGCCATATGAATGTGCGCCAAGACTTATGTTTATCAATAAGACTATATTAGATCAGGAAAATATTTCCATGCCGGATAAGGACTGGACATGGGAGGATTTCTACAATCTGTGTAAGAATGTGACAAAGGATACAAATGGGGACGGTGTCATAGACCAGTTTGGTGTAGTTGGATATTCATGGAAGGATGCATTTTACGAGAATAATGTCAACTTATTTAATGAAGATGGCACACAGTGTAATCTTGTAGGTGATAATGTAGAGGAAGTAATCCGTTTTGTTGAGAAGTTAAATAGTCTCACTGAGGGATATGAGGTTACAAGTAAGGATTTTAATTATGGAAAGGTTGCATGCATGCCGATGCTGTTTTCAGAGTATCGTGCATACAAATCATATCCGCTTAGCATTAAGAAGTATTCAGGATTTGAGTGGGAGTGCGTTGAGATGCCAGCTGGAGCACAGGGAGATAATGTATCAGAGCTTGACACACTTCAGGTTGGTATGAATGCCCAAACGAACAATGAGGGGCTTGCATGGGAATTTATGAAGCTGCTCACGTCAGACAGCCGTATTCAATCGGAGATATTTGATTATTCAGAGGGCGTATCTGTTATAAAGGCTGTTACAGAGTCAGATGATACGAGAATGGTATTGGAGAGGGCTTCCAACGACAGAGTCAATATGAGTACAGAAGTACTTGAGGATGTACTGAATAATGCCGTAGTTGATCCTACTTTCCGTAATTATGATTCGGCTATGGAACAGATAGATCAGTCCATGCAGGAAATTATGGGCGGCAACAAGAATATAAGCATGGAGCTTATAGTAAGCAACAGGAAAATAAACCAGTATTTAGAAGACATAAAATAGAAATGTGACAAATGTCATGTGGGTGCATGACATATTTCTTAAAAAAAAGTGACGCATATAAGGTGAATATGCGTCACTTTTTTTTTATACTTTTTTTAGAAACAAGGTAACTATTCAATAACCTTTCTAAAAAATAAAAAACGCGCCTCATATATGAGCAACAGCTACGAAGTAGCGAAACTGCACAATACAATGTGCGGTTTTGCGAATATATGAGTATAGGAACTGGATGGTTACGTTAGGAATGAAGAAGGAGGTAATAGTAATGAAGTACATTGTATTGGTCAGTCATGGCATGTTTGCACCTGGACTGCATGATGCATTGGGGATGCTTGCAGGTGAGAACAGGGAAGATATTCTTTCTACCAGCCTAAAAAATGGCATGGGTGCAGATGAGTTCGCAGAGAATGTGAGAAAACTCATATCTGTTGTAAAAGAAGATGATGAAATCCTTTTGTTTGCAGATTTGCTCGGTGGTTCACCACTTACTGTGAGTGCCAATGTGATAGCAGAAGAAGGATTGCTTGACAGAACAACAATGATTAGCGGGATGAACCTTCCACTTGTCTTAAGCGCAGCAGTGATGAAGGATGATATGGATATCGACGAGCTTAAAGCAGAATTGATTCCAGAGGGACAGGACGCTATTACAGAATTTACAATTCAGGCAACTGAAGATGAAGATGATATTTAATGTAGAGGAGGAAATTACAAATGGCAGTTTCGTTTATTCGTGTTGATGATCGTATGATTCACGGACAGACATGTACAAGATGGTCTCTTGAGTATCCATGTGATGGATTAATCGCTGTAAATGATGCAGCAGCAAAGAATCCTGTATTAAAAGCAGCATACAAGAGCGCAAGCGGCAAGAAGACTTTCGTATGGACATTGGAAGAGTTTCAGGCAAAATGCGGCAAGGTACTTGCAAGCAAGGACAATTATTTCCTGATTACCAAAAATCCAATAGACATGAAGAAGATTCTTGTAGATCAGGCTTTCAAGCCAGGACTTAACAAGGTAATAATCGGACCTTGCAATGACAGACCAGGAGCTACAAAGCTTGGTAACAACCAGTCAATCACACAGGAAGAAGCTCAGGCTCTTGAGGACATCACAAATGCAGGTTACAATGTAGAATTTGCATTATTAAAGGAAGAGGCAATTGGACCATGGTCTAAATTCAGAGGCCAGTTCGGATTTAATTAGGGAGGAATGAAAAATGACAATTAGTTGGATTCAAGCCGTAATATTGGCAATATTTGCATGTTTATCAAGTATGCCAGGTCTTGGCGGTTCTTCAATAGGTAACTATACATTAGGTCGTCCGCTTGTAGGTGGACTTGTATGTGGTATCGTTCTTGGCGATATACCTACTGGTATCATGGTAGGATGTGCAATGCAGATTATCTACATCGCACTTGTAACTCCAGGTGGAACTGTTTCAGCAGACGTTCGTGCTGTCAGCTACATCGGTATCCCTCTTGCAATGGTTGCACTTAAGAGCTATGGTCTTGAGGCATCAAGTTCAGAAGGAACAGCACTTGCTACATCATTCGGTGCCATGGTTGGTACTGTAGGAACAGTATTATTTTATGGAACAGCAACAATCAACCTTGTATGGCAGCATATCGGCTGGAAAGCAGTTGAGAAGAGAGAGTACAAGAAATTATATCTCGTAGATATGGGATTACCTTGGATTTCTCATTTGATTTGTTCATTTATCCCAACACTTATTATGTGTAAATTAGGAGCTAACGTAGTTGAACTTATCAAGACTACACTTCCTATGGATGGTATCGCAATGAAGACATTATTTACAGTAGGTTCATTACTTCCTTGTGTAGGTATTGCAATTCTCTTAAAGCAGATTGTTAAAAAAGCAACAGATTTCATTCCATTCTTCTTTGGTTTTGTACTTGCATCATCAATGGGTGTAAATCTCGTTGGAGCAACAATTATTGCAGCAATGTTCGCTGTTATGAACTACAAGATTAAGATGCTTGCAATCAGAAAACCTGCAGTAGCATCAGGTACTTACGATGATGATGACGAGGAGGATATATAAGATGGAGAAGAAATTATCTAAAAAAGCTTTATTGAAATCTTTCCATAACTGGTATTATGGACATCTGACATGTTTTTCTCAGGAACACATGCAGACATTTGGTTACCTCTGTGCAATGCTTCCATTAGTAGAAGAATTGTATGATGATGAAGAGAAAAAAGCAGAGGCAATGAATACATACACAGCTTTCTTCAATACAGAGCCACAGCTTGGATCAGTAGTAATCGGTATTACAGCCGGTCTTGAAGAGGCAAGAGCAAACGGAGAAGATGGTGTTGATGATGAAACAATCAACGGTTTAAGAGCTGGTCTTATGGGACCAATAGCTGGTATCGGTGATTCACTGGTAGTTGGAACAGTTATTCCTATTTTACTTGGAATCGCACTTGGTATGTCAACAGGTGGTTCACCATTAGGTGCAATCTTCTATATTATAGTTTGGAACTTATTTGCTTATTTTGGAATGAAATTCCTGTATTTCAAGGGCTATCAGCTCGGTGGAAAAGCAGTTGAATTCCTGGTAGGACCTCAGGGTGAAGCAATCAGAGATTCAGTTTCTGTACTTGGTGGAATGGTAATCGGTGCAGTTGCTGCAACATGGGTAAGCGTAACGACCTCATTTAAACTCTTTAATGATGAAGGTGAAGCATATCTTGTTTTACAGGATAAATTCAACGAGGTTTTACCTGGTTCTCTTACAGCAGCATTTGTTATGTTATGCTGGTACTTAATGGCAAAAAAGAAATTATCACCTGTAAAAGTAATGTTACTCTTAGTAGTAGTAGCGTTCGTAGGTGTATTGATTGGATTCTTTGATCCTAATCTTTCATACTAATTTCTTTTATATATTTCTTTTACTTTTTCTCGGGCAGATACAGTATTGCATCTGTCCGGGGCTTTATAATTACATCTTGGTCGAAGATGCCCCTTCTTCTACAGGGGGAGCAAATATTGAATATACATTCGGGTAATCTCTTAATGAGGTATTGCGAAAATTATAGATTGATGTGGGAGGGTAATATGAGCGAATCCAGAAAGAATTTTTTAGCGGTTGAAGCAGACAGACAGATTAAGGCACTCAAGCTTATAGGACGTTGGAGAACAATGTGTATAGGGCTTTCTGCAATCGGTGTGCCATTTATTTATGCGGGCTTTTGTGGCATGAATCAGGCTATATGGATGAGAGTGGTTGGAATAATACTCCTGGTAATTGGCTTTATATTAGCAGCCATATTAAATCTTGGGATCAAAAATGGAAAGAGAAACGTAAATAAAATTCTGGCAGTGATAGAGGGCAAGTAGTATGGGCAATAAATATGATCTTATTTGTATGGATTTAGATGGGACTCTTTTAGATGAGAAAAAGCAGATTTCAGAGCGTGCAAAAAAGGCGCTGTATGAGGCAAAAGAAAGAGGAATCTATATTGCTCTTATATCAGGAAGAATGTTGCATGCGATAGAAGTTGTGGAGGAGCAGATTGGCTTTAAATGTATCGAAGGAAGTGCAGCTGGTACCTACATAACAATGGATGGAAAATGCATAGAAAGTCATACGATGGATTGTGAGGATATGCTTTTTGTGTATGAGAATTATGCAAAAAAATATAATATTCCGCTGTGGATATATCAGGCAAATAACTGGTATGTTACAGAGGTGGATGAGATGGTTGAGAATGAAAGTAAGATTATAAATTATTCGCCAGAAGTAGTTAATCCGCATGAACTTGCCAGGCGTTGGAAAGAAGAAGGAATAAGACCAAACAAGGTTTTGATTGGTGCGGATGAGAAGATTGTTGATGAAATAAAGCACAATCTGGAAAGTGCAGATTTACAAAATCTTAGTTTCGCGCGTTCGGCACCTGTTTATCTGGAGATAGCACCAAAGGGTGTGAATAAGGGAACTGCAATCGCTGAGATATGCAATAAATTAAATCTTGATGTAGAAAAGACTATTGCGTTTGGAGATCAGGAGCTTGATGTCTCAATGATTCAGGCAGCAAAGACTGGTGTGGCAATGGGCAATGCACCAGACCATGTCAAGGAAGTGGCAGACATAATCACTCTTAGCAATGAAGAGGACGGTGTCGCTGTTGCAATGGAAAAATATGTATTAAATTAATTTGGAACACAGGATTCTTTGTATAGGATTGAGCTATAAATTAGAATTTATACTATAGATTAAAAAGATGGAGGAAACAGACAATGAAAACATTTGAGTACACAATCACAGACCCGGTAGGAATTCACGCAAGACCTGCAGGAGAGCTTGTAAAAGAAGCAAAAAAGTATGAGGACACTATTACAGTCACAAAGGGTGATAAGAGTGCAGAGGCAAAGAGACTTATGTCTTTACTCGGACTTTGTGTTGTAAAAGGTGATACCATAACAGTATCTGTTGAAGGTGCCAATGAGGCAAGTACAGTTGTTGCTATAGAGAAATTTTTCAAAGAGAATTTATAAAGAAAGTCTATAAAAGAGGAAAATCATGGAAACAAAGATTGGTAAGAAGATATTCAGCGGTATAGCGATTGGAAAAATCCAGTTTTACAAGAAATCGGAAAATGTTATAGCAAGAACGAAGATTTCAGATGTCGATGAAGAGATAAATCGATATGAGGATGCGAAGAAAACAGCTATAGAGCAATTAAATGATTTATATGAGAAGGCTGTGGTCGAAGTCGGTGAGGCAAATGCAGATATTTTCAGTGTACATGCTATGATGCTTGAAGATGATGATTACAATGAGTCTGTGCACAATATTATCTCAACCCAGCAGGTGAATGCTGAATACGCAGCAGCTATGACTGGAGATAATTTCGCAGAGATATTTTCAAATATGAATGACGATTATTTCAAAGCGCGTGCAATTGATATCAAAGATATTACCAATCGTGTGATTTCCATTCTGTATGGAAATACACAGGATAATGAGATCGGGGATGATCCGGTCATACTTGTGGCTGATGATCTGACACCTAGTGAAACGGTTCAGATGGACAAGAGTAAGCTTTTGGCATTTGTTACAAAGTATGGTTCAGCAAATTCACACACGGCTATTCTGGCAAGGACGATGGGGATTCCTGCACTTATAGGAGTAGATATTGATGAAGAGTGGAATGGCAAAATTGGTGTTGTTGACGGCTATGAAGGACAATTTGTCGTAGACCCTGATATAACAGTGCTTGAGCAATTTTTTAAGAGAAAAGCGGCTGATGATGAACAGAAAAAACTTTTGCAGAATTTAAAGGGCAAGGAGAACATCACAAAGTCAGGACGTAAAATTAACCTGTTTGCCAATATCGGAAATCCTGGAGATCTTGTATCCGTCATGGAGAATGATGCAGGGGGAATAGGACTTTTCAGAAGTGAGTTTTTGTATCTTGAATCAGACCATTATCCAACAGAGGAAGAACAGTTTCAGGCATACAAAAAAGTCGTAGAGACGATGGGCGGAAGAAAGGTAATCATCAGAACACTTGATATAGGAGCTGACAAGCAGGTCGATTATTTTAAGCTGGACAAGGAAGAAAATCCAGCACTTGGCTATAGAGCTATAAGAATCTGTCTGACACGACCTGAGATATTTAAGACTCAGCTTAGGGCTCTTTTCCGTGCAAGCGCATATGGAAATCTTGCCATCATGTATCCGATGATTATATCTGTGGATGAGGTTGTAAAGATCAAAGAGATTTCAAAACAGGTAAAAGATGAACTTACTAAAGAAGGAATTAAGATTGGCAATGTGGAGGAAGGTATCATGATAGAGACACCAGCGGCTGCATTGATGAGCGATGAACTTGCAAAACACGTTGACTTCTTTAGTATAGGAACAAATGATCTGACACAATATACTCTTGCGATAGACAGGCAGAATGCAAAGCTTGACTGCTTCTATGATGCACATCATCCTGCTTTGCTTAGAGCAATTAAGATGATAATAGAAAATGCACATAAAGCAGGAATCTGGGCAGGAATCTGTGGAGAGCTTGGCGCAGATACATCACTTACCCAGTCATTTATAGATATGGGAATTGATGAACTGAGTGTTTCACCAGGCTGCATTTTGACAGTCAGAAAAGCAATACGTGAAGCCGAGTAAAGCAACAAAGTTACATAATATTGTAATAAATCCCATAATTGGTGTGAAAATGATATCAATTATGGGATTTTTTTGTGCAAAATTAATAATTGTATTTGAGAAAATTTGTGTTGTTATTTTGAGACAGATATTCATGCAGATCATGTGATATCTGTTTTGGAAAAATACTATCAGGCGAAGATTGTACCTGAAAATACACTTATTATATTTGATGAAATTCAAATGTGTGAAAGAGCATTAACTTCGTTAAAATATTTTTCGGAAGAGGCTCCGGAGAGCTGTTTTCCAGATGCATATGTAATACAACTTGATACTCCGATATGGAATGTCAGAACAAATCGCTTTTATAGGAAATGTGGTTATAGGCAAACAGGTAAGGACATAGAGTCTGTTTATTATGAAAAATGCAAAAATGGGGGATATTCTTTATAATTTGTGACAGACAATTTCCAGTTGATATTTCACATATTTTAGGAAATTTAATAACTGTTATATTTGATTATCAAATTCTTCGCAAACCCTTGAAAATACTAAGTTTGTAGCAAGTGTACTTCCCCTTACTCTTTCCCTTGTGTTACATTCTCCCATTAGCTTTCATGAACCTTAATATGGGAAAAATTAAGGGAAAGAAAATTTCATAACACAGTATAACATATAACAATAACGACATGGTGAACTGATTGAAATGTTTTCGATATTTAACTCTATAACTGATTATCAAAAGAAAATGGAGATAAGATACGATGAGAACAATTTATGCAGAATACAACATAAATCACGATAGTATTGATGTTTACACAAGTGCTGGATATATGCTTCGCATTGACTGCTGGGAAGCTGAAAAAGATTTAAAAACCACATATGGATCAGAATGTGCACTTACTTCATTAGCTGTGGATGAGCCTTTGGAATATGCAAGATTATATCTTGAGGGCAATTTACAGATGTGGGTGGATGCAGAAGATTCATTAGAACTTTATTAAGTGAAAGAGGGATAGTGTTCATTAAGAGTGCTATCCCTCTTTAAAGAATGTGCGAAATGCAATAATTACATATTTTCTATGGATTAACAGAGCGCCTAAAAATAATCCATGTACTTATGAAGTAACAAATCAATAAAATTACCAAAATCCCCATTGTTGCCCCTATTTGTAACATCAATGTACTAAACCCAATATAGGCTGAAATTTCTGCTGATATGGTTTGGATAAAGTAAGCTATTACAACAGCAGCTACAATGATTGCTGTGATAATTGGAAGCCCAAACCAAACACTTAATTGTTGCAAGATAAGTTTTCCGATATGCTTTTCTTCCGCCCCCAATTTTCGGAGTACAGAGAAGCGATATTTATATTGTCCTGCGTCTAAGAGTTGTTGCAAAGAAAGTACGGTAAGACATATAACCATCAGTACGACAGCACCATAAATCATTGCAGTCTGTAAAATAAAGTTATTTGCTATGGAACTATTGATTTGCAGTGTGCTAAAACGCACGCCATAAATAGCCCCGGTTTCTGCCTGCTCGGGATATTTCTCTGTAAAAAGTTTTTCCAGTTTCCTTGCATTTTCATAGGAGATATTTTCCGTTGTTGTAATATATCGGTTTTTTATTACTGGCAACAGCTTTTCACAAATATTGTCTGGAAGTACATACAATACATTTGTATAGGAATTGTACGCTGTTTCTCCAATCGGATCCTCATAATAGGACTGCCCGGAAAGAGTCAATTCTCCTGCGTCTGTCATAATGCTGGTGTGTTCTTTCAAAAAGCTATCCCGTTCTTCCTCGGTGGCGATTGCTTTCCATTGTGTTGTAAATTCATCTTCCTCCAGAGAAATCTGTTCGTAACCCAGCATTTCCCGTATAGTGTTATAATCACTCAAAGAAATTGCTACAATCGGAAAATCATATTTCTGTCTGTTGTGAAAATCGTCTTTCTCTGGCAGATATAGATTGAACGTGCAATCATAAACTGTATCTATTTTGTGTTCTGTCAGAAACTCAGTAATGATTTCATAACTGTCTTGCGGCAGATTTTCTTCTTCATATACGTCATTATATCTTGAATATACCTGCACATCATACATAGAGCGCATATCCAAATAACCTGAAGCCCAGCCCGTCAAAATAGGGGCGGCAATAAACATGAAGATTGCAAGGACAAGGGTTATACAAATCAGCGTCATTGTTTTGCTGGTTGTATTTAGTTTTGATATAATTTGCCCGAAAAAGAACAGGTTTTCTCCCTTGTATCTATGTTCCGGCGATTTTACTTTCCATGCTACAATCAAGCTGCTGGCAAGATAAATCAATGCACAAATAAAGAAGAGCAAATCAATCAATACAAATACCAGATATTGATTCAGTATTCCACCATGTAAAGGCAAATAGTATTGATTGGTAAGAGCAGGTACGCTTGCTGCTAAAAAGGCGTGCAATACAGAACAAATAAGCAGCCCATCAATCAACTTTTGAAAAGCAATTTTTTTCTTTTTCAACATCCATAATGCCGCCCAGCCTAATGTAACAACAGGGAGCAAAATATTTCCCCAATACATGATTTTCACCGGGAAAACAAAGCGGGAGTCATAATAAAATCGGACATTTTGTATTCCTGAAAACAATTCCCATAAAGTAAACATTAAAAACAGAATTACTACGACAGGAATGAATCGGCTCTTTTTCAATTCTGGCTCATTTTCTTTCTCTGCGGAAAGCATATCAATAATTTTTGTTTTTTTGATTGTGCGTGTATTGAAAACTCCTACCACAAAAAAACTTACCACAAAAAATATCACTGTCAGCAAAACGGTGTCCGGGAACAATGTCCATGAGATTTCATAAGGCTCTCCATAAGCAGTAAGGAGCATTGCGGTAATGAATTGAGAGCAAAATACACCGCAAAAAATACCAATCAAAATGGAAAACATACCCATAATCAGTGTTTCTGCAAAGAAAATCCTGCCAATAGTTTTTTGTTCCATTCCCATAATGGACTGGACAGCAAACTCTTTTTGCTTTCGTCTTAGCATATAATGATTGACGAACCGTATCAAAAATAACAACAGCAATGTTATCATGCAGATTGCAATTTTCATTCCGTCACTTAACAGAGTAAAATCATACTCGCTGCCTATATCCGGGCTATAATAACTACTGGAAATAGACAAGAACGCATAAAACAAGGTAACACAGATTGTCATTGTGACAATGTAGACCAGATAGTCTTTTACAGACCGTTTTGCATTTCTGAAAACAAGTTTAGCATACATGGCTTTGTCCCCCTCCGATCATGGTAAGGACATTCAGAATTTTATCAAAAAAAGCACTTCTGCTGTCGTTGCCCTTGCGCAGTTCCATAAAGATTTCTCCGTCTTTCAAAAAAAGAATACGGTTGGCATAGCTGGCGGTAAAAGCGTCATGAGTTACCATAAGAATTGTCGCCCTAAGCTGTTCATTGATACTTTGAATGGTAGACAGCAACATTTGTGAGGAATGGCTGTCTAATGCCCCTGTCGGCTCATCTGCCAGTAAGAGCTTCGGGTTGTTGATAATTGCTCTTGCACAAGCACAACGCTGTTTTTGTCCGCCGGATACCTGATAAGGATATTTGTTTAGAATATCGCTGATATTCAGCTTTCCGGCTATATCCAAAATGCGGGATTCTACGCTCCCGGCAGGGACTTTGTTGATTGCTAATGCCAGTGCAATATTTTCTGAAATCGTCAATGTGTCCAGCAAATTGAAGTCTTGAAATATAAACCCTAAATTCTCCCTGCGAAAACGGGCAAGGGATTTTGGTTTGATTTCCGTTATATCTGTTCCATCTAAAAAAATATGCCCTGCACTTACGGTATCAATCGTAGAAATACAGTTGAGCAGCGTTGTCTTTCCAGAACCGGACGCACCCATAATTCCGAGAAATTCCCCAGCTTCCACAGAAAAGCTAATGTCTTTAATGGCTTTGGTAATATTCCCTTCATTGCCATAATATTTCTGGATATGTTCCAGTTTCAAAATCGTATTCATCTGATAAACCTCCTTAACTGTTCCATATCTTTATTGTAAATGGAGTATCTCATTTTTTGTATCAAGTTTTCTTACACAGTTCTTACAAAAATGTAAGAAGTGCAGAACCTGTCAGCCCTGCACTCCGATAATAAAATCATTCATTTGAAAGATAAGTGAAATCGTTGTTCCTCTGTTTTCGGAATAAGCAGTAAGCCCTATTCCCAGTTTATCACATAGACGCTTGCAAAGATATAAGCCAATTCCAGTAGAATTTTTCCCGGTTCGCCCATTCTGACCTGTAAATCCTTTTTCAAAAATACGGGGTAAATCACTTTTAGGAATACCTATCCCATTATCGCTGATAGATAGCACAATCTTGTCATTCGTTTTTGTTGCCCCAAAGTGCAAAATAGGCTGCTCTGCATGGTATTTGATTGCATTACCGATAATCTGATTTAAGATGAACCGCACCCATTTTTCATCGGTATAAACTTTTGTTTCTATATCGTCTATCTGAATTGACATATTGCTTTGACGCAAAAGATACTTATTATCTGCGATTGCACTATGCACAACATCGCATAAATTGACTTCACGGACAGAATAGTCTTTTTCAGCGTGTTCACTCCGGGCATAGTAAAGTGCCTGTTCTGTATATTGGTTGATATTCTCTAACTCTGCCAATACCTCTCTGGAAAAGGGAGAACGGTTATTCTCACACAGCAGCTTCATCGCTGTAATTGGTGTTTTTACTTCGTGTATCCATTGTTCAATGTATTCTTTATATTCCCTGCGTTCCCTCTGTACTTCGCCAATCCGTTCCAACATAGATTTTTCAGCCATTTTCATAATCTGGTAAAAAACCTGTTCATCAGCCCTTTCCGGCACTTGCATGATTTCCGGCAATAAATATCGTTCTTCTAATTGCTCCGTCATATTGAGCAATTTATTCAGATATTTTTTTCGTGAGAAATAAAATGCCAGCAAAGATAAAACAAGGACAATCGACCAGACTGCAAAAATAAACAGGACTGTTTGGATAGGATTATCGCTTGCAATCAGGAACAAAGCAAGGACAAGCATACCCAGCAGATTGATTAAAATAACGGGGAGTTGATTTTTCAAATATTGTTTTCCACTCATAATGTATATCCTTGCCTGTGTTTTGTTTTAATGAAATCTACAAGTCCGATTGCTGCCAGTTTGTCGCGAATACGGGTAATATTGACACTTAGGGCGTTATCATCAACATAAAGCTGATTGTCCCAAAGAAAATCCACAATATCATTTCTGGAACAGATTTTTCCGGAGTTCTTAAAAAGGTAGTAGAGGATTTTCAATTCATTCTTTGTCAATTCTGCTTTCTGTCCTTTGTACTCTATCATGCTACTCTCCAAATGCAGGGTAGCTTCTCTCCACATATAAATTTCTGTTTGAGGGGAACGGTAGGCTTTCTTTAACAATGCAGCAATTTTAGCAAGAAGAATAGCGGGATTATAAGGCTTTGTGATAAACGCATCTCCACCCAGCATAATGCTGTTCAGTTCGTCCATATCTGTATTGCTGCTTGTTACAAATACAATCGGAATATCTGAAAAGGTGCGAATCCCCGAGCATATTTCAAAACCGTTATTCCCCGGAAGTTTTATATCCAGAATAACCAGATGTGGCGCAGCTTCTTTTAACTGCTCTATTGTTTTGGAAAAATCCGTAACTGCAAATACTTCATATCCATTCCCAGACAAAAGAGTTTTAAGCTGTGTTTGTATCGTAAAATCATCTTCAATGATTAGTATTTTTTCCTTCATAGAGATACCTCCCTGACACTTTATTATACTGTATCAGAGAGGTTTTCTCAATCGTATTATTGAATGGGAATTTTAGAATGATTTTGTACATAGCTTTGTAAAAAATGCTTAATAGTTTCTTTTCTCAAGGTACGATTCTAAATAACACCTAAGTCCAACATATGCGCCCTGCAAAAGTACAAAAAGCAATAGAAGATTTACTGACAGTGCTTTTTTGATTGCTTCTCCAAAATAAATGATGACAGCAGCACTTGTCAGTATCATCAGTAGAGTAATGACATCCCAACACTTTTCCCTATATAATTCTATAACCTTTATTTCTATCAGTATCGCCAGTATCCCTGTTCCTGCCACACATATTCCTACAATCAATATTAGCAATATCCAATATACCATTCCGGCTATAAAAGGATTTGGAATTTTTGTGCTAATCTGTGCCACAGATTGCCCGACCTCAATCGTCCAACCGATAAAAGTTTGTATGAATGACGCTGCATCATGGAAGAATGATTTGCAATCGGAAAGGAGCACATCTGACTGTACTGCCTGAAAAAGAGTGGTTGTCAGCGAATACCATGCAAGAAGGAACAAGGTTGTTTGGAACATTACCGTTTTTGCTTTATATTGTCCTGCAAGTCGCTCTTTTTGTGTTTCGTATTTTGCTTTTGCATTCTGATAGTCTGTCCGGTCACAGGCTTCACATTTTTCATAGAGTACCGGCTTTTCTACCGGTATCTCTACGATTTTCTGATGTGTCCGGGCATAATCCCGTTGTTGTGTTAAGCATCGTATTTTATCTTGACATTCCCCTATCGTGACGTTTGCGCTTCGCAGCTTCTCTTTCTCGTTCCGCAATGCTCTGTCTGCTAGCTTCAAGTCGTTCTTTAATGCTTGAATATTCCCGGCTCTGTTCTCTTTGTTTAATTTCTCGTTCAAGGTCAGAGATTCGTTGAGCTGCGTCTTTAGTTCCACGATAAGCTGGTCTTTCTGTTCCAGTTCTTCTTGTATCTCCTCGGTCAAGAGGAGAAGTTCTTCCAACTGTTCGGCGTTCTTTGATTCTCTGGATTCGTTCATCTATATCACGTCCTTTCTCTATCTGCTGTTCCAGTTCAGCAATTCGGTGTTCTGTTTCAGTAATAAACTGTTTTCGCTGTTCAGTTTCTGTACCAATTTCTGCCATTGCTGATTTTCGTTTTCCAAAAGTTCTATCTTCGTTTTCTGTTCTTCCATCTTGGAAAGCAGTTCCTCGGTATTTGGCAAAATGTTGAGCAGCTCGGATAACTCGCTGTTTAATTTTTGCAATTTCTGATTCTGTTCCTGCATAAGAGAGAGTTGGGTGTCCCGGTTCTGCATTTCCAGAATCATTTCTGCCATTAAGGTCTGCTGTTCTTCGATTTGCCCAATCATGGATTCCATTAAGGGTATAATTTCCCGGCTTTCTTCTAATGTCATTTAATCGCTCCTTCCATAATGATAATGCACC
>ERZ1026874.586-NODE-586-length-22075-cov-11.400136_pt1 | contig 22075 bp, 17 predicted proteins | sample MGYA00380167_ERZ1026874 | MGnify/ENA primary metagenome ERZ1026874 (study PRJEB33269, sample SAMEA4719803) | human gut metagenome | biome: human-associated habitat; feature: organic feature; material: feces | place: Cameroon | collected 2013-10 ...
GAATTGAGGCGTTTTATGCGTTTGTTATTGTTGAATATCAACTATTTACGATATCAATTTTTTATCAAAACCATGCAGGAAAATATTATGGATTTTGAATACGCTACCTAACGGGGTGACCCATTCAAATAACACACGAATTGAGGCGTTTTATGCGTTTGTTATTGTTGAATATCAACTATTTACGATATCAATTTTTTATCAAAACCATGCAGGAAAATATTATGGATTTTGAATACGCTACCTAACGGGGTGACCCATTCAAATAACACACGAATTGAGGCGTTTTATGCGTTTGTTATTGTTGAATATCAACTATTTACGATATCAATTTTTTATCAAAACCGTGCAGAAAAATATGGATTTTGAACAAGCTGCCTAATGGGGTAATTCCTTATGTTTTTGCATATATTTGAATAAAAAAGCGAAAAATGTTGCTTTGCGACAAAATAAAGGCTATATTTGCAAAATAATAGAGAGGTTTTATAATTACCCAAAAAACTATGGGGACGATTCTGGTAGATATGGCAACAGGGTCGTTCTGAAAAAAGCGATGATAAAAACAACTATTGCCTGCTTTGATGCGTGGTATATTATTATATGCGTGTTGTTTGTATACGCTAAGGTGTATTCTTCTTTATCGGGTGAATGCAGACATGGTTTATTTATTGTTGCTTGAAAAAAACTCTTTTTCGTTATGCCCCTTGGTGTGCAGCGCTATGTGGGCTCGCTTTGGGCATTGTGGCGGAGAGGAGGGTGCCATATAAAAAAAAGACAACAACCTATTTTTTTGAAACCTATTAACACTGATATTTATGGGACCATTATTGAACAAGCAGATTTATAAGAAGTCCTTTTTTGCCACATATTGTGCCACGCGTTTAGCTGTGGCTTGTATGCTTTGGGGCGGGGGCTTGGCTGTTCATGCACAGTCTGCAGACAAGACCGAGGTGGACACAACGTCTGTTGCATATAAGTTAAAATATTTGCCGAAGGGCTTTAGCAACTACCAATTTTCTTTTTATTACTACAATAATAACAATGCGTATAATTTGCGCGGTTACGAGGTGTTGCATAGCAAAGATATTTTGCAAATGAAGTTGAACCCTGCTGGCGACGACTCTTACATGGTGCTGAATGCGGGCAAGGGGGCGAACACGCTGCGTGCTTATGACCTGAAGGAGGCTGATAGCCAAATGTTCAGGGTGAGGTGTCAGCAATATAATCCGTTGGCGTTTTGCTACGCAAGCGATGCGCGTGGTTTTTACGTGATGGGTAGCGACAAGCAGGTGCACGTTTATGACGCGAAGCGACATGTTGAAACGGCTGCGATTGCGGCTAAGGTGCAAGCTAACCGAATGGTGGCAAGTGAGAATGGTTTTTACTTGGCATTGTCTGAGGGCAAGAACTTGGAGGTGTTGGCTATTGAGGCTAAGATGCAGCGTGCTAAGTTGGAGATGACGGACAGCATTAAGCAGGTTTGTTTTTCGAACGATTCGCGCTGGATGGCTGTGCTCACTGCCGATGCCGTGTGTAGGATTTATGACACGCGTAACTTTGAGGTGGCTAAGACGTATGATGCTTTGGGCTTGGCAACTTGTTGTGCCTTTCACCCCGAAAACAAGTATTTGGCAGTGGTGACGGGCGAGCATCGTATTGCTTTGATAAATTTGCTCAATAACAAGGAGCGCCAATACATTGACACGAATGGGGCGGGCATGATGTTTTTAGACTTTATGCGCGATGCTGACGAGCGTATGCTCTTGGCTTATAACACAGAGTTTGCCATTGTGTTTAAGCCCGTGAATTTTCTTGCTCCTAACCGTCAGGTGATGTTGCGCGATGAGTTGGATTCGAAGATGAAGGAGTGGTTGAAGCGTATGGACGGTGAGTCGCTCGAGGCTTATAATGAGCGTGTGAACGAAGAAACGCGTATGAAGCAGATTTCGCTTTTTGAAACCGAGATTGCTACTCGCATGGCAGAGGCTACGCTGGAGGGCATTACGCCTAAGGTGGGTAACTATAATGCCGACATGCAGATGCTTACGCTTGAAATTGACAATATGCCCAATATCTATGTTTCGGTGCCTGCTAACGAGGTGCAGGATTTTATGGAAGAGGGTGAACTGAAGATTACGCAGGCTAAGTATTGCTTGAACGAAAAGGATGAGTTTGAGTTGGTTTATACCGAGGTGGTGAATCCGCGCACTGGTAAGAAGTATATTTTTGACAACCAAGAGCGCAAGTCGTTGGCTTATCTTGAAAACGATGATAACTTTGTGCCTTTGTCGCAGTTGCAGCTTTCGCAAATGGAGGAGATTAAGTTGCAGGAGATTCGTAACGACATCTTGACTGCTGCGAAGAACGAGAATGTGATTTCGGACCATACGAGCATTGACGTGAAGACGCAGGTTTTGAAGGAGAATGACGCTACGGGTAAACGCATTACGAACTACGAAATTGGTGTGTCGTATACGGTGGATGCGGAGTATTCATCGCGCGACGATTTTCCGGCTGGGCACTTTAAGTGTGAGGAGTCGAACGCTGCACAGGCTATGCTTGCTGTGGTAAAGAAGGCGCTCGAGGGCGAAATGGCTAAGTATGTGGTGCCTGGCAAGGGACTGAAGGTGAGCATTACGGGCATGGCAGATGCGAGTCCGTTTAGCCACACGGTGAACTATGATGGTTGCTATGGTGACTATGAGCGCGAACCGGTGAAGAAAGGTGGTGTGCTGAGTGCTGTGACTGTGGGCAAGCGCACGGGCATTTCGGAAAACGATCAGTTGGCTTTTTTGCGTGCCATGGGTGTGAAACATTATTTGGTGGAGCACATTCCGTCGCTCAATGCGATGAAGGTGAACTATGAAACGAACATTGACATCTCTGATAAAAAGGGTAGTGAGTTTCGACGTATTGGCGTGGTGTTTACTTTTATCGATGCTTTTTGACGTCGGGGGGTGGACCTTCGGGTGGCTCTAAAAAATGGATTTTTATTTTCTAAAATTCTGATTAGAATTGCAGAATCATTCTTTATGTAACAAGGTGGGGGCGAGCATTCGGTTTGGAGGCTTGCCCACACACGCTAAGTAGGTGTTCGAAATTATTTTTACATTGAAAGTGCGTTATCGGGATGCAGCTATTTTCTTCGGGCGAAGGAACATAGCGGGCTATGTGACTGAGAACGAAGGAAATAGATGCGCTCGAGAACGTGCTTTCAATGTGAAAATAGCATCTGCTGATAGTATAAAATAATTTTGAATACCTACTTATAATATAGGTGACATAATCATGTTAAACAAGAAACTAATTACGCTTACACTCTTGTCGGCATTGGCAGGTGGTGTGCATGCGCAGACGCTTGTGGAGGCTACGGCAGCTTATCAGGAGTTTGTGCAGGCAGCTAATGCGAATGCTGATAAGGAAAACTTATATAACTCGCTTTATCGGTGCTACGAAACGAATTTGGCTGTGCTGAAGCATTCGGCAAATAACTCTGGCGACTATGCGGAGGCGCGTGCTAACTTGAAGGATATTATGCCCTATTTGCCGAATGGGGCAGCCTTTATGAGTGGCAATGCGAAAAAGGCAGATGCGGTGCGTTTTGCGCAGGCTTTTGTAGACCTGAACATGATGGTGGACTTTGCCGATGTGAGTAATACGGCAGCCGAGCCTTTTCCTCAGTTGGCTTATTATGCTTCAGCCAATTTGGTGAATACGCGCAGGTATGCCGATGCGATTCCTTATTTGCAGGCTTACATTCATAGTGGTCAAGAGAAGTATCGCAAGTCGGTTTTTGCCAATTTGATTAAGGCTTGTAATCATGCGCACAATAAGAGTGCGGGGTTGCAGGCGGCTAAGATGGCTGTGGCGAGCTATGCTGACGATTTTAACATGGTGTCGTCGGCTGTGAACTTTTGCATTGACAATGAGGACGATGTGAATTTGCAGTATTTTGTGGCTAAGGCTTTGGAGCTGAAGCCCGAGGACGAGACTTTGCTTAACATTCAGGGTAAGCTGTATGAGGATGCGCGTGAATATGAAAAGTCGCTGCAGATATACACGCGTTTGCTGCAGGCGCACCCTAATGCGCTCGATGTGGCAAAGCACATGGCGATAGGTTATTATAACTTGGGCGTGATGAGCTATAACAAGGCGATTGCTGAGGTGGATGCTACGGCTAAGGTGGGGCTGACGGATGCGTATGTGAAGAGCTTTACGACTGCTGCCGAATATTTAGAGAAGGTGGTGGTGTCTGACCCTATGTCGTTAAAATATACGCAGGCGCTTGCTGTGGCTTATAATTGTAATGGCAATAAAACGCAGTTTGCCTTGGTGAACAATAAGTTGGCTTCGATGGGTGGCGGACGTATTACCTCGGACTTTGTGCCTACGATTATTACGTTTGCCTCGAGCGGGGGTGAGTTGGCGCAGCAAAACCATGCTGGGGCGAATGTGCCCGGTGGTTCGCAGGTGGCTGATGGCGATGGCGAGGCGCAGCAGGGTGGGGGGGTGCAGCCTGTGGCTAAGCCCAACGAGATTCCTGCTTTTTCGGTATTTGCCCGTAAATATATTGAAGACCGTGTGAATAAGTGGCAATGCAAGGATGCGTATGAAACGGTTAGCGAATATCGTAACCGTGTGACCGAAAAAACGCGTGAGGCTAAGATTAAGGAGGTGAAGAAGCAGGCTGAGCAGGAGTATATTCGCAACTTCCAGGTGTTGGTGAATTTGCATCAGATGGACTTGAAACCTTATGATGCTGAGAATGGTGTGTTCTTGATAACCTCGAAGGTGTTGGGCAACATTATTGTGCCTGTGCCACGCGAGAATAATGAGGCGCGTTCGTTTGAGTCGAACTGGAGTGGTATGCAGTTTTTAAATCCTGTATATTTTATTGAGAACGATCATTTGGCTTTGGCGCAGCTCACGATTGTGACGCCTACGGGAAAGAGTTATAAGTATGACAATGCGGCTGCTTTGGCTTATACTGAAACCGAGGTGGACGTGAATTTTGCCCCTATTGATGCCAATATGTTGGCGAACACGAACGAGGGTAGCCGACAGCGCATTGAGAAGCAGCAGGTGCACTTGGGCACGTCGGATGTGGACTTGAACATCCCCGTGGCTGAGGTGTGTAACGACAGTACGTTTGCTGTGATTATTGCCAACGAGCATTATGCGAACGTGGCAGGTGTGCCTATGGCGCTAAACGATGGCGCGGTGTTTGCTCAGTATTGCGAAAAAACTTTGGGTATGCCCCGTAGCAATGTGCGCACTTATTCTGATGCTTCGTTTGGCACGATGCTGCGTGCCATACGCGACATTAAGGACATTGCTACTGCCTTTGAGGGTAAGTTGAACATTGTGTTTTATTATGCGGGGCATGGCATTCCGAATGAGTCGACACGCGATGCTTATTTGTTGCCGGTGGATGCCGATGGTAAGCAAACTGAGGGTTGCTATTCGCTGAACCGCCTTTATGCCGAGTTGGGCAGCACGCATGCGCGGTCGGTGGTGGTGTTTCTTGATGCTTGTTTTAGCGGTGCGCAGCGCGAGGGTGGCATGTTGGCTTCGGCGCGTGGCATTGCTTTGAAGCCTAAGAAGGAGGATCCGCGTGGCAACATGGTGGTGTTTAGTGCGGCAAGCGATGACGAAACGGCTTATCCTTATGAAAAGGATGGGCATGGTTTGTTTACTTATTATTTGCTTAAAAAGTTGCAAGAGACGAAGGGGGATGTGAGTTTGGGCGAGTTGAGTCAGTTTATCTCTGACAACGTGAAGCGCCAATCTGTGGTTATTAACCATAAAATGCAAACGCCTACTGCTACGCCCTCGACCTCGGTGGTGGGGACTTGGCAGGATATGAGGATGAGATAATAAGTTAAGTATTAAGTGTTAAGTATTAAGTATTACAAACTATTGCATGGGCTATTGATAGGCTTCTGCGATAGTTTGTAATACTTTTTGTTTGAACATGAATGTCCATGAATGCCCATTAATTATTTCATGAATACTTCTCTTCATTAGCAAAGAAAAAATTAATGTCTCGAAATTAATGTCCCCGAATTAATGATAATTAATGTTCACGAAACTAGCTGCGTAGCAGCAACATCAATTTTTCGCTTCGCGTTTATTTTGAACATTAATTACCATCAATGCCCATTAATTTATCCATTAATACTCGCTTCGCGTTTTTGTTTGAACATTAATGTTCATGAATGCCCATTAATTATTTCATGAATACTTTTTTTCGCATTAGGAAGGCGCAAAATTGTGCCGAACATTTTGATGGATTTTGCCCTTGCCTGCTTGTGGGGGCGCGGTTTTGGTGGAATAAATTTGGGGGTGTGCGTGGTTAGTTGTAAATTTGGCAAAGATTTGGTAGAGGAAATTTGATGGATGAGACTTGGGGGCTTGACACGCAAAAAATGGTGATGCTCTTTCTTCTTTATTTTCCGCCCTTCCCTCGCATTTAAAAAAAGATTTATGACTACTACACAAACAGAAATTCAGCAATACATTCAAGAAAACGAGGCGCGTTTTTTGGATGAACTTTTTAGTTTGATTCGCATTGCGAGCATTAGTTCGGACCCTGCGCACCACGACGATATGGGACGCTGCGCCCAAAGGTGGTGCGAGCTGTTAGTTGCTGCTGGGGTGGACCATGCCGAGGTGATGCCCTCGGACGGAAATCCGCTGGTTTTTGCTGAGCGACATGTGAGCGACGATGCGCCCACGGTGTTGGTGTATGGGCACTACGATGTGATGCCTGCCGACCCTGTGGAGCTGTGGCACACGCCGCCCTTTGAACCGCAGGTGCGCGATGGACGCATTTGGGCACGTGGCGCTGACGATGATAAGGGACAGAGCTTTATTCAGGTAAAGGCGTTTGAGTATTTAACGAAACACAACTTGCTGAAGCATAACGTGAAGTTTATTTTTGAGGGTGAGGAGGAGATTGGTTCGCCCTCGCTTGGTGCTTTTTTGAAGAAGCACCGCGAGCTGTTGCGCTGTGATGCGATTTTGGTTAGCGACACTTCGATGCTTGCCCCCGAGTTGCCCTCGCTCACTACGGGGTTGAGGGGTTTGGCTTATTGGCAGATTGAGGTGACGGGTCCTAACCGCGACTTGCACAGCGGACACTTTGGCGGGGCTGTGGCAAATCCTATCAATGTGCTTTGCGAGATGTTGGCGCGTGTGGTGGACGAGAATGGACGCATTGTGGTGCCACATTTTTATGACGATGTGGAGGAGATTTCGGCTGAAGAGCGCGAGATGATAGCAAGCATCCCCTTTAACGAGGAGGCTTATAAGCAGGCTATTGGTGTGGAGGCTTTGCGTGGCGAGGTGGGTTATTCTACCATTGAGCGCAATGCTTGCCGTCCGTCGTTCGACGTGTGTGGCATTTGGGGCGGCTATACGGGCGAGGGTGCTAAGACGGTGTTGCCCTCTAAGGCTTATGCCAAGGTGTCGACTCGCTTGGTGCCCCATCAGCAGCACGAAAAGATTTCGCAGCTTTTTGCCGACTACATGCAAAGCATTGCTCCTGCTTGTGTAAAGGTGAAGGTGACCCCGATGCATGGTGGCGAGGGGTATGTGTGCCCCATTACGTGGGGGGCTTATAAGGCAGCCGAGGCAGGTTTTGCACAGGCTTTTGGCAAGCGTCCGTTGGCAGTGCGCCGTGGAGGTAGCATCCCTATTATTAGCGACTTTGAGCGTGAGTTGGGTGTGAAGACGGTGCTGATGGGCTTTGGGCTTGAAAGTAATGCCATTCATTCGCCTAACGAGAATATGCCTGTCGACATGATTCGTCGGGGCATTGAGGCTGTGGTGGTTTTCCACTTGAATTTTTAGTTTTTTGGTATCATCGTTATATTGACGTTAATGAAAAGATTAGCTATATTGGCTTTTATGGGTTGCACGTTGGCAGCTCATGCACAGAAAGATTTGTTTGTATCGTGGGATTCGAAGGATGTTCACTACGAACAATATGCGCAACCGCAAATGGCACGTGCTACGACCGACACAACGCTGACGGCATGGCGCGGTGAGCGTGCTGCAATGCAAGCTGTGGTGTATGCGCCGACGGCTTGTGGCAAGCTGAAGGTGAGACTTGGCGAATGGCGGGGGACGAAGCATACGATTGCTGCCCAAAATGGTTGGGCGCGGTTTGTGAATTATGTGACGACGGATAATTTTCAGCAGTGTGGTTATCACCCTAATCACCTTACGCCCTACGAGGTGCCCGACGTGATAGACATTGACCAAGCACAGGAGGTGGTGGCAAATTCTACTCACCCGGTGTGGTGCACGCTTGAGGTGCCACGCGATGCGCAACCTGGGGTATATAGCACGCAGTTGGAGGTGGTTAATGCCGAAACTGATAGGGTGGTGAAGCGACTGAACCTGAAGTTGCGTGTGCTGAATCGCACCTTGCCCACTGCGAAGGAGCAGAAGTTTCATGTGGACTTTTGGCAACAGCCTTATGCGGTGTCGCGCTATGCGGGGGTGGAGCGTTGGAGCCAGGCGCACATCGACTCGCTAAAGCCCTACTTGAAGTTGTTGGCGCGTAGCGGACAGAAGGTGGTGTCTGCCATTTTGTTTTATGAGCCGTGGGGCGACCAGAGCCACGATAAGTTTTCGCCAATGGTGCAGACCACGAAGGGGCGCGATGGGGCTTGGCGCTATGATTATTCGGTTTTTGACCGATGGGTGGAACTGTGTGAGGCGTGTGGCATTGATGAGCAAATAAATTGTTTTTCGATGGTGCCGTGGGATATGTCGTTTCGCTATTATGACGAGGCTTTGCAGCGCGATGTGGACTTGAAGACTTCTACCTCGAGCGAGGAGTATAAGGATTTGTGGTCGGCTTTTTTGAAGAATTTTGCTGCGCACCTTAAGGCTAAGGGGTGGTATGACAAGACTTGCATTGCGATGGACGAACGCGGATTGGGCAATATGCTTGATGCCTACCGTGTGGCGCAAGAGGCTGTGCCGGGCATGAAGATGGCTTTGGCGGGTACGCACCACAAGGAACTCGTTGACAAGCTTTATGACTATTGCATTGGTTTTGGCGAGAATTTTAGCGACGAGGAGTTGGCAGCACGTAAGGCTAAGGGGTGGGTGTCGACTACCTACACTTGTTGCAGCAATGCGGAACCTAATTTGTTTTCGAACAGTTTGTCGGCAGAGGCTGCTTATTTGCCTGTGTTCTGTGTGGCAAATAACTTTGAGGGTTATTTGCATTGGTCGTGGATGAATTGGGCTGATGAGCCGCTTCGCGATTCGCGCTTTAGGCTTTTTGCGCCGGGCGACACTTATTTGATTTATCCGGGGGCACGTTCGTCGGTGCGTTATGAGCGCTTTATCGAGGGTGTGGCTATGGCAGAAAAAATTCGCATCTTGCGCAATGAATATACGCAAAATGCGAATGCCGAGGCGCTTGATCGCCTAAACTCGCTTGTGAAGGCTTTTGCCCCTGCTGGCATCCCTAATGGTAAAACAGCCGCGGGGATGGTGAATGAGTTGCAGGAGGTGTTGAATAAATAAGATTTTAAGTATTAAGTGTTAAGTATTAAGTATTACAAACTATTGCAATATGGCTTCGGTAACATGGTTCCTGCAATAGTTTGTAATACTTAATACTTAACACTTAATACTTAATTTTTTATTCCACCTCGAGCACCAATCCTTTGAGGTATTCGCCTTCGGGGTGGTAGATGTTGATGGGGTGGTCGGTAGGCTGATGTAGTTGGTGCAAAATGCGCACGTGTCGCCCACTTTGCGCAGCAGCAGTGAATACTGCTAAACGGAATTGGTCTTTGTTGACAGCTTGCGAACAGCTAAAGGTGAAGATGATGCCACCCGGTTTGATTTTTTTGAATGCAATGGCATTGAGGCGCGTGTAGCCCTTTAAAGCACGTGGCAGCGCGTCTTTGTGTTTGGCAAATGCTGGGGGGTCGAGCACAATGAGGTCGTAGTTGCTACCTGCTTGCTCTAAGAACTTGAATGCGTCTTCGGCATAGGCTTCGTGACGTTTGTCGCCAGGGAAGTTTAGCTCGGCATTGGCACGGGTGAGTTCGATAGCCTTGGCAGAAGAGTCGACCGAGTGTACTAAGTTGGCACATCCGCGCATGGCATATACGCTGAATCCACCTGTGTAGCAAAACATGTTGAGCACGTTGCGACCGCGTGCATAGTGCTCTAAGAGAGAGCGGTTTTCGCGTTGGTCGACAAAGAAACCTGTTTTTTGTCCGCGCAACCAGTCGATGTGAAATTTCAGTCCGTTTTCGATGGCGATGTTTCCGTTGTCGTCTCCTATTAAGAATCCGTTTTCTTGGTTTAGCCCAGCCTTGAAGGGTAGGGTGGTCTCGGATTTATAATATACGTTTTGTATGAGTCCTTCGGATGCTGCTACGAGAGCTTTGGCAATGTCTTCGCGGCATACGTGCATGCCCACCGAGTGTGCTTGCATCACAGCGGTGCGTCCGTAAACGTCGACAACCAAACCAGGCAGACGGTCGCCCTCGCCATGTACCAAACGGTAGATGTTGTTGTCGTCGCGACCTGTGAGCATCAATGCCTTGCGCAAGCGGAAGGCTTCAGCCAATCGGGTTTGCCAAAAGTTGCGATCGATGGGTTCGTCGTCGAAGGTGAGCATGCGCACTGCGATAGAGCCTATTTGGTAGTGGCCGTAGCCCATGAGTTCGCCTTCGTTAGACACCACGCGCACGATGTCGCCCTCGTTGAGCTTGCCGTTGGCACCAGCAATGGCACCTGAGAATACCCAGGGATGGAAGCGTTTTAGACTTTCGCTTTTTCCGCGACGCAGAAACAGGGTGACGATATTATCGGTATGCTCAACATCTATAACCACTTGGGGGATGTTGTGATGGTTTTTAGCTTTTTTCATTCGACTGTAACAGGTTGTTGCGGGGCATTGCCCACCAGTTGAAATTTATTGGATTCCTTTAGTTGCTTGAGTTCTTTGTAAAGCTGTATGCAGGTGTAGGCGTCGGTTGCGGCATATACCTTTTGTGACTCGGTGAGCACATCGGCTTCCCAATTTGACAGTTGTGCCGACTTGGATATGCGCATGTGGAACACGTTGGCATAAAGTTTTTGTAAACTCATATCTTCGATGCCCATGGCTTTGACGTAGGGCTGTAGGTCGATGTATCCGCCCGGCACAAACGAGGGGTCGCGGCGTTTGAGCATCAAGAAATCGTCTTTTAACGAAAGTCCTACTTTGAGCACCTCTGTGTCGGCAAGTAGTTGCGAGAGACAGGCGGGGAAACCCATTTCGTTGAGACGGAAGAGAAAGCACATTTCTTCGGTTGCTATTTGCAGGAGTGCAACCTTATGGTTTTGTCCCTTTCGAAACGAGGGGCGTGTTTCGGTGTCGATGCCTAAAATGGGCGAACGGCGTAACACGTTGACGGCTCTTTTAGCCTCGCTTTCGCTCTTAATTACATGGATGCGACCCTCGAACGAAAAGCGTGGTAATTCGGGAATGAATTTTTTATCGGTTTTTATAAATAGCTGACGCACGGTCTTTAGTATCTTTGATTACGTATTTATCCTCGCATGCTGCAATACACGTCGTGTAATGCTCTGAGTGCGTTAAGTAGTTTTTGTCCCCATTGCAATTCGAACTCTTGAATGGTTTCGTATAAAGCCACGCGCATGGATTCTTCATATCCTTCGCGGAAAGTTTCAACGAGTTCGCGTAGTTGTTGGTAAACGTCGGCGAGGTTTTCGCTGATGGTGCAGAGCACGGGGTGTTCTGAGTATTTAAAGTCTTCAACGAACACATCGAGGAAGTCGTCTTTGTCGCTAAGAATGCGAGTCACGGTGTTGCGCACGTAGTCGTAGTCAGCCTCGGTGAGTTTGCTTTCGTTCCATCCGGGTTCTTCGGGCACACTGCCAATGAGTGTGGCTTTGAGGTATATCATGGGAAGCAAGCCGCGCATGACACGTGTAAATTCGTCGATGTCTTTCGCTTCGCATTGTTCTAAGAACTTGCAATATTCAGTGCTAACTGTAATAAAGTCGAGCACGGGTTGCGAGTATAAATAGTCGTTATCATTCATAATGAGCACAAAATTACGGCAAATTGGGTTTAATACAAAGTGAATCTCCCAAAAATCTGCTTAAAAAGTGAGGGTAGCATGGAAATATAGGGCAAAAAAAAAAGGGCGTAAGCCCTTTCTCATCCTTTTAAAGTGGTGCGAGGCTGTTTTGCCACGCCCACTGGCTCAATTCTGAGCCATCCATCTAACAGTTACCTTTCTACAAATCTTTTTACCTAATCTAATCTAAACCTAAATCCTAATCTTTTTACCAATATGCTCCTTCACAGGAGGAAATGCAGAACTAATACGTTTTGCGTTAGTTTAGCTTTTGTTTCTTGTTTACGAGTGCAAAGTTAGGGGCATTGTGTTTTTTATGCAAGTTATTGCCTCAAAAAAATGCTTTGTTTTATATTATTTGATATTTAACTATCGATTTTGCTATCTGATGTGGTTGTTTTTGGGTAGTTTTGACAGAAAACAAAGGATTAAGTATTAAGTGTTAAGTATTAAGTATTACATACTATTGCAGGAACCATGTTACCGAAGCCATATCGCAATAGTTTGTAATACTTAATACTTAACACTTAATACTTAAATCTTATCGTCTTCTTGTCCAAATAATGATGAGCACGGCGGGGATGATGAGTAGGATGCCTGTAAGCACTTGCCAGGTAAAGGCTTCGCCAAATACGAGGCAACCCACAATTACTGCGGTGAGCGGTTCGAGTGCGCCCAACACGGCAACCATTGTGCTACCAATGCGCTTTACGCTATACACCAAACTGATGTTGGTGATAAACGTACAAATCACCGAAAGGGCAATGAGGTGTGTGAGTTGCAGCGAGGTGGTGATAGGCTTAAAGTTGCCTTGGCGCATGGCTTCGGCTCCAAAGATAAGGGCACCGATAAACATGACGTAGAACACCAACTTGGTGCCGTCCATGGTGGCAGCTCGCGAACGGTTGACACGGATGATGTAGAGTGCATAGCACAGTGCCGAAATAAGCACAATAATAACGCCTTGTACACTGGTGTTGCCGGAGGGGTCCCACGACAAGATGCCTACGCCAGCCACTGCCATGAGCACGGCAAAAATGGTGCTGAAACGTCGTGCCTCGTTATAAAACATCATCATAATAATCGCTGTGGCAACGGGATACATAAAGTGGAGGGTGGTAGCCACACCACTCGACATATAGTTGTAACCATCGATTAAGAAGAGGGCAGACCCATCTGAGATAAATGCTAAATAAATGAGTGTAACCATCTCTCCACGCGATATTTTGAAACTCTTACGTTGGCACAACATGATGATGGCTAAGATGATGCTGGCAAAACCAAAACGATAGAAAAGAATGGTGGGGTCGGACAGCGTTTCGGCAGGGGCAGCATTTTTTATGGGCAACGTAAAGAAGGGAATGAAACCATAGCAAATGGCTGCCAAAAGTCCTACGGCAAGTCCAGCGAGCGTAGCGTTTTTGCTTTTTGTTTGCGAGGGTTGTTGTGGGGCGCTTTCTTTTATAGTGGGAGCACCTGTGGGTTGTTTAGGCGTGTTCATTAAATGTGTATAGGTTGATAGTTGGGGGTTGGTCTTTTTCGGGTGTGCGACTTACCAACCGTTGTAGTGAATATTTTCTTTGTTATATTTGTCTTTAGGTTGCGGTTCGCCCTTAGGATGTCCTATGGGCACAAGGCAAAAAGGCACAATGTTTTGGGGCAAGCTAATCACACTCTGCACCGCAGCCGTGCGGTCTTTGTAGGGATACACCCCTGTCCACACAGCGCCCAATCCCATAGCCTCGGTTTGCAGCAAAAGGTTTTCGGTGGCAGCCGAGCAGTCGAATGTCCAGTTGGTAGAAGGCTTGCCCTCTTTGTCGGTGATGCTCAAGTCGCCACATACCACAATGGCAGCTTGTGCCTCGGTAAGCATTTTGGCGTAAGGCAATGCGTTGGCAAGTTTTTGCATCATGGCTTTATCGTCAATCACAATAAACTTCCAGGGGCGCATATCTCTGCCCGTAGGCGCAGCCATGGCTACACGCACCAAGGTGTCGAGTTGACTGCGTGTGACCGCCTCGTTGGTGTATGATCGCACACTTTTGCGCGAAAGAATGTTGCTCATCACGGCATGGGCAGTGCTGCTCACGCTGTTCGGTTCGTTGTTTGTGGCGTCGCGATGTATGGCGACAAGTCGTGTCATGGTGGCAAGCAGTGCGATGCCCAAGACAAGTGATACAATCTTATATTTGTTCATGATGTTATGTGCATTATTGGGGGAGGGATAGATTTATTCTGAATTTAAAAATTGGTGTTTTTTAGAAAACCCTTTTAGTTTTCTTTTTCAGCCAATTCAAGGGTCTGTCCCATGGGACAAAGACATTTGCACCACACATTGGGCACAAAGCAACTTGCCACCACAATGGCAGCACATAGTCCCATAACAGCCGGTGTGGCAGTGGTAATAAAGAATGCCGTGAAGGGTTCGTAGTCTAATATTTCAGCCCCGCCAAATGCAGTCCACAACACGAACATCAACAGGGCAAAGCATACTAGGCGAATGCGACTCATGGCTTTATACACCTTGGGCGAGCAATGCACTTTGGGGAAGGGTAAGTGTGATGCCAATTCTTGTAAACTGCCGAGTGGACATATCCACGAACAGTAGTGGTGTTTGCGACGGAAGAAAGGCATGATCACGGCAGTGGCAAGCATCAGTAGGGTGGGGAGGTACACAATAGGGTCGAGACCATTTGCCACCCAACCACGCAAAAGAGAGAGCGATAAAAATTGTCCACACCAAAAGCCTAACACCACCACATTGAGCACCAGTTGCGCCATGCGTAATATTTTGTGTCCGCGAAACATGATGCTGATAAGTGCACCGGTTAGTAACACAAAAAATACGGCAATCGTGCGTCCCCAACCAATCGTGGGCTTTTGCGAAATGGTAGCTTTGGGGGCTGCTGCATTTTGGGCAGCAAGGGTCTGTTGCACATTGGCAATGAGCGCTTTGCTCGAGAATGTGGCGCCTGTCACCGCATCCACTTGCAAGGTAGAGGCTTCGGATGTACGTTTGCCTGTCCATTGTGGAATGAGTTGACTAAAGGCACGATCAAAAAAACTGGCTGTTTCGGCATTGTCGGCAGCAATGATGTTTTTTACCACACCTTGCGTGTCTACATATATATAAAGCGGTGTGGGACCTGCAAAGCCTTTCACATCCTTGGCATAGAGTGCCGTGCTAATAACTACGCCTTGTGCATTGCCATTGGCTGCGGTAATGGTCCACGATGCCGAATCGCGTACAGCCAGTGTGGCATTGGCAGCAATATTGAGTTTTTGCAACTGCTCTTTTGTGGGTTGTGCCACTTTGCTTGTGGCTTGGGCAGAAGAATTTTGTGGCGTACCTATTTCATGACCTAAAAACTTGCCCGACCACATTACAGCCGTGGCAGCAATCATCAAAAACACCACGAGCAATGATTGCACGTGTTCTATCAGTTTTCTCAGCTTTGTTTGTTTAAAACTGGGTGGTTGGTTCAGGGGCATGGGAATTTAATGTATAATTTATAATGTATAATTGCCTTGCGGGGGGAGTTTTAATGTATAATTTATAAGGTATAATGTATAATTGTTATGCGGAGGGGAGAACTTATATAAATAGCATAACGCCGCACGGCAAATACATTTAAATTGCCTTTTTCCGCACGGCAATTATACATTATAAATTTTACATTATACATTAATTTTACCCTTCTCTAAAAAAGTCGAAGGCTTCAAAAACATCTTCTTTGCTTAGGTGCTGGTTGAGCAGAATGTCGCCAATACCGCCCAATAGCGTAAAGTTAATTATGCCACCCACATTCTTTTTGTCGTGCAGCATAAGGTCGTATAGGTGCTCGTAGTCGTTGCATATAAAGGCAAAAGCACCATAGTGTTGGCGAATAAATTGCACCGTCTGACGCATTTTCTCGGTGGGGAAACCCGTGTGTGCCGCACTCAAAAATAGTTCGCACAACAAGCCATACGCCACCGCATAACCATGTAGAATGGGACGATTCTGTTCCATTGCAAAACTCTCGAACGCATGTCCCACAGTATGTCCCAAGTTCAATGCCTTGCGAATGCCATGTTCGTGTGGGTCTTCAGTCACAATGCGTTGTTTGCAACGAATGCTTTGCGCCACAAGTTCTTGCAAGTGGGCATAGTCGGGGTTGTTAAGACTAAACTTTAAGTGGTCAGTCCACATCGCTTCGTTTTCGAGCAAGGCATGCTTCAACATTTCGGCATATCCTGAGCGCAGGTTCGGCGCATCGAGCGTACGCAAAAATTCAGTGTCAACAAGCACCGCTTGCGCCTCCTGAAAAGCACCAATCTCGTTTTTCAAACCATTAAAGTTGATGCCCGTTTTTCCGCCCACAGCAGCATCCACCATCGAGAGCAAGGTAGTAGGCACATTTATAAAAGCAATGCCACGTTTAAAAGATGCCGCAGCAAATCCGCCTAAGTCAGTCACCATGCCTCCACCCAAGTTTATGAGCAGCGAATGGCGCGAGGCTTTCCCATCGCTCAGAGCTTGCCATACTTGAGCCAGCGTATCGAGGTTTTTGTGTGTATCGGTAGCACCAATCACAATGCCTTGTGCCCCGAGCACAGCCTTACACTCCTTTACCAACGGACGACAAAGTTGTTCTGTCGTTTCGTCTGTGAGCAAAAACACGCGATCGGGTTTTACGCCATCGCATAACGCATCGAGTTCGGCTGTTATGTTTTTTGAAAATACAATCTGTTGCATAGTTTTTGTGAAGGATTTTTTGGGGAGGGACAATGTTTTGTTCAATCTTTTTCAAACGCCTCGAACGCCTTTCTGTAGTGATCGGGTAGAAGTGCCGACTGTTGGTTTTTCAGGTCGAAGCACACCATCACCGTGCTGCATTGGCACACCACCTGTTGGGTTTTCGTGTTAATGGCGCGTTGCTTCAACGTGAAACTCTTATTGCCCACATGCGACACTCGTGTTTCAATCACGATTTCGTCGCCATAGAAAATAGGCAGAATAAAGTCGGCATTGATATTGGCAATCACAGGCGCAATTTGTGCAGCACGATAGTCCGTTTTTAGCACATTGCGCAGATACTCCTCTTTGCCCAAATCGTAATAGGCAAAATAGGCGTTATTGTTCACATGTCCATATCGGTCAACATCATTAAACCTAATTTGAATGGGCAAGCGATGATAGAACTTTTCTTCTTTATTGTCGTTTATTTCGTTCATTGTTTTGCTTTTTGCGAGCGAAGTTACAGCAAGGCAGTCAAAGTTCAAAACGAAAGCGCAAAAATCTTTCTTTATTATGCAAAAAACAACCTGCATACAATCACTTTATTGCATTTGTATACAGGTTGTTCGTCTTAGCTAACGAGAATTTTGCGCACGAATACATCCCTTCGGTATTCGCAAATAAAAAATAATCTCGTGTTGAAAATAGTTCTCCTACTTGAGTCCATTCAAAATATCTTCAGCCAATTTTCGGGCTTCGGCACGTGCCGCCTTCCCCGTCTCGGTGAGGGGCAGTTTCTCAGTGAACAGATAATGACGTGGCACCTCATAAGCATGGAGCAAGGCACGACAAGCTTTGTCAATCTCAGGCAACATCTCTTCAGAGCCCTCGCAAAGCAGCGTAACTGCCTCGCCCAAACTGGCATCAGGCAATGCCGTAACCTGCGTGCGTACACTGAGCTGTGCCAACTTTTGCTCAATCTCTTCGATGTGCAACTTAATCCCTCCCGAACAAATCACGTTGTCGCGACGTCCTAAAATGCGGAAGGTGCCGTTAGGCAAAATTTCAGCCAAGTCGTTTGTCTCAAGGCGATTTTCATTCACATGAGGCGCATAAATGCAAAGCGTACCCTCATCGCTCAGCGAAACCTCAACCCCAGGCAGTGGCGAATAAGCATCGGTAGCCATAGCCCCATTCACACGGCGTAGGGCAATGTGCGAGAGCGTTTCGGTCATGCCGTATGTGCTATAAATGGGATTCGGAAAAGTGCGCAACGCAGCTTCAAGTTGTGGCGAAATAACTCCACCCCCAATAATAAGGCAAAGCGTGCGACGCAATAAAGCGCGTTCGTGAGGCACTTTAAGCGACTCGTAGACCTGCATGGGCGTAAGCGCAGCAAAGTCGGGCGCCTCGTGCAAATGGGCATAAGGGTGTGAGGTGGGAGCCACCGGAATCAGTTGTAGCGAACCCGCAAGCGAGCGTACCACCACCATCTGTCCTGCAATATATTTTAAGGGCATACACAGCAAGGCAGTGTTCCCCTCTTGCAAGCCCAATGCTTGAATCGTAGTGAGCGCACTATCCCACATCTTAATCTTCTCCACCTGCATCTCCTTAGGCTTTCCTGTACTGCCCGAGGTGTGCACCGTTAGGGTAGGTGAGGGTTGCTTCCATTCCTCCTTAAATTGTTCAATGTCGTGCAAAAAGTCACGCTGCTCTTTCGAACCATACCATAGCGTGTCCCCCTCAATGTGCAAGGGTGCCTCGTTAAAGTTCTCCACAAACAGTTGTCCTGTGCCCAAACCCTGTGGCAAGGTACTTTCAGGGTCAATCGCAGCACACCATTGCGCAATGGCATTCAGTCCCACATTACTTTCAAGAGCCGAGGTTGTCCAATATCCAATGTGGCGGTCACGTGCCAAAGCCATCCACTCGCCAGCCCCCGTAAAGGCACCATGCAGGGTAGGTTTCAGCACAATGTATTGAGGACGTATTGTGTCGAGCAATTCGTTTTTACGTGCAAAGTCGTTCACCCCAATCAACTCCTCGTCTAGCGCAATGGGCAGAGGCGAGTGGGCACAAAGCTGAGCCATCTCTTGCCATTGTCCTTGGCGGATGGGTTGTTCAATGCTGTGAATGTCATAGCGAGCCAACTCCTTGAGTTTGTTCATCGCCTCGTCGGGCGTAAAAGCCCCATTCGCATCCACGCGCAATTCTACCACGTCTTTGCTATATCGGGCACGCAGCCTACGAATCAGTTCCATTTCGCTTTCAAAGTCAATGGCACCGATTTTCAGTTTTACGCACCGAAATCCCTTTTCGAGTTTCTCGTCCATGCGTTGGCACATCTTGTCGAACGACCCCATCCACACCAATCCGTTAATAGCAATCCCCCTTTTGCCTTGCGTAAAGTCCGACGAAAAAAGGCGCAGATAGTTACCGCTCAAAGAACCTGCTGCCGAGCGAAAAGCCGACTGCAAACCAAAGAGAATAGAAGGGTAGTTGCGCCATTTGTTCGAATCGAGGTTTTGTGTTTCCTCCACTTCGCGACAAATGTCGTGCAATCGTTCTTCGTAATGCGCATCATAGTCGCAACTCAGGTCATAGAGTGGGGCGCACTCCCCCAATCCTGTAAACCGAATTTGTGGGTCGGTCGAGGTGATAACAATGTACCACACCTTGCGGTCGTAATACACCCCACGCGATGTACCCGCAGGTTGTTTAAATTTTAAAGTGCGTGGAATTATTCTAAGTTTAAAAGGTAGAAAGTGCATAAGCAATAAATAAGTATTAAGTAATAAGTATTACAAATTCAACAATAATAAACGTGAAAAATACCACAAATTATGTATCGTTTAAATGGGTTACCCCTAACGGGGTAATTTCTTAAGTACTATGTGTAAAGTATTACTTAATACTTAATTTTATGGCAATTTAGGATACTTCTTAAAGTCGGGCTTACGTTTTTCAAGGAATGCACGTCCCCCCTCTTGCGCTTCGTCCAGCATATAATAAAGCATGGTAGCATCGCCAGCCAATTCCTGAATACCAGCCTGTCCGTCAAGTTCCGCATTCAGTCCAGCCTTAATCATGCGTAGCGCCAAGGGCGAGCGTTCCATCATTGTTTCAGCCCATTCCACAACCTCGTCCTCGAGTTTGTCAAAAGGCACCACTTTGTTCACCATACCCATACGTTCAGCCTCGGCTGCAGAATATTGTCGGCACATAAACCAAATTTCGCGAGCCTTCTTCTGTCCTACAATGCGTGCCAAATAAGAAGCACCAAAGCCCGCGTCAAACGATCCAACCTTTGGACCCGTTTGTCCAAAGATGGCATTCTCCGAGGCAATCGTCAAGTCGCACATCAGGTGCAACACATGTCCACCGCCAATGGCAAAGCCATTCACCATGGCAATTACAGGTTTAGGCAACGAACGAATTTGTTTTTGCACATCGAGCACATTCAAACGAGGCACACCGTCGCCACCTACATAGCCACCACGCCCCTTTACGTGCATGTCGCCACCCGAACAAAAAGCCTTGTCGCCAGCCCCCGTCAATACCACCACGCAAATGTCTTGCGCTTCGCGGCAATAACGCAACGCATCGCCCATCTCGGCTACGGTGAGTGGTGTAAAAGCATTGCGATAACGCGGACGGTTAATTGTGATACGGGCAATGCCGTTATACGCGTCAAAAAGAATCTCTTTATATTCTTTAATGGTAGTCCAATTTCTCATTGTTTCTTTAAGTATAAAATCCGAAATAAAAAATTATTGGCTAATTTCGGCATTTTTCTTGAAATAGCCAAAATATCTGTGGTAAAGCGCCAAGCCTTTTACGCGTATTTCCTATTTTTGCATCCAAAACAGATTTTTATGCGCATTTTATCTCTCATCACCCCTCTTCTAGTAGCCAATGCTTTTGCCGTGGCAGCTTGTGTGCAACAACCTAAAGGCACCGCCGTGTCCACTTCTCACACCGACTCTGTATTTCAAAACACCTCCTCTCAAACCCCTTCTTCCCCCCACAACTCAAATGTGTCAACCGCGCAAACGCCCTCCTTGTCTGTCTTTGTGCAATGGCAAGCAGGCAGTGTGGTAACCGAAGCACAGATAAAGGCATACGGACTCGAGAAATGTTTCCAGCAGCAAGCAGTGAGTGAGTCAGTCTTTGCGCGTATCAAGGGCAAGTCCTACAAAGCCCATTGCCCCTTACCGCTCACAGACCTGCGATATGTAAAAGTGCTACATTGCAATGCCGAGGGCAAACCTCAGTTGGGCGAATTGTTGTGTCATAAAAACATAGCCACAGATTTAGTCGACATATTCAAAAATCTCTACAAAGCCCATTATCGCATCGAACGCATGATCTTGATAGATGCGTATGGTGCAGACGACGAGCGTTCCATGTCAGCCAACAACACCACGTGTTTTAATTTTCGTTACGTAGCAGGCACCCAGCGTTTGTCAAACCACAGCAAGGGATGTGCCATCGACATCAATCCGCTCTACAACCCCTATGTAAAGCACAGCAAAAATGGTGTGCTTCATGTCAGTCCAGCGTCAGCCCGTCCTTTTGCCGACCGCAGCAAAAAGTTTGCTTACAAAATCGACACCACCGACCTTTGTTATCGCGAGTTCATACGCCACGGTTTTGTGTGGGGTGGAGCTTGGAAACGAAGCAAAGATTATCAGCATTTCGAGAAGAAAATAGAATGAAAGTGCAAGTGACTAATGACTAGTGACTATGTAACATCTTGATAATCAATGTGTTAGCGGTCACTCGGTCATTCGAGATTTTTCTTAAATTGTAGTTAACGAATGTAAGGTGTATGTGATTGAGCAGATACTCTTAACGTGGTAGAGATTGAGTTTCTTAGCAAAGTGGATGTTGTAGCTACTCTTGTTTGTAGCGAAGTATTCTTTCGACTTACCGCCGCCAAACTTACCTGAGGTGCCCTTGATGATGTCGATGGGAACAATTTTTGCCATGATGATATGTGCGTGTTCGAAATTAATGGGATGGAGGTGTTTATGTAAATGGAGCTGCAAAAAGTATTATTATAGTCTTACTGAAATAAAAATGCACATCTTTTATCCATCGGACATGAAGACTTGAGATTTTCTCAATCCACTTCTGTTTGACTATAACTATTTTATTGTCTTAAGTAATGCAGGCATATTTTCAGGCATTGGTAGCTCTGCTCTAATATTTCCATTGC
>ERZ1026874.587-NODE-587-length-22005-cov-24.672984_pt1 | contig 22005 bp, 8 predicted proteins | sample MGYA00380167_ERZ1026874 | MGnify/ENA primary metagenome ERZ1026874 (study PRJEB33269, sample SAMEA4719803) | human gut metagenome | biome: human-associated habitat; feature: organic feature; material: feces | place: Cameroon | collected 2013-10 ...
AAGACATCCGGCCTTCCATTATATTTTATAACATCCATTACTCCCATCTTAAAGTTCCCCACTTTTTCTGATTTATAGCGTCTCACTGACAGATTCCGTTTGCGTCATACTACAGATACATTTATCATAACTTTCCTGTCGAGAAGTGTCAACCACTATAAAAAGGCGACCTTGCATTCCATGCGGAATAGTCGCATATGCTTTTGCACACTTTTTGCGATATGCTGTGTCATTTGAGGATACCTTTACTAACTTCTTTCATACTCTCTTTTTCTTCTTTCACAATCAACGGAATTTCTAAACAACCTTTATTCTGCTATATTAATTTCTGGTGATTTCATCAAGCTCATTCATTTCCAACACCTCTTCCGTATTCGCACAGTTTATCCGGAGGTTTCCCCAAGAGTTGAATACAGTCTAAGCGAACTTGGACTTACTCTGAAACCTATTCTCGACTCAATGGTCGAATGGGGGAACGCCTATAAAAAAATGTAGGAAGAATTTTTTATTTATCTGTACTCAACAATGTCTGTCAAAGGTTTCCGTGGTCTTTTGGCTGGGCCTTCATTTGCAAATCCGATAGCGACAATTCCTGTCAACTGGCTGTCTGTTTCAATGAAGTCTATAAGTTCATTATATGCAAAACACGTATTTGCAATCCATAATGTACCTAATCCATAACTTGTCGCAGTCAATAAAGAGTCGCACTGTAAATTATATCTTCAATTATTTCCTTACTGATCTCATGCCTTTTATATTTTCTTATACTCCTTCTGTTCTCAATTTCTTTAATCATAGATTTTACCTTCCTATCAATTATCGTCTATAAGCACTCTTGGCAATACTACGTACTATCTCACATTTCATATAAAATTTTGAATTCTACAAATTGAATTTATCTATTTGCATAATCAATCAAAATCTTTTCGCAACTACTGCAACGATAAGCTTCACAATGAGGGATTCCGCCTGAACCTTTACTCAGTTCCAAATCGTCCGATTTTTTAATACGAAAAACTTTTGTCGGATTATCAACTGCAAAAGTAATGTCTCGTGAGCTCATTAGGTATCCTCTTATCATTTCTTCACCACAATATGGACATTTCATGCTGATTTGCCTCCCTCAATTTCCCTCTTTCTTAATGAATTCAATATTAAGTTACACATCCAACAACTCGATTAACTTATCAAGAAAGGCCTCTTCCCCCCATGTATTAATTTTGAAAAATACAGCTTGGCTTCCTCCTGCTGTAATTGCAGAAAGTTGTACTGGATCTTTGTCATTTTGAAAAAGTGTAATATTAAGACTCACTCTGTTTCCTCCAGCATAGCTGTAACGCTCAAAAACACGAACGCTGCAACGCGCAGTTCCACTTCGAAAGTCACTGGCATCTTCTAGCGTTGCTGACATACTGCCATTTATTATTCCGTCTTCAATTTTAGAAAGCAACTGATCAAAATCTTCATTTATATATCTTTCTATTTTTGCCATGCAAAACACCTTCCTTTCAACTATCTACACTGAAATTTGAATCACTATTTACTTATGCTTCATAGTGCCTGTCACCAATGTGTTCCATCCAATGTCAAAACTCTAAGCTATCCGCGTTCAAAAGGAAATATTTCATTCCCATGATGACAAATCCCTCATCATTTCTCCAAGGTCTTTTGCTGCCATTTACAATGACAACCTTCTTGAAAGAGTCCGGGATATTACGCAGAGAATTGAACTCCTGAGTCTGCTTTTCTTCTGAAGTCATGTCATAAGCAACCTGGATGTAGTATCTCTGATTGCCTTGGTTAACTACAAAATCAACTTCCAGCTGCTTACGGACACGCTTGCCCTCTTTATCTTTATCAAAGATTTGCACAACACCCACATCAACATTGTAGCCACGAATCAGAAGCTCGTTATAAACAATATTCTCCATGATGTAAGTAGGTTCCTGCTGTCTGAAATTCAAACGGGCATTTCTCAGGCCTGGATCAGTAAAGTAGTATTTCAGATTTGCACCAATATACTTTCTGCCCTTAATATCGTATCGGTTTGCTTTAGAAATCAAAAACGCATCTGCCAAATAGTCAATATGATTGGAAATCGTTTTATTTGTATAACTCATCTGACGCTCACTGGCAAAGGTATTAGCAATCTTTGAAGGGTTGGTCGGTGCGCCAATTGCAGATGCAAGCACATCAACCAGAATGCCAATTTCATCCACATTTTGGATCTTGTTTCTTTCAATTACGTCCTTCAGATAAACATTTGCAAAAATGTTTTTCAGGTAATCTGCCTTCTGTCGTTCACTCTGTAAACCTACGACCTGCGGCAATCCTCCATAGATCATGTAGTCATCCCAGGCATCGTCGTAATCACCTTCATAGACAGAATAAAACTCTGCAAAAGAGAGGGGATAGATTCTGATCTCATCACCTCTGCCACGGAACTCAGTCACAATGTCGCTGGACAGAAACTTAGAATTGCTTCCGGTGACATACACATCAATGTTGCTCATACGTAACAAACTATTCAGCACTTCCTCAAATCGTGGCATGAACTGTACTTCATCCAGAAGAAGATAATACTTATCATCATCCTTCATGGCATCTTTGATGTACTTAAAGCACAGCTTAGGATCTCTTAATTCCTCATTCTCAATACCATCCAAGGCAATCTCAATAATATGATCGGTATCAACACCATTCTCTTGTAAATATCTCTTGAAAATGTTAAACAATAAAAAAGATTTGCCGCATCTACGAATGCCGGTAATCACCTTTATCATTCCGTTATCTTTTCGCATGGTCAACTGCTGTAGATAAGCATCTCTTTTAATTTCTATCATTATGCTCCTTAATTCTGTGCTTCTGCACACTTTTTAGTAATAATATTCTATCATGGAACGATCTGAGCTTCAATATCTATTCCTATCTTATGTCAAAATATAATGTAAATTTAAAGGAGAAAATACACATGAAAAAAATTAAGGAAATAGCTTCAGGATTATTAATACTTCCTTTCAGGTATAGATGACTACACTGTTAAATTCATTTAAATTTCTCTACAAAAGCTCACTGCTGGTTCAAAAAATACCAACAGTGAGCTTTTATTTCTTACCCCCTATTTCCTTTTCCTGCGAATAATCACTACTGTAATTATTGCTATGCAAGCTACCATGACCAAAACTATCGGAAGAAGATTTCCTTCATCACCAGTTTGCACTGCCTGACCTTTTTGATTTGTATTTTGACCTGCATTATTTTGATTTCCTCCTACATCTACTGTAGTTTTCTGTACCAATGCGCGACGTGCATTTTCTAATTCTTCTGTTGCTGCTTTTACTTCTTTTGCACTACCTGACTTCAGAAGTTTTTTCGCTTTTTTCAATGCATCTTCTAATCTCTGATAAGAGTCTTCTGTATACAACTCCTTATCCACTTTTTCAGCCGCCTGAATCTTATCCTTTAATGCTTCTACATTAACCAGTTTTTTCATTGCCTCTTGAATCTTATCAATATATTTATCATCAGCGCTCTTTTCTGCCTCTGCGACAATATCCATCAATTCCTTATAAGAGTCTTCTGTATAAGATTCAGCCTTCAATGCCTTCGCTGCCTGAATCATCTGCTCCAAAGCTGCTTTATCACTTGTAGTCAATCCATTATATTTTTCTTCGATTAGTTTCAGCGCCTGTGCAACCTGTTCTTTTGTACCTGCATCAAGAAGTTGTTTTCCTGCTTCTACAGCTGCAACATAAGACTGATAACTTTCGTTCGTATATAAAGTACCGTCTACGCTTTCTGACTGTTTAATCGCTGCCTTCAGAGTACTGATATCAACTAGATTTAACATGCTATTCTGGAAAGCAGTTCTCTTAGTAATAAAGTCTTTTGGATTTACACGTTCTGTTCCGGCTATTTCTGCCTCTTTATCATTAGCCACCAGCGTATCAATTTCTGATTTAATTGCTGTCAACGCCTGATAACTAGCTTTTGTATACGGATCTGCTTCAACCAAATCATATTTTTTCGTTTCCAGCTCTGCAAGTTCTCTGTTTCTTGTAGAATAGACAAGATTATTCTGCGCTTCTGTCACATTTTTCATCAGCTCATCTGCATCTGTCTGCGACAAATTATCCGGAGTTTTCATTGCCTTTTCCAACTTGCCAATTACATTTGCATATGCAGAATAAGTAACTTTTGTATAAATTGTTTCCTCATTACTGATTTTTTCAGCCAACACTTCATTCATCTTTGCGACGGTTTCTTCATTCGCTTTTGTCTTTGCATTTGTACGTGCTGACTCTAATGCTTTAATCGCTGAATCCACCATTGCCTGACTTGCATTTTCATTATCATAGATTTCCTGTGCAGTTTCTTTTGCCTGTGTGTAAGCTGTTTTGCTATCAGCTGTCCATGTGTCATCCTCTGCTTTTGCAAGCTCTGCTTTTAATGTTTCTTTGTTTACTTCTCCGCCACGTTCTGATGAAGTTTCAATCTCAGCAATTTCCGGAATTACATCTTTCCAAGTAACCGTCAGTGTTTCCAGCATTTTTCCTTCCGGAATAACAAACTCATTGATTACTTGATTCAGTTTTCCAAGGTTTACTTTTTCACTAGCTTTTGTAACATTACTTTTATCTAAATAAGTTGCTGTAACATCTGCTTTAGAAATATCGCCGATCTGTATCAGACGAACAGATGCGATTGATGTTGGATCTAACACTCTCCAGGTAAATGAGCTGTTCTTTTTAGAAGACTTATAAGTTGTACCATAGCTTCCATCCCGCATATTAGACGGAAGCTTTCCTGCTTCTTCAATTGCTTCTGACACAATCTGTCTACTCTGCTCAGGAGAAATATATTCTCCTCCATTGATCTGCAGTTCATTAATTGCAACCCATCTATGATTATATGTTTCATTCGGCATGATGCGGATATATCTTCCATCTACATCCAGACCTGTTGCTTCTTTATACATATATCCCGGATTTTTATCATCATGGGTCAGAGTAATGCCTTGCATGTCTTTCGCTACTGTATTATCATGCACATTTTGAGTTGGTTTTCCAACTGTCATAACCTCTGTCCAATTTTCACCATCTGTTGACACTTCAAATTTTGCATTTCTCAAATAATTCAGCTGCGTTTCTACAATATAGTAACGCAGAGAGTTAAAGTGAATAACTTGTCCCAGATCAAACGTGATATGTTTGCCGGCTTCCTGTTTTCCATTGATCATACCCAATGTACTTAATTTTCCATCAAATACATTTCCAACAGTTCCTGCCACACGCATATCATTTGCATCCTGTGCTTTTTCAAAGTCTGTATCTACTTTTTTAGCTCCGACAAACTTATAAGTCACTTTAAAATCATTCAAAGCAATCTCGCTTGCTGCTTCGCCATTATTTCTAATGCGTATATACGCTGCATCTACATTTTTTGCATCTGCTGCGTAAGGCTGCCATGTGATTTCATTCATAGACGTCTCCAGAACTACATTTTCCGGAAGTGCCGAAGTTGTAATATTCTGTATTGCTTTGATATCGCCAAGTTTCACTCCGATATACTCGTCTTTGTTCAATGTAACTGTTCCGTTGCTTAATGAAACACTGCCTTCCTCCAGACTTGCAGTGATATTTGTATCAACGTTCGTATAAAGCCCTGCTCTCGCACCACTTGCATCTTCATTTGCCGGAGAAAGAATCTCTATTTCACCAATTCTTACCCAGCCTCCTGTTACTGTATTATTATGAATACGCACCGCTTTTACATTAGCAACATTTCCGAATGAAATGGTCTGATCACCTTTATCCGACAATGTACCCGCTTTTGTCCATGTACTCGTTCCCTCAATCTGATACTCTACATCTGCATTGCTGAACTTATCACTCTTTGCTGAAACTCCCTGCACCAAACGGAAGGAACCAATTGTTTTTGGCTCCGGGAAAGTAACTGTCAATGTTGCTCCTGCTGGAATTGTATCTCTTCCGGGGTTTTCGTATGGTCCTTTTGCCAGCCATACTTCACTGCTGTTATCTCCATCAAAATATTTATCTTCCGATGCGTTATTTTGTATAGATATCTGCTCATATGTAACAGTTCCTGTATATCTTTTCTGTGTATTTGGATTGACTCCGGTGTCAATATAATCAGTTACATATTTTGCCATCGCTTTAATAAACGGAACAATATGCTGTACTCCGACTTCTGCTTTTTCATAATGATCCAGATACCAGAGTTCATGTGTCTTTGACTGCTCGAACGCAGCTTTTGCTTCTGCATTATAACGAAGTGCAGTATCTGCATCCTCATTGACAATTGCCTTAATAGCATTCAAATATCCAATTGCTGAAACAGTTGTATCATCCCAGCAATCCAGCCAATATACAATCTGATCTCTAACCTTTATGTCTACAGCCTGTTCTCTATAAACAGCAGCTGCATTCTGCAAAATCTGGAATTCAGCAATCAATGCATCCGCTTCTTCTACAGTAACTGTACCTGTCTTTAATTTATCGCGAAAATCCGTCAGTTTCGGAGCTAAATCTACGGATTCCTGCAATGCTGTTACTCGAGAATCCATGTTCTGATTCATCATATGTTTAGACAATTCATACAACGCTGTAGCGGCTTCCGTTTCCACTGCTGAATTGTGGTCTACATATTTGAAAGAATCCTGCCATGCCTTGTTTGCTATATCTGCATTTTCCCAAATATTCCATGAATAACATGCATTTCCGAAAATTGCCACTTTACTTGGCTCTGACTGCTGCATCGGATTAAGTACGATACCTTGAATCTTTGCCGGATCAACTCCTGGATGTAGAAATGTTGTATATCCGCCCATAATCAGATGGCTTTTAGAATTATCTGTACAAGGCCAGTTAATCCACATATAAGGACCGCGTCCCGCATTATTTGTAAATGTATTGGTAAAGTTCTGGTTTACTTCGCCCCATACCCTACCGCCTGTCATAACAATCTGTACATTTTCCGGGAAATTTTTGTAATATGCCTGTCCGTTGTACATATATTCCTGTGGACAAAACGGCAACGTCTGTTTCAAATCCGGATATGTTTTTTTCATTTCTGCCAGCCACGCTGTCATATCCGTTAAAAACTTATTATAATTATTTCCACCTACGTTTCCCGCATCGTCTGCCAGAATTGCAACCTGTCTGACACCGGCATCAATCACCTGAGCAAGTTTATCTTGTACTGCTTTTAAATCAGCTTGATAATTGCCGTCAAATCTAACCGGATTATACATAAACGTATGAAGTGCATACACAAAACGGCATTTAGATGCATTCCCAGCTTCTGCCAAAGGTCTGATTAATGTATTCAGTTCCTCTTCTGTATATAATTCTCTCCATTTTGCATTATGCTTTGGATCATTTTTCGGTGCATAGAAATAGGAATTCAGTTTATAATAACCGCCCCATTTCATAAGATTGATTCTATCTTCTGTAGACCATGGATTTCCATAATACCCTTCAATAAATCCACGACTTGCAACATCTGCCCAGTCCTCAATGTGAAAATTCCGGATGGTATTACTATCCATCTGCTTCAAAATATGATACAACGTCGTCAATCCATAATAACTTGCATCTGTGTCTGCACCTACTACAGTAATCACATCATTATTACTATCCAATACATAGGCGTCCAGCTTTTCATACAAATCCGCTGACTGCATATTCACATGTTCATTTGCATAATTATCTGCAACTTCTCCCGAACCATCAATTCCAACAAGAATATTCGTCTTGCCCTCTTCAATTGACTCGGATGTGGTCACTGTTACCCCGTCTTTCAACGCAAGTGCTTCTGCTAATCGATCTTTCGTTGCCTGATCGATTCCTGATTCATATACTACATTGACCTCGTTTTTGATAACATAGTCACCTTCCGTATATTGAACCACCTGTGGATTCGGATAAATTTCATACTCTGCAGCCGCAGCTTCACTCCGGACTGGCGATATTGTCAGTCCGGAAACAGTCATTACTAATGCCATGACTCCTGCAGCGAATTTCTGAAAGCCTTTTTTGTTCTTTCTATCAATTCGTAATTTTTTCAAAATTTCCTCCTTAAAAGGATTGTCACATAATACTCTTCAAATTGATTATTTAACATCTTTCCTTTTCTTTCCAATCATTATAGCTCCTACTATTCCTACTATACCAGCTGCTGCTAATGCAACTACGCAAATTCCTACTGATGCAGTATCCCCTGTTTGTACTGCATTATTTGAATTGTTTGTATTGCCTGTATTTCCTTTGGAGCTACCATTTCCGTCCGGTTTACCTGAACCCTGGTTTCCTGAATCCGGTTTTTCTGGATTCGGTTTTTCTGGATTCGGCTTTTCTGGATCCGGCTTTTCTGGATCCGGCTTTTCTGGACTCGGCTTTTCTGGATCCGGCTTTTCTGGATCCGGCTTTTCCGGACCCGGCTTTTCTGGATCCGGCTTTTCTGGATCTGGTTTCTTAGCTTCTGTCACTGTGATTGCAAACTCTGTTTCAAAACCACCATAGGTCACTGTTACTTTTGTATTTCCTTTAGACAACGCTGTCTTTGTATCTGGATTAAATGCAAAGTCTTTTGCAGTCTCTTCTGAATATACAACATCCGCCGTTGTACCATTGTCATATGATGTAGTAAGTACAAGACCTGTAGGATCTAAGGTTTCTCCTTCTTTATATGTTGTTTTTGTCGGGAAGCTCTTTATGGAAATATTATTCATTTCCGGTTTTTTCAACTCAATTGTAAATGATACCTCTTGACTTCCTGTATATCCATACTGTCCAATACCTGTTACGATTGCAGTTGCAGTTCCTGGTGCCTCATTATTATTATAAGTAAGTTTGTAGTCTATGCCATATCTGAGCACCTTATCTCCCAAGGTAACTTCAATGTCTTCTTTTGACAATGTTACCGGATGATCTTTATCTACAACAGAAACCAGTTTTTTCTCATTTGTAAGAGAAACAGTTGCATCTGAAATGTCTGTCTTTGAATCTGCTTTACGCAAGCGAATCTCTGCAGCACTTGCAAATTTATTCTGCTGTGATCCTTCACCATAAGTTTCAACGCCGGTAAGTCGAACATATTTTGCTTCTGTCGGTTCATTAAACATTGCGATATACCAGTCATCTGTATTATCCCAATTTCCAACAGAAACTTCTGTCCAATTTTGATCGTCCTTACTTACCTCTACTCGATACTTACTGATACGTCCATTTGAAGCACCACCACGTCCTTTGTAGCGTAATGCATCTAGGCTAGTAATTTCATTTAACTCAAATTTAATCCAAAATGTATCACGACTCGCTTGCGGATTCCATGATGTATGCCAGATAGTACCTTCATTGCCATCTAAAACATATCTTGCCGGACCTTCATTGCCTTGTCCACTCTGTTCACTTCCAGCTGTCACCGACATTTTTTGGGTATCATAATCCCGTCCTGCATAAACTGGATCTGTATTTCCAACACCTTTTCCGTCTAAGTTGATGACAAATTCATTTCTGGTTGTATGATCTTCTGATTCAATGATTAGCTTCGCTTTATTTTCATACGGCGGTACATAAGTTACCGCTGCATTATCAGCTGCCACATAGTCTATTGTATCAATAACAATAGCTTCTGTATCAAAACTTCCTGCAGCAAGTTCTTCCTCACTTAACTCAAGACCATTTACCGTTAATTTAGAAAGATTTGCAGTAGAATTGGTCGTATATGAACCATTCCACTCAATAATCTCTACTTCTGTAATACCAGTACATGTTTCTGTTTTTCCTGCCTCTTGAGGAGTTGTATTTGTTACTTGCAGTTTTACAAAAGTTGCTACAGTTGGATCAAATGTATATGTATATGCTTTTACACGTTCTGGACTTTCATTTTCCGCAATTGTTTCTTCCACTGAAAGTTCTTTCCAACTTCCTTCATCTCCTGTTTCAGATACAAAGAGTTTTGTTCTTCCTTCCCGAGGGAATGTCATTGCACCATTATCTTTGGAATAATATACAACAATTTTTCCTACACGCTGCTGAGTAGCATAGCGGAATGTGATTTCAGAAGTTGGATCTGTATTTCTAGTTGCCCAGTTTGACCAACAAGTTGGATTTGCGCCTCCACTGTTGTTGTCTCCAATTTCTTTCTTTCCATCCTTAATTGCATCCAGTGTATCTGACTGTTGTCCTTCCGGTACATCCTGACTTAAGTATGCTGCGCTACTTACACTGGAGCCTAGCTCTATCTTCTGTTTTTCTACACGAATGGTCGCTGTAACCTCTACATTCTGTCCTAGAACATCTGCTGTTCCTTTCACTGTCACAATTCCTTCTGCATCGTAACTTCCATTCGGTTCTCCCCAAGCAACTGGGAAGGACGCATTCATTACTTCACCATCTTGAAGTACCGCCGGTCTAGATTCCGGAAGTGTCGGTTTCGTTCCAAGCGGAACAGTTGTTGAATAGTTCAGCAGGGAAACTACCTGGTCAATCATATTGACGATTACTGTAAGAGTATCTCCTGCCTCTGTTGTACCTGCTACAGAAAATGTACCACTCTGTGCAATCTGTTCTTCTGTAATTGCATCCCATGTTACAGGAATCTCTTTTTCACTTCCATCTGTATACACTGCTTTAACAGTACTCGGAAGCTGTGGCATATTACCGGTTTTTACATAGTAGTTTTTAGACATTTCGTAATAACTGATAGCCTTTTCTCCTGTTGTATCCTGTTCTACCGAAGTCGTTGTTACTGTCACTGAAGAAGTTTCCAGACCTTTTGCACTGGCTGTTACTGTGAAACTTCCCGCTTTTTTTGTAGACTGTACAATTGCCAGTACTTTTCCTGCAAATGCATTTCTGCTATTTGCCTGATAGGAGGTATGATCGTCTTGTCTTCCGTTATCAATACCCACCAGTTTACCTTCGCCTTCTACTTTAAAGCTTACTTTATCTTCCGCATTCGGAATAATATTTCCATCTTTATCTGTTACATCTACAGTTACATAAGTTAAGTCCGCTCCATCTGCTACAATTGTATCGCGGTCAACTGTAGCTTTTAAATTCTTCTTCTCACCGGTGGTTGTTACAGATGTTCGACCATTCAGTTTTTCCTCTGAAATTTTCTGTCCATCCTGTCCGTAAGCTACTGCTGAAATTGTACCTGCTTTATACGGAACCTGCCATGTCAGATATAAATTCTTATGTTCTGTACCAGACTTATCCGTGCCTTCATAATACTGATATGTATACCCTTGTGTATTTGACTGTTTCTGTGTAAATTCCTTTGTCCCAAGGCTCTTCTTATCACCCGTTTTTGCATCTGTAAAGAATAATTCTACTTTTTTCGCATCTGTATAAACGACAACCGGAACCTTTCCACTGCTATCTTTCTTCACTGCATCTTCATTCCATGCCGGTAAAATATGAAGGGTATTTACTTCGTCATTCCACTGGCTCTGATAGAAGTAGTAACTATCTTTTGGAAATCCTGCAGTGTCAATAATTCCAAAATATGAATTCTTTGGAGACGGCCATGTTCCTTGTGCTCCTTTTCCAGTTCCGTTCCATGGTGTCGGCTCTCCAATATAGTCAAAACCGGTCCATACATATTCGCCTGCCACAAAATCTCTCTTAATAACCTCGTACCAGGCACTGCTGGCAACTGCCCCCCAGTTAACTGCTGAATTATCATAGGATGTTAACTTCTGACCCGTTTTACTTCCATCTATTCTGTCATATACACCTCGACTATTGATTGCTGAAGCAGTTTCAGAACCATACAATTTCCAATTTTGGTTACTATTATGAAGCGTGTCATAATCATTTCCAGAACAATAATTCAAACCAACCGTACCATTTGCAGTTGTCATAGCATCCATCATGTTTTTCGGTATTCCAGTCTTATTACCTTTTAACACGTTGTCGCCACGTGTTGCCGGTCTTGTGGTATCCAACGCAGTTGTCCATTCAATCAAATTCGCCTGAACATTTGCATACGCCTGTGTCAATACACCGGTTGCGCCTTCCTGAACTTCATTTCCGAGAGACCACATAATAACTGACGGAGCATTCCAGCCACGTTTTACTGTTGCTGTTAAGTCATATTTTGCCCAAGTCATTCCATTTTCTTTTCCAAGAATCTGATTGCTTTCACCTATTGTCTGATTGAAGAATCTGGCATAATCATTGTTATTTCCATTCTTGGCATTTTGCCAGCCATCAAACATCTCTTCCACAACAAGGATACCTTTTTTATTACAAATATTTATCAGTTCTTCTGCTGCCGGGTTATGTGTAACACGAATGGAGTTACATCCCATTTCCTTTAAGATTTCCACCTGACGCTCAATTGCACGTTCCCATGCCTCTGCTCCAAGTGCTCCCTGATCGTGGTGCATACACACACCTTTCAGTTTCATATTTGTTCCGTTTAATGAAAATCCACTATTTGCATCAAATTTAAAATAACGGAATCCATATTCTGTATCGTAAGTATCTACAACCTCTTCACCAATTTTTACTTCTGTACGCACTGTATAAAGCGCCGGATTTGTAGTACTCCATAATTCTGGATTCTGTGCATTTACTGTTGCATCAATCGCTGCGGTTTCACCTGCCGCAATCGCTTTTGTTTCTGTTGTCACAGTTCCGATATTAGCGCTTGGCTCCCCACCTTTTTTGAAAATGGTATGAGTCAATGTCACATTCTGTTCTCTGTCTGAATCGTTGGCTACAGTTGTCTTAATATTAGTAGTCACCGCTTTGTCTTTTTCTGTTTCCAAATTTGGAGTTTCTACCTTTGTCCCATATAAGTCAACATGTACAGGATTTACAATATTCAAATCTACACTTCTATAGATACCACTTCCTGAATACCAACGGCTGGATGGTGTCTGATGATTCACCTTTACTGTAATTACATTCTCACCATCAAATTTCACCAAATCAGTGATATCAAATGAGAATGGAGTATATCCATACGGATGGCTTCCCACCTGTGTTCCATTGACCCAGACTGTAGCATCCATATATACGCCACCGAAATCAATTCGCACACGTTTATTCTCCGCTGTTTTCCCAAGTGTGAAACTCTTTCTGTACCAGCCAATTCCACCCGGAAGATATCCGCTTTCTGCTTCCATCTTCGTTGAATACTCTTGTTCAATACTGTAGTCATGAGGCAGATTTACATGTTCCCATTTAGAATCATCAAATGCCGGTTCTTCCGCACCTGATGCATCTCCCAAATAGAACTTCCAGTTGTCATTAAAATTGACATCTCTTTTTGCTGCCGAATAATTGTTTACATAAACAACTTCTTTATCAGAACTCATCTGGCTTTCTGTTTCAGAAAGCACATTGACCGGAGTTCCTGCCGCAAATGAAACACTTGGAACAAGCATTCCAAAGGCAAGTGTCAGTGCAGCTGCTGCCATACCTTTTCTTTTTAAATTATACTTTTTCATATTTTTTTCTTTTTAGACTTTTTATAGCCTACTCTCTTCCTCCTTTTCCTTATTAATCTCTCGGAATCTTCGTAAATATTATCCTTATCCAAATACTCTTGCTCGTTCCACCTGGGATATTATTGAGCGGTTTTGGAACCTGGATTTATCTTTTACCGAGCGAGAAATCATTATATATAGTTAATTTTAGTATCTCATAAAAATAAGAATGCAACTCGTATTTTTTGTTTCATCCATCCTGATTCTTTGTCATATTCGGAACTCTCAATAACAGAACCTGGAAATGGCTTATCACTCACTTAGCGCGCTCCCCCTTTCTTTCGTTTTTGGATTATAATGTTCTGTGGTTGTAACATGCATTCAAGGAATATAAACCATTACAGCCAAGAAGTGGTTTCTTATAGAAGACTGCCGGGATACTCTTCAGAATATCCCGGCAGTCTTCTATAATTTTTTACTTTTCACAGCTCCGTAATTCATAACGGTCTGTTTCTGTTCATCTAGATTAGCTTCTTTTTCTGCGATATACAAGTGTTGCGATTACTGCCCCAGCGGCTACCATTACAATTCCATACAATGCGAAATTCGCTGTATCTCCAGTCTTGATTGCCTTTACCGTGTTCTGTCCTGCACCACCATTCGGAGTTGAGCTGTTAGCATTGTTATCCTTTGCTCCACTCTGGTTCACATTTCCATTAGCACTGTTATTACCACTATTGTCATTATTTCCAGCATTTCCATTGTTATTGCTGTTATTATTTCCATTATCTGGTTTCTCCGGATTTGGTTTCTCTGGAGCTGGTTTCTCTGTCTCACCATTTCCTTCTACCATAACCTTAAACTCTGTAGTGGCAACACTTCCATCTGTTCCAGTTACTTTTACCGTTACGATGACTTCTGTATCCTCTTGCGGTGTAGTCACCTCGCCATTCAGCGCGATAATTCCTTCTGGGTTCACACTACAAATCTCAATCTGTGCGTTTTCTGGTACTTCCGGTAATGTCAGTTTCTTCGTATCTTTCTTAATAGAAGTTGCAAAAGATTTATCTGCAATAATACGACGCATGATTTCTTCTGCAGTTATCACCTGCTCTGGCTCTGCGTCCTTCTCAAATACTCCGATCAGGTCTACATCCTTTTCAACCTTAAATGTATACTTCGCATCGGTACTTAAAATATCCTCTGCATCTTTCAGCTTCCATCCTACGAAATGATGTCCTTCTTTCGCTGTTGCTGTTACTGTAGCGGTATCATACTTCTGATACTCGTCCTTATCGGTTGCTGCACTTCCCATTGCCGGGTCATTTACCTGAACGGTCACAACTACTGGCTGCGGCGCTGTAAACGGTTTTGTCAGTTTCGCATTTGCCCAGTCACCATGATCACTCCAGTTATTTGCACCTTTGTCCATAACCAATTTCAGTTCTGTTGCACCGGTTAAATCAATATCACCTGTAAATCCTTTTGCTGTGTTAGTTCCCATTACATCACTTGTGAACTTCAGATTTCCATCCACATATACCTTAAATGTGATACTCGCCTGAGAAGGATTTATCTTTGTCTCACGGTCTACACCATAATAAGATGAAAAACTTGTATATCCTTTTCCAGTCAGATCGTAAATGATTGTAGAATCTGCATGGCTTCCGATTCCTTTATCAAAGGTTTCTTCCTTTGAACCGTCCCATAAGGTCAGTGTGTTGTTTCCACAGCTCTTATCTTTTCTTGTCGGATTACCTGAATCTCCGGATGTCTGTGATGTCCAGTCAAGATCAGATAACCATGTATCTCCTGATGCATGAACTGTTACTTTATAAGTCTTTTCTGTGGACTTATCCGCAGAAGTTACTTTCACTTTCACAGTGTTGTCACCTTCTGTCAGTCCCAGTTCTGCCGAAGCACTTCCTGTTCCTGTCTGAATCACTTTATCTTTCCAGATAACTTCTACGGTTGCATTCGCCTCTTCTGCTGTTGCATTGATTGTCACAGCAGATTCTGTTGCAGATGCTGTATATTTTAATGTATCTGCATCAAAGTTTTCTTTCAGAGATACATTTCCTCCAAGGCTTAATGCTTCCAAACGTGCATTTGCAGCATTCGGCACTTTCAGTTTCAGTTTATAGTAGACCGGCTCTGCACTTGTCTCAGGTGTCACACGGATCGTAATCTCATTGATTCCCGGTGCAACTGTCACGTCTCCCTGAACAGTCTGTGCTGCGGATGTAACCTCTTTTCCGTTCACGATGGAAACAGTTGCTCTTGTACTCTGTGCTGTCGCTGCAACCTGCGCTGTTGTTGTTCCTGTTGCAATTGGAAGACTATATTCATAAACTCCCTCTGCCAGTTTGATTGTCTGTCCGTTTACCTGCATGCTTTCCAACAATGCATTGTTATCTCCCTGACGGCTGATTGTGAAACGATATTTTTTCATTGTCACGCCATCTTCTGCTGTAACATTTACCTCGATCAGATTTCTTCCGCTTGTGAGAACTGCGTTTCCGCTCAGTTCAGCTGTTTCTTTTCCATTCACCAGCACTTTTACTGTTGCCTTTGTATCCTCTGCTGCAAAGGAATACTTGATTTCCTGAACGTCACTTCCTGCTGTTGTCTGATAGAAAGTTGTTCCTTTTACAAACTGGAACATGTCTGTACTTTCACTAGTTTTAATGTCAGCTGTCGCCAGATCTGCATTTGCAGATTTGACTGCTGATGCACCTGAATCTGTGCCATTTCCGGTTATTTTTACTGCATCAGACCATACAATGTCTCCTGCTGCACCTGTTCCGATCAGCGGTACATAAGCAGCTTTCACATATTTGCCTTTCAATGCTTTAGAAGCTGTCAGAGAAGTTCCCTCTACTCCGCTGATAATGGAATAGTTTCCATTTTCTTTATCAGCAACTGCCCATTTTACAATTACGGACTGTCCTGTAGTATCTCCTGCCGCTGTCAGGCTGTCAGCAGCTTCGTCATATGTTACCGTAACATTGGAGGCGGTCGGTTTCACTGCCTTTTCAACTAATTTTACTTCTTTATCATTCACTGTAACATCAGAATAAGTGATGGATCCTGTATTAGTTCCCTGGCTTGCGATTGCTAACTTATAGCTATCACTCAGGAATCCACAGTCATCTCTTGAACCGATCTCGGTCCAGCTATTCTTATCCGAACTAAAGAATGCTTTTACATTCGCACCATTCTTTTCCAGCTTCAGCCAGATCGGATTGTCGCTTACATTTGCCCAGTTACTATATGATGTTTCCTGACCCTCATGGTTCTGTTCTTTTACAATTGCCACTGCACTGGTGTTACCACCTCGGTGTTTCTTTTCCAGTGCTACGTAATTATCTGCATCATCATAAAGATAGATTCCTGCATCTGCCCATGTATTTGCAGGAGTTGCACCTGTCAGTTTGAATACAAGTGTCAGATGTGTCCTGTCTGTTCCTTCCGGCAATGGTTTTACAAGGACATTGCTCGGTGTCTGCTGATTGAAAAGCCCCTGACCGGTGAAATCCTGTTCCAGTCCGCCTTCAACGGTTGAGCTTACACGACATTTGTCAGATGCTGTCGGATAATCTACTGTAATATCTGATGCGATTGTCTTTCCATCCTGCCAGATGGATACCAGTTTTGATGCTTCATAACCGTTGGCTGTAGATGCTGTCACTACAACACTTCCCGGTTTTACTGCTGTCAGAAGTCCTTGTTCAGTGATTGTTGCTTTATCAGTCTCAGTTCCGGTCTTGGCATCATAAACCTTCCATGTCACTGCGCTGTTCTTGTCTGCACCGTTCTCTTCAGCGTTCCATTTCAGATCTGCGGTATACTGGATAGTATCACTTACTTTAATATTTTCTTTGTCAGCAGCTGCTGTCAGCTCTATTCCTTCCGGCAGATTACCAAGTTCACCTGCGTTGACTGTGAATGTAACTGTATTGGTCGGGAACTTACGTCCTCCAACAATCATATATCCTGTTACATTGGCTGTTCCTGCTCCTACTGCAGTTACGACACCTGTACTGGAAACTTTTACTACTTTTTCATTGTCAGATTCGTAGTACATCGTTCCGTTCGGTGCTGTTGTGGAATCTGCATTTACCTTCATTGCATCATTGGTTACTGTAATATCAGAAGCACTCATGTTGCTGATTGAACTTCCGGCATTCAATCCACCGTCATACTCATTTCCTTCGATCACTACATTTTTACAACCATTAAAGTTGTACAGTTTTCCTGATAAGGTATCACCACTTCCGCTTACTTCCAGCTCTGCACTGCTTGCTACATTCAGTTCTGCTGAACTTCCTTCTTTTACTGCCAGATTCAGAGATCCGTTTCCGTTGATCGGATTCTGTCTGTAAATTTTATTATTTTTAAAGGTAAGGTTATCTACACTCTTTGCATCAAGAACTCTCTTATTGTACGTAAAAAACGTATTGCCCTCGATCTTAATATTAGAATGTACGGTCTTTTCCGTAGATACAGTAGGATTGGTAGGCTCGATGAAAATTGCCTGTGCATTTCCTCTTGTAAATGTATTATTACGGATGGTCACATCTCTGACCGGACCTGACTCATACCAGCCCTGAGCATCATCAGAAATATAGATGCCTGCCATACTCATTCCGTCAAATGTATTATTTTCAATGACAATTGGTTTTCTTGTAGTTACAAGGATTCCTCTTGTCGGAACTTCCTTAAATTCACAATTGCTGATGTTAACAGCTGGTGTATAAGTGATATTTTCTACCACATGTTGATTTACCTGAACGTCGGCAGGAATTGCCTTATCCAATGTCAGCTTGATGGTTGTCAGACTTCCTGAACCTTCACCCATATTTCCGCCCATTCCGTCCGGTCCGTCAACTTTTGTTACTGTACGAACGGAATTTTCAACTGTGATCATATTTCCCTTTGTCATGAACTCGATTTCGTCACCTTTGAAAAAGTTCGGGAAACCAGCTGTTTCATGATGGTTGTACTGTACTGTGATTGTTCTTCTGTCAGAACTGATGGATGTAACTGTGTTAAATGTTCCGTGGATATTGATCGGGTCGTCATGAGGACCTGCAAAGGTACAGTTATTAATATTGATTGCTCCTTTGCATCCGGACATCTGCACAAAATCAGCATATCCGGCTGTTGTTCTTCCACTTTCCTTTGGTGCTTCAAAATCAACATCTTCCATTGTAATGTTTTCAGAATGCTGACCTACCATACCAAATCCATGAAGGAACTGGATATCAAGAGAAGTCATCTTAATATCTTTGTTCTTCCAGAAAAATGTTCCTGCATGATCACGTACGGTCGGACGTGACTGGAAGCACATTCCGTTCTGAACTTCACCGGCTTTACTATTATATGTAATCTTTACACGATGATTTCCAAGATCCTCAATAGAAGCTACACCTTTTAATGCAGCATTTCCATTTCCTGCACCGAATTTGATTCCCTGTACGGTATCTTCCCGCTGGGTATGATAACCTGACAGATCGGAGATACTCCAGTAACGTTGACCTGTATAAGGACTCACATCGCTGTACCATTTAATCGTTGTTCCTGCAACTTCATAATTATAGCACTCAGGAATATACATAGTTGCTGTATTTCCCTCTACACTCTCAACAGTCATATCAATAACTGTCGGAACCTGGAAATCCACTGCAAAATTTTTAAATTCAACATCTTCGCAACCGATTGTTGCAAATGTTGTCATTTTACCATGGAACATAAACAGAGAGTCATTTCCATCTACGGTAACATGATCCATATCTTCCAGAAAAATACCGATCTTCTTCATTTTATTGTTCTGATCGGCACCTACAGTATTGGAAACATATAATTCTCTTTCTATTGCTTTATCTGGATAGATATCATAGCGTCCTTCCGGGAAATTAATCTTGACTTCTTTTCCCTCTTTCGTTGCATCTTTCGCAGCTGCGATCGCTTTCTGTATTCCGATTGCACTGTCCTTCCCACTGTCCGGATATACTCCGTAATCCGTAACATCGATTACTTCTGTTCTTGCAGCTGCTTCGGCCTTCTGCACACCTGCGCCCGAAACAATTCCCGTTATTGCAAGACACGCTGCAGAGAACAGCGATAAGATTCGCCTTCTCTTTTTCATTTCTTCCTTACCCCTTTCCATTATATGTATAAGTAATTTTATTTTCTCATAAAAAAAAGGGGGGGAGCTTGCACTTTTTGTCGTGCCGCCTCTGATTTTTTTGTCATATTCGGAACTTTTTAATAACAGAACCGAGAAAAGGCATATCACCCACTTAACGCACTGCCTCTTTCTTTCATTTTTGGATTATAATGTTTTGAAGTTGTTGCTAGAAATTTATGATATTCTTCTAGACCCATATTTCTCTTCAAGTAGATTTTTCCCAAAAATGGAAAAAACCTACTGCATCATCAAAAACTTCAAATCCCATTTATTAACTCTCCCAATAGCACTTCGCCAAATATTCCAACTGACAGAATCAAAAAGCTTATAAAGCCTAGTATAGCGAGCAGACCTGTCTGCAGCCAATCTCCATAAACAGCTATTGATAATATGCAAAATACTACTACCAGTGAAAAAAGAATTCCATGCGCAATCTCATACAGTGATACTATTGTCTTAACAATCATCCAAACAAATGCCAAAACAAGTATAAGTGGCAAAACCAGTATTTTTTTCAAACATCTAAGTATAATCATAATCATTCCTCCTAACTTCTTTCGCATCCAAAGTATTCCGTTTTGAACGTTAATTCCACTGTCAGTTTTAATCGTAAATCAATATTTTCCGCATACTGTGGGTTTGTCATTTTCGTAATCTCCTTTGAATTTTCTAAAATTGCTTTTTTATATAGAAAATTCGGAGATTACGGGTACTCAGCTATCTGGCACTGCCATGCGTTATAAAACATAAAAGTCCTTTCCCAAGTAAGGGAAAAGACCTAATACTGCCATATCCGTTCCTGCGGATTCTGCGGAAGTAAGCGAGATTTAAGATATGGACATTCTTGCATTTCTGACACTTCACACTCAAATGTCCGGTTGCGTCTGAAAAAACTCTCTGTATCCTGAACCCACAAATCGGGCAGTGATGCCCAAATTACATCTTAAATTTATATTTTCCTTTTCCGTGACCGGACACTGGTTCGATAATCTCTGCCTTTACCAAATTGGAAAGGAGTTTTGAAGCACCTGAACCTTTCAGCTCGAGAAGTCCCATAACTGCACTTCTTCCAAACACCTCATCAAAGCCAAACTTTTCAAAAAGTCTATGGATATGAACTGTCGTTTTTACTGAGAAATCACTGCCCTTTTCGGAAAGTACACTTTCAATATCCACTTATATGAAGATTTCGATTATGAAGCTCATTTTTCTCGTTCAAAAGCAGATTTCTGAGAAACGCTTCCAAATACTCTGTTGTTTCGTGAATGCCTTTTTGCAGATTCGTATAATTTGCACGGACAAGTGCATTTCTAAAATACCACGCATTTTCCGCAAAAATATCATTGGTTGCAGAAAAGCCCAGTGACCTTAAATATTTGATGAAGAACACTGCTGTTGTTCTCGTATTGCCTTCCCCGAAGATATGGATTTGCCATAACCTTGAAACAAATACCGCAAGATGATGGATAATCTCGTCCATTGAAAGTCCTTTATAACTAAAATCTTTCTCCTGCGAAAAAATCGTATTCAAATGTAGCTCTCAGTTCGGACGCACTACCGTACATAACGGTTGCTCCATCAAGCACCCATTCTTTCTTTGTGATGTTGTAATCTCGAATCTTTCCGGCGTGTTTATAAATCCCCTGATCATGCCACAATTTCAACTTTTTTCTTAATTTGTGGCACTATGATAAATTAATATCCTTCTTTATACGAATGAATCCGGCCAGATACTGTGGATAGTTTTCATCTACATAGTAGCAGCTGATTTCTCCATCCCTGTTCAATACAAGCACGTCGCTGACTTCGCATTGCTTTTTCATCCATTTCCAGATGTCAGCGACTTTTTCATTTTCCTGCATTTCACGAATCGAGATTAATCGGTAATTTTCGACAGTAATTGACACGTTCTGCTGGATTGCCTCTTAATATGGCAGATCTCCTTTACATTTTCGTATTGGAGAGTATTGGCGCCTCCACTCTCGTGGTGTGCTGTCCCTTAGCACAGTTATATGATACTAAGATTCCGCATACAAAAATCGTCACCACATGGCGAACATATATTTTTTTCTTCTTATAAGCTTTTCCTGATATTTAATTCTCTGCCTATAGTCTCAACAGTATTTAAGACATCATCAAACGAATATTCCCTTGCATAACTGGTTTCTTCTGCGTATCTTTCCCATAGCTTATATAATGCTAGTAGTAATGTCTATCAAAAGGCTTTTACATATTAGATAAAAGCATGTAAAATTTCTTTTACATAGCTTAATTGCGGTCTATTTAGCTTGTTTCCTGACTACTCAGGAAAAATATTTCTACCCTCGCCCCACCTGTATTTTCA
>ERZ1026874.593-NODE-593-length-21837-cov-15.322835_pt1 | contig 21837 bp, 21 predicted proteins | sample MGYA00380167_ERZ1026874 | MGnify/ENA primary metagenome ERZ1026874 (study PRJEB33269, sample SAMEA4719803) | human gut metagenome | biome: human-associated habitat; feature: organic feature; material: feces | place: Cameroon | collected 2013-10 ...
GATACAATCACCGCCACGGCGGTAATAAAACTTATTTGCTAATAAAATCTTCATTGTTTAAATAATGTATTTGTAAAGTACAAACGCTTAACTACTCTTCTATCACAACATTAATAATACCATCAATGCTATCACTATGCTTAGAATCTATGATGCGGTATTCAATCTTAAAATTACCACAAGTCTCTTTATCTATATATATACCATCCACCTCTTCTAGAGATTCTAGAGGATGAACTACATGATGGTTTACAACAGAGGTTATGTAAGAAAAATCTCTCTTGCTAATATCATCATCCAAGTTCCATATCTTTACGAAATTACCTCCATAAGGAGATGGAGACAACAACCGCATTGATTCTTGGAGCCTTGGATCTAAAAAAGGAGAATACGCAGGAGGTACCATAGGCTTATCTACATCCACATTCTTCTTTGATCTATCTGTATACAATTTTATTCCATCTGGAAATTTAACAAAGATATTTATATTTCCTGTTTCATCAGTACCTTCATTACCCAAAGAAAACAAAAGTTCAAACATTCGTTCATCGAGCATTTTTTTCTCCAAAAGAATACGATAATACTTTTCCTCTCTGTCGTAATAAGAATCCATATAGGTATTATAGATTTTAACACCATCAGTGTCTATTATGGAACAACCTTCGAAGACGGAACTAAAAGGAGTAGTATCCTTAGTTATTGATGGAAGTTCTTTATATGGATGTTTAGCACGAATTATCAGCATGTGCTTTTCTAATTCTTTCTCAACATCAAGTATAGGAGTACGTTTTATTTTCAAACAGCCCTTTTCTTTATTGAGTAATAACACAGGCTTGGACATTCGATTCTTATAAGCAGCTATCTCTTTTTTGCATTTTTCTAATTCCTTCTCCTCTTCACTAAGTTCCTCTTTTAAGAGAAACTCATCTGGCATTCTAAGGAAGCATAGCCCATGGGCCTTTGCCTTAATCAAAATCGGATTATCATAGCTTACGACAACAACATTTTCTTTAGGATAATCAGAAGCTAAGATTCCCATTAAAATTTGGTCATCCTGAGAAGATGGATTAAACTTGGCTCGTACTTCATCAGGAAGTTTCTCTGGACAACTCATACAATAGCCTAAAGAAATTGAGAGATTTTTATCCCCTAAGAATACATCACCCAACAGTTTGCTTAAGACCTTAGCTTTCTTTTGGATTTTTCCTCTTGCACCATCCTTATGTTTATCGATTTCTCCCGCAACAATATCTGATACTATTATTTTGAATTCAGTATCATCAACCAGATTACCCCATGGTATCTGCTCGAAATTTATAAAATGCAAGAATATATTTGTATCAAGAAATAAATACTTCATTTTATCTTTATATAGTTTATTTTACCTTGACTTACCCTACTAAGATCAATAGCCCATATTTCTAAGTCATCATCTTTATAAGGTTGAATAGCCGTAAAAGCATTTTTGCTTTCATAATATGCTGCCAAGAATTTCTTTCTTTTAAAATAATTACTTGGTACTATTAGGAAACCAGAAACTTTAAATCCTTGAAACACTTTACCCAACAAGAATTGTTTTTTTCGAATCATTTCAAGAGCTTCTTTATATTTCATCTGGCAATAAATTATGTTGAGAAAAACTTGTAAAATAAGGAGATACTGCATCATGCATATCTTTCTGACGCTGAGTTAAACACAATACCTCATTTCGAATATTTTTCACCCTAACATCAATAATAGTTATGTTAGGATTATCTATATTTTTTACATGCTCAAATATTATATTCTTTCTAACATTCAAACTATTAAAATTTATCAAGACGAACAACTCTCTCAAATAATATCTCATTAAACTTACTAGTGTATCATCATTAAAAACATCTAAACAACTAAATATATCACCAGGATACAAATGTTTAGTAGAATCTCTTATGACAGAAACGGAAGCCAATGACATACCGATATTGTGATAGAAATTAATCCGATACTTTTTTCCACTGCTGTTTATTGTTTTAACCCATAAACCACTCAGCATTTGAACTAATCCTTTTTTAACATTCAGCAAAATGACATTCAAAGCATTTGCTTGTTGGGTAGTCAACATACTCTTCCATTCCTTAAACTCCAATAATTCCAACGGAGGTAAATGTTTCAGTAAATTATACCGATTGATATATGGAGCAAAATTCGTCCCCATAGGAGTCATTGCATTATATCGAATGAATACCAACTCACTATCTGAGAACTGGGACCTTATTATTTTAATATACTTTATTTTCTCTTCATATACATTACTTCCGCTTCCATCTATTTCTTCCAACAGCCTATATAATGTACGAAAATATAAAGGTGCAAAATCACGGTTATTAGCATAAAATTCAAAGTACGCTTCTACAGCTCTCTTTCTCCTCTGATTATAACTTGTTGTTTCCTCAAAACCTGCCTGCATATCTTGTAGGTATCGATGCAAAGCCTCTTTACCGCTATAAGTTTCATCGTCATCTTTATAAACAAGATGTTTTAGTTGCTCATTATAAATCTCCATCAATTTGAAAAATTTATCATTCAGCTGCTGCAATTCATAGATACGAGCATTCTTCTTTGAATCCTCGCGCTGTAAGCCAAAAGTATAGTACAAAAGTACTATACTTAATATGGTACCTACAACTCCACCAACAAAATCACCGTATTGTCCGACGATATCTGTGGCTACAGCTTCATCTATAGCAACGTTTCTCTCATGGAAAATAAACAGATACAACATTCCCGCTGAAAGAATGGCAGAGATGATTAAAGCCCATTTTATAACTTTATTCTTTTTTTCTTCATTCATAACCTTTTAAAAATTCAATCAAGATTTTATTTGCTGTAATCCCAACAGTCTAATTTTCCCAAGATATAAGAGAACGCAAAACTATTTTCTATTTAATTGTTAGCCACCTTTTCCTATATGCCAAAATTTCCTTTGGTGCAGGCTTTTTTTAGTAGCTTAAACACAAAATATTTGATAACATGCGAAAAGCATATCGCACCAATCAATGTTGCAATACAAGTAGCTACATACAGCATGTCATTGTTGTGGATAAACTTATCCAGATGTAACATACTTGCTACTCTAAAAAACATCATGTGACAGAGATAAATCTCCATACTAATACCACTCAGATATTTAGCCACCCTATTGTTCAACACAACATCCCTTGATCCTATGGCGTAAATCAGCCAAGCTGCAAATACAATGAGGTCTGGCAAGATAAACAAACCTTTGATGTCAACAACAAATCTTAATACGGTAATTACAAGACACGATGCCAATGCTATTATCCAATGCTTCTCTACCCAACTCTTGATACCCTGACGATAGAGATAAATCATACCACCGGCAACAAAGAAAGGCGCACTATAGATGATGTTAACCTTATCAATTGGTTTCACCACAAAGTCTGGAGTACCGAAATACACAATCGCAATATAGCAAAACACCAACGACAGCAGCAATACCATCCATCCTCTCTTCTTATTATCCAGTAAGAAGGTAAAGAAAGGGAAAAGCATATAGAACGTAAATACCATACCCAAGAACCATCCCACACCTATCACCTCAATATTCGGATTAGGCAAGAGATTGAAGCACATATCTATTTTACTATTTTTATCGACCAACTATGATCTTTATTATTGTACTTCAACATATTTCTATAGTAAGGTAATAAAACCAACGCAGAATCTATTACAGGAGAAGCTAATCGATATCCATCCTTTTCCTCAATAATTTGTATATGATATGTTGATTTTATAACATCAATCCTATCTTTTAATTTTTCTTTTTCAAATAACAATTTCTCGAACATTTCTCTATCAACATGAGTATCTTGATTGATTCTATTTTTAAGCTTCTCATCCTCATATTTTCTTGAGATTGAATCTTTTTGCTTTTCAAGCTGATGATATGTAACAACCCTTCCATCACCATGCACACCATAAGTCACTGTTATGTTCGAATCTGGCTCCATAATGGCATTAAAAAGAGAATCCTTCCAATTACTACTAGACAATTCTCTTTCCATTTGATCATTTCTATCTAACAACAAGAAATTACCCAAAGCGGAAAAACCTAAAACACATATACATAGTAATAAGAAATTACCGAAAATTTTATCTATTTTCTTAATCTCATTATTTCTTTGTTTAATTGCCTTTATGAGTTCTTGATTTAAAGAATCACCTGTAGCATTTATAGATGTTTCCAATTCATCAATGAGCGAAGTCAAGGACCTATTATCTTTTTTACTTTTCTCTTTCATGCTGTATATTTTGGCTAGAATATCTTTCAACTTTTACCAACAAAAGACTATTTTCTTTTTGCAGTTCATTATTTGCATTACGTAAAGAGTCTATATAACGTGCAGTTTTTAACCACTCTTTCTTTTCCTCCTCTAGTTGCTCAAATTTCATTTGTGTTTCTTTGTAATAACATCCAAACTTAAAACCAGTATAAACAAAAATTCCAATTATAGTAATCTTTGCCCAAATACTATCTAACGAAGACAGGATATTAAAGAATTTGTTTTCAAGTGTTTTCCCCATTCTTTTTACTATTATATTCCTCCAACGACTTAAAGATAGAATCTGCTAGCCTTGTCCCTGTAGAGATAAACTTTGCCAAAACCCTCAATTGCTCCTTACAGGCTATACTCTCCGTAGGATGAGGATAATTAATGCAATGAGCTATCTCACCCCATATCTCCTCAAACAAGGTTCGAACCTGAATCTCGCAACATACATGGCTACGCTCATTGTTTGGTTTTATAACATAATGAATACTTGTATAATAAGTATCACGGACATTACATTGCAAGCCCAAACTCTCAAAGAATTTCTTCGATTCAGGATCCCAAGTATTAGCAACAGGAGGTTCAACCAATTTCCATTCCCCCTCTTCCACAAACTTCATAATGGCAGTATGAATATAAACAAACTGATTCTGATATAAATGAAGAACTCGAATACCAGCAAAATCTGTGATTTTTTCAAACAGATTTTGCTCATTAATATCATCACCGCTCTCCAGCTTACGCAGAAGTTTATCCCTCAAATGTTCTGAATCTTTCAATCTCCATTTCAGAGAATGAATAACAGGTAGAGGTGGCTGGTTCAACGATGGCTCATGTAGGAAGAAAGAGTGTACGCTATCAAGAAACCTCTCATACATATACTTATCTTGCTCATACAACCCTATCAAAGCATCAATATCAACCATATTCTATTCATCTAAAGTTGCTATTCTTTCCAAAAACGCCTCTGCAAAAACTCTATATTTCTCCCTTGTAGGATAATACAATGAAGATGCATTTCCTTTTATTGTACTTTTATCCTCACTATCCAAATCACAATTAGGCACTTCCCAAATTGGTTTTCTATATTTCTGACTCATATTAGGAAGCGTATTATGTGAGTGCATAACAGCCGTATTACCTATTGGGTTATGCACCATATCAGAGGAAAGATGTTTACGAACTTCTTCTACTACATATTTTTCTATGACAGAAGGTATTTTTTGTGCATAATTATAATGAGCTTGCGCTAAATCCCATTCATTCAAATGCTTCTGATATTTTTTTGCATTATAAATAGTATATCCCAAAAACTGCACAAATTCATTAGGAAATCTTTCACGCTTACTGTTTGATATTAATTTATATATCGTATCAAATTCTTGTTTCCATTGCTTTAAAGAACTTCCTATGTTTCTAATACCATACATAGAAAACATATCAGGAAGACAAGGCACGATAAAGCCATCAACAGTAGAAATAATCACCTTATTCAATGCACCTAGACTTGGAGAGGTATCAATCAACACAAAATCATAGCCGTCTCGCTGTGCATATGCTTCTGCAATTGTTCTTATCCTTGTAATCGTACGAATCGCCAAAGGATCACCTTGATATACATCACTCCAACGTCTAGAAATAGCATTCTCAAAGCTATTAATTGTCAATCTACCAGGAACAAGCCCCAATCTACCATTTAACATTATAGCAGGTGGCAATTCCGAAATTTGAGAATCATCAATACCATCTTCTGTAGTTTTAAGAAGATAGTGAATACTTCGAGGACTTCCATTAATCATTCTGAAGGTTTCTTCATCTGCCATTTTTTTTGCGCTGCCAAAATCATCAATGAACGGATCCTCCTCTTCCCAAATATGTTCCAAATATTCCTCTTGTATACCGCAAATAGTCAGATTACACTGAGGATCCAAGTCTATCATCAAAACTTTCTTTCCCATCTCAGATAAAATCCAAGAAAGATGAAAAGCGAGCGTAGTTTTTCCTACGCCACCTTTATTATTGAATAATGAAACTATCTTCATAAAATTATATTTTGCTACATTTTTACCCTTTTACATTCTTAAAATTATCATAAATGATACCCTTTACCGTAAAGCCTGCTATCAGTGATTTTATCTACACCAACAAAATAATTATTTTCTAGTAGCGAATAAGGATTTGTTTCTTCTCTTTGCTTCAAAGAATAAAATATCCTTCTTTGTGAAAAGATATACAATACAACGAATCAATACTACTACATTCATAATCCTTGAACGAGCAAAATTCTTACGAACTTCTGGTGCAGCTATGGCAATACTGTCTTCATCCACCAAATCTACGGAAAATTTTGATTCAGTATCAATTACTTGCCCATTGAAAGTATCATCGACCTCAAAAATAGAGGTTCCACTTCCATCAAAACCTATATTACGAACTTTAGAAACCTTAGGGAACAGAGAATACTTATTATTGAGATACTGATAGGATACTATCATCGTATCACCAAAAATTCGTCCACAATCAAGATTCAAAAGTATCGTATTCAACAAACGAGGTTCATTCTTGTAAATCGTCCATATATTATGCCATGATGACATGATAGACTCAGCAAAATCACGAGTGATATATTTGTTGATTTGCTGCCAATTACTTTTGAAAAATCCGACTCCCCATGCAGAATACTCTCTAGAGAGATATACATTCTTATCGTAACCTTTAAGCTTTACTCCTTGATAATTATAGCCACAAACAGCTATGCAATTAGAATCATTTTTGTATTTTTCCAATCCATCATTCATATACTCTATAAAATTAGGACTAAATACATTATCATCCTCAGATATGATAAAACGATCTACATTATCAGGCAATTCATTTATAGCACTTCTCAAATTACTTTTCCCTGAGAAAAAATAATTTGTTTCTCTACGAAACACTATCAATGAATGAAAACGGCTATTCAATGCTTTTTCTTTCAAATAAGCATCATTCTTCTTCCAGCCTTCAACATATTTCTCTGATGGAGGAAAATCCAATGCCACATAAACATCGGTTTTTTCTGCTCCAGTACAGGCTTCCAAAGACTCCAAACACTTACGAAAATGTTCATACCTATTCAATGTAGGTATAATAACGGGTGCGAATATCATATGTCTTTTATTTATCACTTAGTCAATAGCTTTAGTCGATTAATTGCTTTAACATCGAAATATGCTAAGATTTCATATTAAAAACTACCGGCATAAGTTCCTTGCAACTCACAACACCATTTTTCTGCTTCAATAAAGTGGCATCAGTATCTTTGCCTTCTAACCAATTAATAATTTGTTTTGGCACGTTTACACCAGCATTATGAGTAAAAGGATATTGACCACCGAATCTACAATTCATTTCTAAGACAACAATCTTACCATCATCTGTTTTAAAACAATCGACATCCAAATTTGCGACATGATGTAAATGAGTTGATATAAGCATAGCTGCATCCTCGAATGTTTCTGGATCAACAGTTTCTGCAATATCTGTTTCTCCAGAGCGCATTGCTACTTTTTTCTTAGCGAATGTTGTAACGTAATTACCTGCCAAATCATTAAGGATTTCTATACCATATTCCTGCCCTTTTATCATCTGCTGAATAATAATACAAGAATCTTTATCAACTTGCGATTCATACTTCAGATATGTATCAAAAATTTCCTTATGAAGCTTCGCATATAACACCAATAACTCTTGTTCATTACATGCTTTATATATTCCTATGGAACCCATCCCCCAACGTGGCTTCAATATAAAAGGATAGTTTACAACACCTTCAGCTATATCTTTTCTTAAATTCTCAAGATTGAGATAGGAAGGAGTTTGAGGTAATCCCAAACGAACAAGGAATTCATATGTTGACCATTTATCGTTACAGATTTGAGTAACATTATAGTCAGATACAACAACCTTAATACCCTCCTTTTCAAACTCATCTTTATGTTTTGCCAAAACTGGCAAATCTATATCAAAGAGGGAAATGATAGCAGATATCTGATAGTTCTTACAATATGAAATCAAAAAATTGATATACTCTTTATCATATATTGATGGTGTAATAACATAACCATCTGCCTGATGCAATGTATATGTATCTATACTATTAGAAGCATAGACTTTTCCATAACCAGCCAAAGCTTTTTTGAAATACTCAACAAGATAAGTTCTTCGTCCTGCCGATGTTAATAAAATATTCATAATTCTATCAATTAAAGTTCTTTTCTAAATAATATCTATCAGTTTTAATATCAGTTTGATATCTTGCCCAAATTAACTGAAATCCCATTTTTACATATAGGGATTTCGCAAATTTATTATTGGTATGAATTCCATTTTTTTGCATTCCTCTAGACTTTACCAAACTGATTGCTCTGTTCATCAATTCTGTAGCAATATGCTGCCCTCTATACTCTACATCAACACATACTAAAGGAATATATGCAACTTTTGTTTCCATATTATTACAATATGCAGCAACTATTCCTATCATTTTATCTCCATCCATACAAACTACAGATGTCGCTAATTTGCTGAGCTTTTCATAATACAAATCAACATCAATACGAGGAAGCAATGGAGGGAGGAAATCACACGAAACCTTTTCCATAAATGATCGAAATGTCTCTAGAGAAACATACGATAACTCCGTTAAATATTGCATAAGAAACATTATTTAAAGTTTTACAAGTAAAATTAGCGCTAGCCTTTTAACTTATTCACGTTATCTTACTTGCAAAACCTTATTAATTATTTTACAATACAATCCAATGTTCTCTGTACATCCTCTTCACTCAAAGCATGATGCATAGGCAAGCAGATAACACTATTTGCCATTTTGTGAGCATTTGGCAAGTTTGTTGGATCAGCACTATCCAAGCCACGATAAGTGGAGAACTCACTTATCAATGGATAGAAGTAACGACGGCCCAATACGTTCTGCGACTTCATCTTCGCATAAAGTTCATCACGGGTCATACCATACTTCTGTGCATCAATGAAGATTGGGAAGTAGCTATAGTTATGGCGAACACCAGGCATATCATCGAAGAAGGTGATGCCTTCAACATTGCGTAAAGCCTCGCGATACTTGATAGCAACCTGATGACGAGCCTCAATAGCGGCATCCACCTGCTTCAAATTCAACAAGCCATACGCACTACGCATCTCATCCATTTTACTATTGATACCAGGACCAACAACCTCGGTTTCTCCTGCAAAGCCGAAGTTCTTCAAAAAGTCGATACGCTTTTTTGTCTTCTCATCATGCATAACCATAGCACCACCTTCGATAGTGTTATATACCTTAGTTGCATGGAAACTCAAAGTACTCATATCACCTGCATTTAAGATGCTCTCACCATTTACTTCTACGCCAAACGCATGAGCAGCATCATAAATAACCTTCAAGCCATACTTATCTGCAATATCCTGGATTGCCTTGGTATCACATGGCTTTCCATAAACATGCACAGGCATGATTGCGGTAGTCTTAGGAGTGATGGCTGCCTCAATCTTGTTTGGATCAAGGTTACCTGTTGCAGGGTCAATGTCAACGAATACAGGCTTGCAACCATTCCACCAAATACTGTGAGTAGTAGCCACAAAGCTATATGGTGTAGTAATAACTTCACCAGTAATACGAAGTGCCTGCAATGCTGTAAGCAATGGCAAGGTACCATTGGTAAAGAGACTCACGTATGGAACTTTGAGGTACTCGGCAAGAGCAGCCTCTAGTTTCTTATGATAATCACCATTATTTGTTATCCACTTGCTGTCCCAGATTTTCTGGAGTTCAGCATGAAAATCATCCAAACTTGGCAGTAACGGAGATGTTACTGTTATCAATTTCTTTTCCATAATTATTTAATTATAATATTATCTCTAAGGGCATCCAAATAACCATGACCATATTTTTGATCAGGTTCTACATAATTACCTTCAGCCCATTCATTCCATGATTTTAAGAAAACGATTCGATGCTCAAAAGGTTTATCTTGAACAGAATCAATAATTTGTTTGATATGTTTCGAAAACAATTCTGGAGTATAATTGTAATATATCGTAGCTTTTGCACCAGAACGAGCAGTACGATCATAACCAGACAAAATCGTTGGATAAACTTTATCTTCCTTATCAATTTCTTTTGTTAAATAAGGAATAATATTCTTATAATCAAACTTCTTTATCGAGCCAAAATTACCCAATGTAACTCGATTAAATAGTCCTCTTATCTTTTTGTGAAGTTTACTTCCCAATGCTCTATCTTCAGCATAAGTCAAGTATGCTGGATTTATAGCTTCTATACCAACATCATGATATTTATCAAACGATTCTTTAGTAAACTCGCTATCACTCCACCACAAAGCAACAAAATGAATACCAGGCAATCCGTTTTCTTTAGCCATTTTTTGCCAACAAGCAATGAATTCTTTCAAATCAGGCATTCTGAATGCTTGCCACAAATAGAATAAAGGTTTACCATCAACAGTAATATATCGCTTATCCTTAAATGCAGGAAGACAGTAATTGAAATGCGCTATCCAGTCCTTTTCGCCAGGATATTTCATATCAAAAATAACTGTGTCTTTCTGAAATGCCTTTCCTTTAGTCCAAGTTTTATTACTCCATTCATGATTAGCCCAACCCAAACAAAAAGGGAAATCAGGTTTACCACTTTTCAAAACAACCTCAAAGATATCCTGAAGAGTCATCACACCATCACCAAACCAATAATGCCAATACATGAAACCTTCGACTCCGGCCTCACGAGCCATTTGCGCCTGCTGCTCTCTTATTATCGGCAAACGTAAATCATAAAAGCCTAAATCAGATGGCAATTTCGGCTGATAATGACCTTTGAACAAGGGCTTAGCCTTCGTTACATTAGTCCACTCTGTGAACCCTTTACCCCAAAACTTATCATTTTGTGGAGTTGGGTGATATTGAGGGAGATAGAAAGCTATCACCCTTGCTTTTCTGTTATTCATATTTATTATCTTTAGATATAATATTTCTAATTGATTTTGAAAATTCATCAGCAACAATCTCAAATCTCAATGTTTGCAAAAAAGAGTGAATTGCAGGTAAGAACGATTGCATACCTACCTCTTTTGCCTTACAAAAAGCTTCAGAAAGAGCACCTTTAATATTGGGATCATACAAGATTCCAACATGATACTTCTCAATATAATACTTATATGGATCATAATTAGGTGCAATTACAGGACGCATATTTATCAGAGCTTCTAAAAAAGTACCATTAGTTATTGTATAAGTTTCCTTTTTATCACCGAAAACAACAAAATGAGACTTCATATAAGAAGTATTAAAATCGCATTCGTTTAGAAATTGATTTTTTCTAATTATATTATTAGCATCACCAATAGCCTCAACTATTTCATGTTCATAATCCAACATAGACTTTCCCATGAGAGTCAATAAGGATTTATTCAAATTTGCCTTTTTAAATGCATTTATTGTTTCTACAACACGTTTACTATCTCGTAATTTTCCTATTACTAAAAGATTAAACTGTTTATCCAAAAAAGATAAATTACTATTTGGGATTTTCTCTATACATCTTTCTTCACGTATTACCATTCTTTCTGAGTTAATACCTAAAATAAGATGTTCCTTCTTTATCATCTCATTAGAAACAAACAATTTATTATTGGCATTTCTCTTAAATTTCCATTTCAAGTAGAATTTCATACAATCAAAATACGGAGCCATATGCGTTCTTCTACTATTGAAGAAATATGATCTAAGTCCCCAAAAGAAAATAGGTTTTTCCATATCAAAGAAATTTGCAGGCATTAGATAACTATAAGAGCCACAATAAAAAGCATCTGCTAAATCTTTAATTTGGCAAAGCACTTCATGCATATATATATATTGTTGATATATATACTTGCAAAAATGCAAAAAATTATAAATCTTTCCTTTTGGAGTATCTAAATATTTATCATCAGGAACCATACAAGTATGCGGAATCCTTATAACTTCTATTCCGTCTAATTGTTTTTCTTCATATTCATCAAAAACATCTAATATAGCAACATTAAAGCCTCCATATTTAAGCATTTTTGCTATCATAAATAAATCTTTTTTATGATGTTTTAATGAGTGAACAAATTCAAAAACTATAAAGTCATAATGTTTATCCAAACTCATAATTTGATATATTTAAAAAAATTAAACATTCTAAACTCTATTTTTTTCATTAACATCTTTCGTGCTTCTTCTATCATCAATGAAAATACAACTATAATAGCCAACTTTATCAACAAAGGTATTAAAGCCAGTTCATATGGTCTTACCATATAATCAATAATAAAGCTTCGTCCAAAAGTTGACTCTGTTATCAAATATACACCTAAAACGTTCCTTGTCATAAAATTACCTTTAGCCATTATAGGTTTATTCGTTAATATGTACAACAAACTAATTAAAGATAATATTACAAACGGATTATAGAAGGTATGAATGTACGAATCAATATTAACTTCTATAAAACATGCCCCCCCAAGAATAACCATAGAAACGATAAACACGCTCCAACAATTACGTCTTAAAAAATTGAATGGATATTTGCGTAAATATCGCCCTAATATATACAACTGAAAGAATAAAGGCATAGACATAGAAGAATCTACTTTATGATACCAAGCGAAAATATAGAGTGATAAACTAGTAAACAATACTAAAATAGCAAAGCTTTTTTTATCAATACATTCAATTCCTTTATTAATCAAAGGTGACATAAACAATAACAAAACATAATCAGCCACGAACCAATAGCCATGCCAATTAAACAAAATGGTCATTGCACCAAAAATTAATTTAAACGACATAGATTGCTTATAAAAAAGCCATAACAAAAAGCCGCTTAATAACGTATATACAAAAGTTTGCATCCATAGTGAAAATATACGTTCCCATTTAAATGAAACCCCATAATAACCAGAAATTAGAATAAACCCAGGTACCCCCCAACAAGATACTATCGAAAGACAACGAAGTGAAAAATAAGTAGCCAAATCTGAGTTTTTCAAATATTCATAATCACCTAACCCATAACCCTCGATATGCATATAAACAATAAGAGTTATCAAAATCAAGCGAAAATATTCAATTTTTAAATTACGCATTATTAGATAGATTTAAAATTTCTTTATATGTTGCAAATAGATGTTCACTTATTCTTTGTCTATCATGTCGCTTAAGTGCTCTCAATTTTGCATTTATTCCCATTTTTTTGCCACTATCAAAGTTTTGAGAAAGCCAAACTACCATACCTGCTAATGTATATGGATCGCCATCCTGTACCAAGATGCCTTCTTTTCCATCAGATAATATACTAGATGTTCCCCCTGCAAAAGAAGCTATAATCGGCATTCCTAACAACATTGCTTCACAAACAGAATTTGGACTATTCTCAATATGACTCACCTGTATATAGATGTCAGAGTTAAGCATGACATCAACCATCTCAGCAGCATTCTTTCTACCTAAAAATTTTATTGAACATTTTTTACTAGACATTTTTTTATACCTCTCAGCAATTTTTATCCATCCTTCTTCAGAAGTATAACCTATAATAGACCATTCAAATTCAAATTCAGCATATTGAGAAAGTAAACCTGCTGCGTGAAGCAAAGTTTCAAAGCCCTTATATATACCAGGTGATATTGTTGTTACAAGCTTTATTCTTTTCGCAAAAGAGGTTTTGCTCCAACTTTTATTATAAAAATCTGCTCTAAGTATTTCCTCACCTTGAAACAATCTAACAGTAGGATTACATAATAGAGGAATAACATGGTCAAAACATGTTCTTCCTATAACAAATTTTGCCTTTTGTAAATATGATAATTCTCTTTTAGCTCTGTAACAATAATCCATAAAGTTTCTTCTAGAACTTACTCCTTTAAGCTTTAATAAAACACCTTCATTTTTTTCTACAAAATGTGCTGGTAGTCCTGAATAAAACTTTTCTGAATACGGGGCAAGCAAACCTTGGATAGAGAATACAACCGGTATATTTACAAGATCTTGGATTAATCCAAATCTTTCTTCTGTTCCATGAATATGAATTAAATCAGGTTTTACCATATCTACTATTTTTAGCATTTCTGGCAAAAACTGTAAATCAACTTTTTTATATGATTTATATCTACCAACTATTCTTCCTATTTTATTCTTAGAAATTGGCATAAATATAGGATAATAATGAACTCCCTCAAACTTAAATGGTTCTTCTTTTCTATTTGAGAAAAAAGCCACACTAAGTTCTATTTCTTTATTTTTTTTGATTTCATCTTCAAGAGAAATCATCCAACCTTGAATATATCTATTAACTCTATCACGACGCATACTTCCACATGGTGACAAAGAATACCATAACACTTTCATCTCTGTATTTATTTAAAAATATAACTTTTTTATACTACAATCAGACATCTTTCGATATTTAGAGTTATTACAAATCCATACACCTAACCATATTATAAAATGCATAAAATTAAAAGCAGGCCAACCATAGGGGTATAGACTAACTAATTGCATTACGCACATGAGTGCAAAAGATTTACATAGCAAATTATTGGATCTAAAATATCCATTGACAAAGCTTATAAATAGCAACAATGTATATGGAATTAAATACACTATTCCCCCACGTAATATTAAAGAAAGATATCCGGTTTCAATACCACCTCGATATATCCCCAAATTACTTTCATAATATTGCCCAAACCAACCTCTTCCTAATATCCAATCATCACTTGCAAAAACATCTAACATAAAGGATTCTTCAACTCCACCACGCGTATCCTCATTACCTCGTTTAGTCAATGTCGAGAAAAAAGAATCAGACAGATTATTAAATAACATAAATACTATCATAACTATCAAAAGACCAAGAATCACTAGTTTAATTTTTGATGTATTTTTATCTGCCACAGCATACATTAACCAACAAACAACTAAATATAAAAGAGACATTGTTAATCCTCCTCTTCTCGCCAAATAGGCGGAAATCAAGAGAGAACCTATATAAGCAATAAAATACATTTTCCACTTGTTGGTGGCCAAATATTTCTTTAAAAAAATTACAATAGCAGCAGGTGCCAAAGAAGAGATACCTTTCGTGCTATTTGTAATAAAATCCCCATATGTTCCAGAAGCTCCCCATTCTTCCCCAACAATACTATCTAAAGACCAAGAATAATGGGTCATACTCCAAAAAGAGAAAGGATAGTAGCACAAATATAAAATACATAGTAGCCACATTATCCGCCATAAATACTTGAAGTCAAACAGATAATTACGAGGGAAACAAAGCAAAATAAATGGTATGAAATTCGGAAGAAAATATGGAGTAGAAAAATATGCTACAAGCTGCGCAGTAAACCCTTTATACCCTTTTAATTCTGTATGAAGATCCTCCCCAAAGAATGTACCAATCGTAATACATAAACTCCATATAACCAAAAAACAAAATAAAATCCTACTCATTCCTGTAAGACTACATAATTTAATGTTTATAAGTAGTTCTGAGAAGAAAACAAAAACACATAAATATAAAATAGAGTTACACACCGCTTGTGGTAGGTAATATTTTAACACACCACATAAAGAATAAATAAGTATGGAGAGCATTATCCAGTGCTCAGGTCGATGCGGTCGCAAAGATTTTATAAGAGATACTATATACATATTTAAAGCCTATTTGCCAGTTTATCCCAATAGTTCTCCTTAAAATAAGGAGGATTCTTTTTCAATGATTTCCGTGCCAATATAGATAATGCCTTTCCATAAGCATCCTCCAAGTCTTTTGCAAATTGAACATTATCTCCATACACTTCTTTTGGGAACCAATTTACACCGCTACTCAACTTGTGATCGGCAGAACTGATGACTACTACTGGAGTATTGGCTATGGCAGAGAATATGGTGCCATGATAGCGATCAGTGATAACAACCTGATAAGTCGAAATTTTCTCAATCATGTCATAGATAAGCTTGTCTCTGTTATCCTTCATCATTTTGGATGAAATTTTCAAAGTTGTGTCTATCTTTTCCATTCGGAAATTTCCAAACCTTTTCATCAGAGAATCTATTTCAGAAGGCTTGTAGAACGCCTCAATATCATCTCTCATACAGAAAAGAACACCGTTTCGAGGATTATTATAAGTTCGTGTTCCTATCAGACTAGTCACAATATCCGGATAAAGCAACAGTTTGGTTGAGCCAAACATCTCCTTTGCCTTTTGATAAGAAACCTCATCACGACAAAGCAATGTTAAGTTTTTCTTATTACCAAAAATGCAAGAAGCTCTCTGCTTGACGACCGGTGTATAAAAATTCACCGTCTGAGGTAAGATGACAAACTTATTATCCCAATGTTGGAGAAGAAAATCGTAAGAAAACCATCCACCATGATGATCAACAAAGAAATAACCACTATGACCGATGAAAACATCGTTCTTCCTTATTATCAATTTTAATACAATATACTGGAATAACTTTGTATTGAATATCAAAACCTTTGGGTTGCCATTATCCAATGGCAAACAAAGATGTTCCATCTCTATTAAAAGATAATTTGGAAAATTATCTCTAATCCATTTCTCCGTACACATCAGCTGTGCTTGATCTCCAAGATTAGGATGTGTAGGAATACTAAATAAAAATATTTTTTTCTTTAAAGTAAAGAAACCTCGAAAGAAAACTATCATTAAATGAAATAATTTCAAAATTTCATGCTTCATATTTGACGTAATATTTTAGAAAACAAATAAGATAATACAATAATAACTACAAGGGGCAACAACAAGGTCTTATATCCAATGTACCACCATTCTATAGTTAGTACCTTTATATGTATTAAATAAACCATGTAGGACATTCCTGCTAAAAAGGTTATAAAGTTGCCTTTTTTCAAGGAATATCTATAGAAAAGCTGATTACAAAACCATAATGAAACTAGCCCTAAATTCGCAAAAAACAAATAGATAATATCGCCAGATTTTGTAATTCTTAACCATACATAAATTAACACATTAATGAAAATCAGAATTAAAAGACGATGTTTCACGGAATGTCCACTTAATAAATTACCATAAAGTGATAACCACAGTCCCAAAACCAACGCCCATAAATTTCTATAATAATGTGCCGGGAAATCCAAGCAGTATGTTATAATTGCAAATACTACCAATAAAAGGCAATAATTAAGCATTAGACGGGATTTTGCACCTTCTAGATTTGCCCCCCCATATCGCTTATAACATATGGTCTTGGATAGCCCAAATGCTAAATAAGAATAGAGTGTAACCCCAACAAACCACATTGCACCATCAAATGTTTTTAAGCCAACTATATATCTCAATACATCAGAAATAATTAATCCCTGCTGCCCAAGTTCAACAAAAGCTTGACTAACTCTATTTTTGATTAGTACATCTGAAGAAGCATATGCGCCTATAAGCCAATAAACAATTATTGCAACAATTGTTATCACAAGATATGGTACAACAATTTTTCTACAACGCTTAAACAGAAATTGCTTTAAATCAGTAGGTTTACGCTTCTCCGACTCTGCTATACCATAAGAAGATAGCAATAAGAAAACCACCAAGGCAAATGTTCCGCCTCCCATCGCTGTTATTCTTCGTATAATACCACCATCTGTACGAAGAGCATAATGATGACAGATGATCAATATACAACAAAAAGCTTTTAAAAGAGTACTTGTTTGAATTCCTATCAGTATAGAACTTTTTTTTTGACTACTATCCTCTTTAGCTAAAGAAAGCTTAAGAAAGAGGACAAATAATGCCAATATGACAAGATATTCCATTATGACTTTTTAATTATTTTTTTTATCTGACTTTTCATATTATCACTTAATGCCCCTTTCAGTTTTTCCTTAATATCATCTACCATTTTTTTATTATTCATCAGATGACGGAAAAGAGAATGGGCATCATTTTCAGACTGCGTATCTGTAAAGACTTCCAGAATAACGGATTTATCTTTTTGCTCTTTACTAAAAAAATGAGCACAAGCAGAATTGAATTCTTCTTTATTCGAAGCTGACAGATATTCAAAACCTAAATCTATAGCATAATCATGAACCAATTTCTTAGACATATTACCAAAGTGGCCACCTGCAGCTACAAATTTATCAGCATCATTGCCAAATATTGCAGCAGGATGAGTATAATTTCTAAATTCCTGACCTCTTCCGTTATTTATAAGCATGATTCGCACATTAGTACCAATATGGTGATTACCAAGTACATTCATATCATAGAAGAAAGACAAATCACCAAAGACACCAAAATATGTTTTTTGAGAATTTACTAAAGATGCTCCAATTAAAGTTGACATACAACCATCTATACCAAATCCACCCACATTACAATTAAAATCAACATTGGCAGATAAAGAAAAATAATTATAAGCACGAAGAGATTGTAAAATTCCCACATGTAAAGCACTATTATCAGGAATTATTTTGGAAACAACAGAAGCTATCCAAATGTTAGAGAAAGGAATTTTCTTCTCTGAAATTTTACAAAAAATCTCATTGTAGGCTTCTGTGCAAGCGTGATAATATTCTTCATTCACATTTTCTGTAATATATGAAGAGAAGAAATCTTTCTCAGACATTTCAAATTCCTTGGTAAGAGTTCCATTGAAATCACGCAGCTCACCATCCTCAGAAACACGCCACTCTTCTTTACCTCTTAACCCATAACTATAATACTCACCAGAAACTTCTCCGATTCTTATCAACAAATCCATTTTATTGATATCTGTAATATAAGACTCTTGTGTTCCTATCAATGCATAATGAATAGCATATTTACCCTTATAATTACTGGTATGATCGCAGAAAACAACAGCATTATTAGACTTACAAAAATCTTCAACTGCTCGTGTTTCTTGCTCTGACCATTTTTTATGTGCTCCAACAAAAATTCCTATTCTTCCCTTAGGAAGCTTAGGTAAGTTTGATAACACCGTAATTCTATCAATACCTCTAACTTCGGGCAATTTCTTTACACTGAAATCATTCGTATTGGTAGTTTCTATATTGATATGTACAGGTCCTCCACCATGATGCTTCAATCCCAAAAGAGCCTTATTTATATCCAAAGTAACTTTCTGCTCATCTTGTATATCCTTGCATTTAGGTATATTGACACTAACCATAGAAACATCATTAGGTATAGAACGTCTATCAATAACCTGCGCACATAAGTTACCTATTTTATTCTCGCCATGATTTCCCGTTATAGCTACAATTGGAAGCTTTCTATAGAATGCCTCTGTCAATCCAGGCATATAATTACGGGATGCAGTTGCTTCTGTACAAGCAATTACGACAGGTTCTCCAGATTCTCCAGACAAGCCACAAGCCATATAAGCTGCCGAACGTTCATCTACAGATGAATACATTTCAAAGAAACCGTCATGCTGCATACTCAAGACTAAAGTCATGTTAGCAGTACCAGGAGACGCTATGACTTTTTTAATTCCATGTTTCTTTAATAGAGCTATCAAGATTTGCTGTGATCGCTCAACTGTATAAAACTGATTATTTTTTATATCCATGATTATATATGTTTTTAATTTTTTTTGTAACAAAAACCCTTTCAGATTTTGACAAGCCCAAAGAGTATATCAATGTAGCAATACAGAAGGTACTGAAAATACCAATGACTATCACTCGCAATATTCCCATTGGAATCAATAATGTTAAACCATAACTCAAAACACAAGCAATACAAATGATAGGCACAACTCTTACGAGTACCGATTTCACGTACCTAACCAATGACAAGCCTATCATTTCTTGTAATAATGTCAACTTTACAAATAATAGAATTGTATAAATGAAAGCGTATATCACATAACAAGTTTGTGCTTCATAACCTAAATAAAATGCTAACCAAGAAATCGGAAAAACTAGAACACCTACTAATGAAACTACAATTTGATATTTTTTTATTTTACCTGTAGCCATCATGGCAGTAAATAAAGGATTTGCCAATACTGTATCAATAAATGATGAAACTATAATCCATCTCAGGAATACAGTCGTACCCGCTGGAGGCGTCTTTAACCAAAGCTGTAAGATTGTATCAGCCTCTATCAATATAGGTATTGCAAAGAAAGACATCAAAAAAGCAGAATACTTTGCACTACTACATACTAAAGTATAAACATATTCCAAATCTCCCTGTGCATAGGATTTCGTAATTTGCGGATTAACAGCAGTCGTAAAGTTGTTTATAAATTGCTTTAAAGCTGAGTCAACCTGAGTTGCGACACCACGAGCCGCATTAAAAGCAACTCCAAAGTACATGTTTATAAGAATATTCAATCCCTGAGTATTAAGCATCCATGCAGATGTTCCGAAGAAATTCCATCCAGCAAAACTTGTCATTTCTTTTAAAAGAGGCTTATCATAGACAAAGTAATAGGAACATTCTTCAAAATGCCTTTTACAGTAGTATCCATATATAAAACGAATAATAGCTCCTACACACAGGAATAAGACAGCATAAGTCTTCAACCTGTCAAAAGGTGAGATAATTAGCATATAAACTATTATCAATTTTAAAGAAACTTCCAAAATACTTATATATGCAAAGGCTGACATTTTTTCATGAGCTATTACAGCTGCATTATATGGTACGCTCAAGAGATTAAGTACAAATGTCAAAATAGAACATTGAAATACCCAATTGGCAGCACCAAGTCTCTCTGGTGGTATATTCATCTTTGTATTCAAGAACCATACTCCAACACATTCAGCCAGCAATACTATAAGTAAAGACATTCCAATCTGGATATTTACACCAGTGGAAAATACCTTTTTTAATCTTTGTATATTGTCTTTACCTAATTCAAATGTTATAAATCGACTAATGGAAGCAGACAACGACCCACTAATTACAGTAAACATTGTCACGATACCACCTACGACATTATTGATACCATAGTCTTCTACTCCAAGCGTGTTCAATATGATACGACTGGTATATAAACTAACAGCCATAGTCAAGAACATACGTAAATATAAGAGAAGAGTATTCTTCGCTATTCGTTTATTATTATCTGATGTTTGATTTGACATTTGTTTTTTTATAACATCACTAAATAGAATTCTTTATACAAATCCAATGTTTGAAAAATAGTATCCTTATTTTAGTTCTGAAATCCTTTGAGAGTTTATATTAATAATATTTCTATACAATAAACTATATTATACACTTTAAAAATAACACTACAAGGAGTCCATATTTGTACTTTATTTTATATTATCTATCTTTATACATGTTGTCGTAATACTTCTGGTAATCACCAGAGGTTACGTTGTCCATCCATTCCTGATTATCGAGATACCATTTTACGGTTTCCTCGATACCCTCCTCAAACTGGAGAGATGGCT
>ERZ1026874.594-NODE-594-length-21824-cov-16.621664_pt1 | contig 21824 bp, 16 predicted proteins | sample MGYA00380167_ERZ1026874 | MGnify/ENA primary metagenome ERZ1026874 (study PRJEB33269, sample SAMEA4719803) | human gut metagenome | biome: human-associated habitat; feature: organic feature; material: feces | place: Cameroon | collected 2013-10 ...
TACCTTATCTCACCCCTAACGGGGTGACCCATTAAAATAATACACGAATTGAGGCATTTTATGCGTTTATTATTTTTGAATATCAATCATTTACAATATTAAAATATCATCGAAACCATGCATAAAAATATTATGGATTTTGAACACCCTACCTAACGGGGTAACCCATTTAATCATGCTCCTTATCGACATTAAAATCCGATAATATCGTGCCGAAAATATCATGGATTTTGCCCCCCTACCTAATGGCTGATCCCTTATCACATACTAACAACATCCCCCGCAATTAAGGGTGAAAGGGAAAGTGACAAGTGACCGCGCAACTTCTTGATTATCAGAAGAAACGCGGTCACTTTTTCACTCGAAATAAATCTTAATTCTGTGTTAAAAAATCTATTCCTTGATTTTGCATACCCTGTCACAGCTAAATATGAGAGGGCAAAAGAGGTGTTTGTGTTATTGAGCGTACCCCAATTTACTCAGCACCTCATTGCTAATGTCAATGCTGGGTGAGGCAAAGATAATACCATTGTCCGAAGCACGGTCCAAAATAAGTTGAAAACCACGTGCTGTAGCAATACCCTTCACCGCGTTATAGATTTCGTCTTGAATAGGTTGAATAAGACTTTGGCGTTTTTTATAGAGTTCGCCTTCAGGGCCGAAGTACTTTTTCTTTAAGTCAGCAGCTTCTTTTTCTTTATCCACGATAGCTTTTTCGCGTTCCTTCTTTTGTGCGTCACTCAGAAAAACACTTTCGTTTTGGTAGTTCTTATAGAGCGTTTGTGCTTTCGTGTTAAGAGCCTCCACTTCAGCCTGCCACGACTTCGACGTTTGGTTCAGCTGTTCGTTAGCGCGTTCATAGGCAGGAATATTACTCAGAATATACTCCATGTCTACCAAGGCAAACTTCTGTGCCTGCATGTTCATTGTGCCCAACAGCATAATGAAAAGAATCAATAACTTTTTCATATTTCCAATTTTTTCGTTTGTGCCTTTTAACCAAGCAGGGCTTAAAGGCTTATAGCCCCTAAGCCCTACTTATAATATATATGTGTGTTCTAAGTATGTATTAGTGCGTATCACTCAGTCTCTCACAAAGAATGTAATACTTAATACTTATTACTTAATCTTAGAATTCCTGTCCGATAATAAAGTGGAATTGTGAGCCACCAGCACGTTTATTGGTGCTATATCCAGCAATATTTTTCTGGAAACCGTATGCCCAGTCAATACCCATCAAGCCCACCATGGGAAGTAGGATACGCACACCCACACCCGCAGAGCGTTTCATATCGAAAGGATTAAACTTCTTCACATCCGTCCATGCGTTACCACCTTCAACAAAGGCAAGAGCAAAGATCGAAGTAGAGTTTTCAAGCATCAAGGGGTAGCGCAACTCAAGGGTCATGCGACTATAAGCATAAGCATCGCCCATATAGTAGTTATTACCCGAGAGAGAACCATTCTCGTAACCGCGCAAACCGATAGTCTCAGTAGCATAGCCCGTAGAATATCCCGACATACCGTCGCCACCCACGTAATAAGTTTCGAAGGGCGACTTCTTGTAGCGGTTATAGGCACCCAAAAGACCAAACTCAATGCGAGTCATCAACACAGGAGCCTTCACAGCACTGCTAAGTGCCGTAAAGTTACGGAATTTGAACTTCCATTTATGATATTCAATCCAGCGATACTTCTCTTGCAACTCCTTTTGGTATTTTGCACTCTGGTAGTCGGTAGCCAATTTCTTATAGTTGCGACCGTCCCACAGAGAGTAGGGGGGAGTAGCTGTAACTTGGAACAAGAATTCAGAACCCGAGCGAGGGTAGAAAGGATGATCCGTAGAGTTACGTTGCAATGAGAGCGAAATGTTAAAGTTGTTACAATTACCATCCGTAATCAAGAAGTACTGCCAAGACTTCAGCATATAGCGTGTATACGAAGCCTCTGCCATAAATGTAAAGTAGTCATCTGGCCAGCGCAAGCGTTTACCAAAGCCCAAGCTCAGATTTATCATCTTCACATACTTATCGGGGTCGTAAGCATCCGTGTAGTAGTTCGAACTTGTACCATAGCCATAGTTGTAGTTATAAAGTTGGTTATAGTAGTTCTGGTTAATGTAGTTCGAGTTTACATCACTCTGCTTACTATATGAGATGCTAAACGAAAGTTGGTTCGGGCGTTTGCCACCCAACCAAGGTTCAAGGAACGAGAGCGCATAGTTTTGGTAATACGTACCATTGGTTTGCACCTGCAGCGACAAAGTTTGTCCGTCGCCTTGAGGAATAAAGCCTGCACGTTTATAGCCCTTGCGGAAAAGGTTCTGCACAGAGAAGTTTGTAAACTTCAAACCTACGCGTCCCACAATACCCGTTTGTCCCCAACCAGCCGAAAGTTCAATTTGGTCGCCACCCTTCGAGGTCAGCGGATAGTTAAGGTCCACCGTACCACTCACAGGGTCGGGCTTAATACCATTTTGTCCAAACTGCGACTGCAAAGCCTCAGGGTCAAACTGGTTCATTTGTGCAAGGTCTTGAATAGAACGCTTAATGTTATCCATTGAGAAAAGGTCGCCCGGCTTTGTGCGCAACTCACGACGAATCACGTTTTCATACACACGGTCGTTACCCGAAATTCTCACATGGTTAAACGTCGCCTGTCGTCCCTCTTGAATACGCATTTCCAAGTCGATAGAGTCGCCTACCACATTCACCTCCACGGGGTCCAGTCGGTAGAACACATAACCATTGTTATAATACAGGTTACCAATGGCGTCGTCATCGCTCGTCAAGCGTTTGTTCATCAATGTTTGGTCGTATACATCGCCATGCTTCATTTGCAAGATACGTTCCAAAAGGTCAGAGTTATAAACCGTGTTGCCCACCCATGATATATTGCGCAAGTAATATTTCTTACCCTCATACACGTTCAGGTGTACATTCACATGCTTATCGTCCACCGTTTCAATGCTGTCCGATGTAATCAAGGCGTCGCGATAGCCCCATGAGTTCAGTTTCTCAGTGAGCAAATCCTTATCCTCCAGATATTTCTCGGGTAAGAATTTTTTAGAGCGGAACATATTTACAAAGCTCTTTTCGTGCGTCTTTTTCATGGCACGTTTCAGCTTTGCCACATGCTTTGGGTCAACACCGTTAATAAAAATCTTCTGAACCTTAACCTTCGCGTTTTTATCGATGTTAATGTCCACGAGCACACGGTTATCACCCGTCACGTCCTCGCGTTGCACAATGTGAACCTCGCAGTTTTTAAAGCCCTTTTCTTCAAAATGTTTTTTAATGTAGTGTTCAGCGCGGTTCACCATGTCCGTAGTAATTTGGTTACCTGGCTGAAAACCAATAATCTTTTCGCAGTCCTCGCGTTCCGACTTTTTCACACCATTATAGCGAATGCTCGAAATACGCGGTTGTGCAGTGAGTTTCACGTGCAGAAACACCTTATTTCCCACAATGCTATCAGCCACGATTTCCACATTCGAGAAAATCTTTTGTGCCCAATATTTGCGTACTGCTTCGCTAATGTCAGGACCAGGAATTTCGTAAGACTCTCCCACTTCGAGCCCTGAAATACTGCTAAGGTATTCAGGGTCATACCCCTTCATTTCGTCCACAGTGATACCGCCCAACACATAGCGTGGGTGGTTTGCCGTGTAGGTTATCACGGGAGAGTTTTGGTCTTTGTCGGTCACCTGCTCTTGTGCCCAAAGGTTGCCATGTATGCTCAGCCCCAAGGCAGCCACAACAAGCAGTTTACGTGATATATATTTCATTCTTAGTTTGTGTTTCAATGATAGGTTCTAAAGTCCAAGAAAATCCTGAAATTATAGAACTAAAAAACTACTTCACCTGTTCACTTGTCTTTCCAAAGCGTCTTTCTCGGTTTTGAAACCACGAAATAGCTTGGCACAAGTCCTCTTCGTGGAAGTCTGGCCAGAATGTGTCACAGAAGTAAAATTCAGTGTAGGCACATTGCCATAGCAAGTAATTGCTCAGTCTCACCTCGCCCCCAGTGCGAATCAGCAAGTCGGGGTCGGGCATAAAGTTTGTGGTCAGGTGTTTCGAAATCAGTTCTTCGTTCACCTCCTCGGGTTTCAGCTCACCCTTTTCCACCTCTTGAGCAATGTTTTTAACCGCTTGCGTAATCTCCCATCGCGAACTATAGCTCAGGGCAATCACCATGGTCATGCCCGTGTTCACCGACGTGCGTTGTTGCAGTGCCAAAATAGAGTCTTGCACCACCTGTGGCACACGGCTCAAGTCACCAATAATGCGCAACCGCACGTTGTTCTTCATAAACAGTTCCTCTTCGAGCGACGTCAGGATAAGCGACATCAGTGCTGCCACCTCTTCAGCCGGTCTATTCCAGTTTTCGGTAGAGAAAGTATAGAGCGTCAAGAACTTCACGCCCAAGTTCGAGCAGGCTGTCGTAATTTCGCGTACAGCCACAACGCCCTGTTGGTGTCCCATGCTGCGGTTCATGCCGCGTGCTTTGGCCCAACGTCCATTACCATCCATAATAATGGCAATGTGGGCAGGAATTCTTGATTTGTCGAGTTCCATATATAGAGAGTGTATAGTTTTCTTTTTCAATAGGGCATGCCTTTGCCTTTTTTTAAGAGCGCGTATGGGGTTTACTAGTCTCAGTCCCTGTTACAAGTAGGGCACTTAGGGTTCAAGTCATACGTCAGCGTCAGTGTCAGTGCCGAATAATGATCCTTATTGCGGAACATCTCCGACTTAATGCCCAAGGGAGCATCCAGTCCGTCTAACTTATCGCTCAAACTAAAGTGAACCATCCAGTCTAATCCCAAGTTAAGGCGTGGCGCCACCTTATATTTCACACCTGCGCCAATGGGAATATTTGCCGTAAAAGCCTTTCCCGCAGCGCCATAGGTCAATCCAAAGCCCATTTGCAAGTAGGGCACAAAACGCACATGTTTGCGATAGTCGCGTTGGTAGCCATAGGGCAGGAAGTGCAATTCATAGAGTGCCGAAAGGTCATAAATGCCACTATTCACGCTATATTGCAAGCGTTCAGCCCCAGCCGCCCCTGTGTTTGCAGGATAAAACTCCTTCATCGAAGCCGTTTTGCCCTTCATCGTGTGATAGGTGAACTGTGTTTTCACCGCCATGCGCGGATTCAGTGGAAAACGTGCCACCAAAGCTCCAGCAATGCCCATAGCATCTTTCACATCCGTGAAGTTACGGCTCAGTCCGATGCCTGCGCCCAACTCTAATCTGTATTGCAATTCCTCTTGTTGGGCAAAAACCTGATGTGGCGCAAAGAGCAAAGCTCCCAAGGTCAGTGCAAACAAAAGCACACCACGCGCCCCCTTTTGCAAAGCTCTGGGGGAGCGTGACAGTGTTGTTTTATGTGCAAATGTACGGAGCATGTCTTTGTTGGATATGCAAGAGCGATTCTCCTCTTCAGAAATTTAGAACCACCCCCGAACTATTTTTATTGGGCAGTCAGTGTGTCCTTCAACTTATTCAGTCTGCCCTTCATCACCATGCCTGTTCCGCCGCAAACCATCCATACAAACTGGTCATTGTCTACGGCTACCGACAGCGAGGTTGCCCCACTGGGAGTGGGATTAAAGAGCAACGAGGTCTTCCAGGTTCTGCCATTGTCCTCGCTCACATAGAAGGGAGCGACAGTGCCATCCTTTTTCAGACCTGCAAGCACCATTTTGTTGTTATACACAAAGAGCGAAGCATGCTTCAACTTAGGACAAGCATAGCCCTTCAATTCATCTGTTTGTGGCAACAAAATCCAGGGATAGCTAAAGTCGCCTTGCAAGTTAATGTCGTGTTTCCATACGCAAACACTGTCCTTAGCGTCTTGTCCCACCATAATCATCATCTCGTTTTGTTTGTTGCGAGGTGCAGCAATGGTGGTTGCCGTAATATTTTGTGTGGGCAATGCACCCTCTGTGTCAATGGTGCAAAGTTTCCAGTCATCGCCATTGGCAGAAGCCCACATCTTGCCACCACCAATGGCATAAATGCTGTCGGTGCTTGTACCTGCAAGGGCAGTAAATTGTTGTGTGGCTTGTGTGCGATGCCATGTGCCAGCAGCCTGTGCCGACTTCACCACTTGTCCACCTGCCAAGGCATAGAAGTTGCCTTTTAAATATTGAATAGAGCGCACGTCAATCTTTTTGCCGTTAGCAGCATCCACGTCTGCACAAGCATCAAAGTTGGGTGTCTCAGCATTCGTTTCTACCACGTGTGTGGTGCCGTCAGCATGTTCGCCAAACACATACACCATGCCGTTTGTAGCCACTGTGCGGCTATTCACAAAGTTTGCTACAGCGTTCAGCGGACTTTGTGCCACGGTGTCCCACACCATTGAGTCGGGATATTCTTTATAAACGCGAAGATTGAAGGTATAAGTGCGCTTCAGACTACCATCAACCGAATACACCGTTACCTTACGGGGCACGCTAAAGTCTGTGCTATCGGTGGGTGTAAACAGAGTGTCTTGATGGGTAGTTAAACTCTCAATCGTCAACTTGCCCGAACTAACAATGCCATTTGTGGCAAACACTATTTTATTCATTCTGGTGCCTACGGGCAGGGGGTCGGGGTTATAGACGCTATCTTTTAGTTGGTCGATGTACATTAAGAAGGCACCTCCCGTCACGTTATAAGTGATGGTAGTGTCTTTTCCTGTCGATGAACTTTTAGTATGTACATCGCGCACCAAGTTTCCGAGTGTTACAGAGGTGATAAGACAGTCTCTCGATGTTTCTGTTTCGGTCACATCCGACGAGGTGTCGCAAGCTGTGAAGGCGAATGCAGCAAAGAATGTTGCCAACATTGCCCATATCGTGATTTTATTCATGTGTCGTTTTTTGTGCAATTCCATTTTGCTGTAGATTGATATAATTGCTGAGGTGCAGCCGATAATGCGTACATGAATTATCGTGCAAGTCGAATGCAATCAAGTTTACTTGAATTGCTGAGGTGCAGCCAATCTTCTGCAAAAATACGCACATTTTCTTTATTATCGGCTATTTTGTTCCGTTTTATCTTGTTTTAAGAAAACAAATGTTTTAATCACATTGATTTTAACGACAAAAAAACATCTGATTTTGTGTGCTTTAGCGCATTTTCTTACAAAAATATTTTTACAAAAAATATATGTTCCTTTATTCGCTTCGCGTTTTTATTTGAACATTAATTTCCATCAATGCCCATTAATTATTCCATTAATACTTTTCATTTGCACAGAAAAAAATTAATGTCTCCGAATTAATGTCCCCGAATTAATGACAATTAATGTTCCCCCTCTAGCAGCGTAGCTGCAAACGTGTAATTCGCTTCGCGTTTTTATTTGAACATTAATTCCCATCAATGCCCATTAATTATTCCATTAATACTTTTCATTTGCAATGCACGTCTTCAAAATTCTTGATAAATCTATCAAATATCGTGCCGAAAAAATCATGGATTTTGAACACCCTACCTAGGGGGAACTGCTTAATAATATACTCTTTACATTCGTTAACTGCAAATTAATATTTATTTTAAATGACCGAGTGACCGCGTAACTCCTGATTATCAAGAATTTAAGTGGTCACTGGTCATTAGTCACTTTCGCTATACTCTCAATTTTGCACAACTCTGCTTTGCGAACCTACTTTCCCCAAAGGGATAGAGTGTTGGTATTCAAAATCCCAAAAATGTTCTGTATGGTTTTGCGACCAAGAATGCACGCCTGTTGCCCTTTGCTATGCATTATCGGCTGCACCTCAGCAATTCAAGCAAGCTTGATTGCATTCGGTTTGCACGATAATTCAGGGCGTGCATTACCAACATTAAAATCCAATAAATTCGCACAAAACATTTTACCAATTTTAAATGCCCCACGCCCTCAAAACCGACATTTTGACCAAATCTCTTCCTTCGGAATGATATCGGAATCATTATTACCCGAAAAAACGAAATTTACACCAACGCCTTTTTTATGAATTTTCACGCGCCATCCTTACTCCATTTAACCATGCCCCTTATCAATGATAAAAACCGCAAAATCATGCCGAAAAATTTATGAAACTTCCCCCTCCAACCAAAAAATGCCCAACGACAATCGTCGTTGAGCATTCCCATATTTTCAACCACCTCCTTGTTTACACAAGGAAAGCGTGTATTAATCCTCGTCTATGTTAGTCCACGATTCACTACTCCATGCTTTTTCTTCAGAGAGCTGGGTAGCATTTGTATACTTGTCATGAAGTTTGGGTTCACCAGAAGTAGACAGGATTTCGTTTTCGATGTGCAAGCTAATTGCGTTAGCCTTGGGTGCAGAATATATCTTTTTCATTGTGTGAGAAATAGCTTTTTTAGTTAAACTTATTACCTATCACTTAACGATAACCTTTTTGCCGTTAACGATGTATACGCCCTTTGCAGCAGCGTTCAACGAGTTAACGCGACGTCCGTTAAGGTCGTAGATTACAGTGGTCTTAGCATGCTCTGCATTTGCCACAACATGGTTGATGCCAGTAGTCATGCTATCGAAGCTAAATCCGCGCATCTGGCTCAAAGTTTCAGTCTTCACAGCAAGGTAAGCCTTGTGAGCACCATTTGTAAACGCACCACCATTTTCAGCACCATAGTAGAAACCAAGATGATCTACTTCGTCATTAGCCAATTTGTAGTAAGCCTTTGCACCCTCTACGTTGGTTGTAGCTTCCGCTACAGAACCATGCAACAAGTTGTCGGTAGGAGCAACTTCTGTAGAGTTTACAATAGTGTAAGTGTAAACCTTGTCCGCTGTCAACTTTTCTGTAGCCTTCAAAAGCAAAGCGGTCTTGGCAGGAACAATAGCACCTGCTGCATAAGCCTCGTTGAACTTCAAGGTCTTACCATCGTCGCTTGTAATGGTGTAACCCAATACTCCTTCGGGCATAACAAATGCATCTTCGGTGTAGTAGGTGCCGTATTGGGCGGTGGTGAGGGGGAAGGAGCCTACTTTTCTGTAAAGTTGGATGGGGTTCTGTCCTGAAGCGTAACAAGAGAAAATTTTTGCACTTGGATTATATTTCAAAGTATTGGCATTTTGTGTGCTAAACACAATAGACGAATTTCCTTCTGCGTCAAAACTAATCTTGGCTTGGCTTTTGGCATTTATCGTTTCTTGTGTTTTTAGAAAATTGTTATTTTTTGTGCCTTTTTTAGTTCCTTCCGCGAATAAATATCCGTTGTTAATTTTATCGTAAAATGTCCATTTGCCAGTTTCACCACCGAGTTCAAGTTCGTAAATGGTTTCATCAGCTTCAGCATTTGCAATATCAGCATCAGCTAAAGTAAATGAATTGTTATTAATGGTGATGCTATATTCTTTACGATTGTTTTTGTTCTGTGAACTCATTGCAACATTTTTTTCTTCGTTAACAATAACGTAAATACCGCTAGCAATGAGTTGGTCTTCAGATGTGACCTTCGTGTAGGTGTTTTGTGCCGAAGCACTTACTCCCCCCACTAAGCAAAGCAAGCAAATAGTGAAGAAAGCTTTGAGAGAAAGTAAAGTTGTTTTCATAAGATTATAATGTTTTAAGTTGTTTGTTTCGGTAATTCCAATGCAAAGAAAATGCAAACCGAAGGCAGAAAATCAAGCTTGCTTGAGTTTTATGCTGAGGTGCAGCTTTTCTTATGCAAAGTTACGTATATAATAATTCGGGTGCAACCCATTAAAGATTTAGTGGACATAGTTAGGGAAAGAATGACCAATTTTTATACTAATTAAGAAAAAAGAGACACTAAATATTCCCATTTCCATACGATTCTTTGTGTTGAAAATCAAAGATATGAAAAATGTGTAACAAAGGGGGGTAGGGTGGGGCGGTATGGGTAGGGCAAAAACAAGAAAAAAAACAGACCTTAAAATCACAAAATTTTATACTGAAGAAATTCTGAAGACATCCCGATATCATCGTGAAGGAAGAGAAGTGTGGAAAAGTAGGGAGAAAATGGAAATAATTATCGCAAAATTTGTGTATTTGAAACAAACCCGTATCTTTGCAAATGTAATAAGAAAAACTCATCAATATGACCAAAGAACAACTAATGCAGCGTGCGATAGACCTTGCTGTGGCAAATGTAGCCAATGGGGGAGGTCCGTTTGGAGCAGTGATAGCACGTAACGGAGAAATAGTGGCAGAGGGCGTGAACCGTGTAACCAGTCAGCACGACCCTACCGCACATGCCGAGGTGCAAGCCATACGTAAGGCTTGCCAAGAATTAAATACTTTCGATTTAGAGGGCTGCGACATTTATTCGTCGTGCGAACCTTGTCCCATGTGTTTGGGCGCCATTTATTGGGCACACTTAGATCACCTATACTTTGCTGGCACAAAATTTGATGCGGCAAAGGCTGGTTTCGACGATGCCTTTATCTACCAAGAACTCCCCTTGTCCATCCACGAACGCAAATTGCCTACCCAAGAAATGATGAACAAAGAGGCGCAGGCTCCTTTCGAGGCGTGGATGCAAAATGTGGATAAGGTGGCGTATTAAGCATAATAGGGCGTGGGGAAGCAAATAATAAGGTGGCAACAATAATTCGCTTCGCGTTTTATTTGCACAGAAAAAATTAATGTCCCCGAATTAATGACAATTAATGTTCGCCTCAAGCAGCGTAGCTGCCAATAATAATTCGCTTCGCGTTTTTGTTTGAACATTAATGTCCATTGATTCCCATTAATTATTCCATTAATACTTTTCATTTGCACAGAAAAAATTAATGTCTTGAATTAATGTCCCTGAATTAATGACAATTAATGTTCGCTTCAAGCAGCGTAGCTGCCAATAATAATTCGCTTCGCGTTTTTGTTTGAACATTAATGTCCATTAATTCCCATTAATTGTTTCATTAATACTTTCTTTCTCTATTCTTGTGCCCCTCCACGCTTAGGTAGGCATACAGAAAAAGCAGTTATTCAAAAACTTGAATAACTGCTTTACAATTCAGTCGGGGTGACTGGATTCGAACCAGCGACCACACGCCCCCCAGACGCGTACTCTAACCGGGCTGAGCTACACCCCGAATTGCGAGTGCAAAAGTACGGCTTTTCTGCGAACTGACAAATTTTTAGCCGATTTTTTTTCAAAAAAATGCAATTATCTTCTCAAAATCCACAATATAAGGTTGATTTGCACTATCTTTGTAGCCTATATTACAGATCTATAACAGACAAAACTAAATTACATCATGCCCATGACTACCCGCACTGCCCATATTCCCCCAAAAATAGAGGCAACCATACAGCTGCCCTCGTCGAAAAGCATAAGCAACCGCGCACTGCTGCTCTGTGCCCTAAGTGGACCAGGCGGAAGCGTAGAACGCTTGGCTACTTGCGACGACACTTACGTGATGTGGCGAGCACTGCAACAACGTCCCGCACAGGTAGACGTGATGGCTGCCGGCACAGCAATGCGCTTCTTAACAGCCTTCTTTGCCGTGTGCGATGGAGAAGAAGAACACGTGATGACGGGAACAGAACGCATGCGCCAACGTCCCATTGGGGTTTTGGTGGACGCACTGCGAAAATTGGGCGCCAAAATAGACTATGTGGAGCAAGAGGGCTTTCCACCATTGCGGGTAAAAGGTGGAAAACTTAAGGGCGGACACTTGTCGCTTCCTGGCAATGTGAGTTCGCAATATGTGTCGGCACTGTTGATGGTGGCTCCCCTGATGGAAGAAGGGTTGACCTTAGAACTGACGGGCGAGGTGGTGTCGCGTCCTTACATAGACATGACATTGAGCATGATGCGAACCTATGGCACCAGTGCTTTTTGGCTTGACGATCACACCCTACAGGTGCATAAGGTGGCGTATAAAGACGATGTGATTTTCCCCGTAGAGGGCGACTGGAGTGCTGCCTCATATTGGTACGAAATAATGGCGCTGACGCCTGCCGATAGTGGTAGCAAATTGGTGTTGCCGTGTTTGCGCGAAACAAGTTTGCAGGGCGATAGTGCTGTGCGTAAGTTTTTTGAACCATTGGGCGTGACAAGTACATTCGATGTGGCACACGGGTCGGTAACACTGACACGAAATGCCGAAACTGAATGTCCTGCCGACAAGGTGTTTGAACTCGACTTGACCAACCAACCCGACTTGGCACAGACCATGGTGGTTACGTGTGCGCTATTACGCAGACCTTTCCGATTTACAGGATTGCAGTCGTTGCGCATCAAAGAGACTGACCGCATAGCTGCTTTGCAAAACGAGTTAAAGAAACTGGGCGTGGAACTCGGTGTGGAGGGCGACGAAGCCGTATATGTGACACATTATGATGAGGATGCCCCAAAATGGAATGGCGAACCCATTGCCACCTACCACGATCACCGCATGGCTATGGCATTTGCCCCAGCCTGTATGCGTTGTCCAGACTTAGAAATAGCCAACCCCGAAGTGGTGAGCAAAAGCTACCCCCGATTCTGGGAAGACTTAGAAAGTTTGAAAGAAGGAGGAAATGATTATTTAAGTATTAAGTAATAAGTATTAAGTATTACATTCTAATGAAAAGCGAATGTAATGCTTAAAAATATAACTTATTAAAGTTTGCTTGAATTGCTGAGGTGCCGCCGATTATACACGGGCTGAATTATCGTGCAAACCGAATGCAATCAAGTTTGCTTGAATTGCTGAGGTGCCGCCGATAATGCGCCCTGAAAGGGCAATAAGCGCCTAGCCCAGGGCAAGCGAAGCGACACCCTGGGTTACGGATTGTTATAGCATTGACGCCCTGTAAGGGCAAAAGCGTAATAAATATGGCACCGTCATTGAGCAAAATCTACATAAGGATTAAGGCTTCTGCCCTTACAGGGCGTCACTAACGAACGTGCTTTGACCCAGGGTGTCGCTTCGCTTGCCCTGGGCTATGTGCTCATTGGGCTTTCAGCCCGTTTGCAACTAAATCCGAAACTTTAGTAAGTATTACAAACTATCGAAGGCTATACATCACGCTTCACATAGTTTGTAACACTTAATACTTAAAATATTACTTAACACTTAATACTTAATATTTTTTGTTCCAACTAATTTTACTGCTCATAGCCTTGGGTGTTGTGGCTGGTGTAGCAGGATATATCCGAAATCGCGAACTCAAGAAACAACTTGAACGTGGCGAGATAGACGAAATGCCCAAAATAAGAAAGCGTCCTGAGGGATGCTGTGGTAAACACGCCGTATGCGAAAAAGACCAACTATTGGCTGCTGCAGGTAAGGACGTGGAATATTTTGACGACGAAGAACTCGATGCTTTCAGAGATCGCCCTTCAGACCAATACACGCCCGAAGAGGTTGCCCAATTTGAAGAAGTGATGACCACGATGCGTCCCGACGAGGTGCAAGATTGGTTGCGCTCTCTCAACTTGCGTGGCATAAACTTGCCCGACGATTTGAAGGACGAGGCTATTATGCTGATGGAGGGGTGAGGTAAAAGGGGGATGTAAGAACGTTTTCTAACTTCTTCCCCTAACTCCCTCTAACTTCCTCCCTAACTAACTCCTTCCTAACTTCTACAAACTCCCTCTAACTCCCTCTCAAAATTGCTACAATATCAGTTTTTTCAAAACGCATTAGCAGGTGCCTTGCTTGCTTCGGTGCTCTGCGCTATTATCGGCACCTATATGGTGACCCGCCGCACAGTAATTGCGGGGGGAGGCATGGCACATGCTTCGTTAGGCGGAGTAGGCATGGGGGCATATTTTGGATTTTCGCCCCTAATAGGAGCGGCAGCCTTTGCCGTATTGTCGGGCTTTGGCATAAAATGGTTAGGAGGAAAACGCAATGTGCGCGAAGACTCCGCCATAGCCATGCTTTGGACATTAGGTATGGCAGTAGGCATACTCTTTGCGTATATGGCACCAGGTTTTATGACCGACTTACCCGCCTATTTATTTGGCGACATATTGAGCATTTCGCATACCGACTTATGGTTGCTCGGGGCATTGACCTTTGTAGCATCAGTGAGTTACATCCTGTTGCGTCGTGCCATAATAAGTGTGGCAGCCGACAGAGACTTTGCACGAACACAAGGACTGCCCGTGGGGTGGTTAGAAGCCATGATGACGGTGCTCACAGCCCTGACCATAGTGGGATGTTTGCACATGGTAGGTATCGTAATGGTGGTGTCGTTGCTCAGTGTGCCACAAATGACGGCTTCGCTCTTTGTAAAAACCTATAACCGCATGGTGTGGCTCTCAGCCCTTGTGGCGTATGTGGCATGTATAGGTGGTCTGCTGCTGTCGTATGTAGCAGATGTGCCAGGAGGTGCCTCGATTATTGTGGTGAGCATCAGCATTTATTTGCTTTGTCGCACAATAAAAAGCCTACGTGCGAGTTTCTTGAAATAGATAAGGGTATGCCCCAGGGTGTTGCCCTGGGTTAGGTGCTATTGCCCTTTCAGGGCGTGCATTCTCACTGACAAACTCCTCCCCCAAACTCTCTCCCTATTACTCCAAAACAAAAAAACTTCTTTTCAAAAATCTTTGAAACGAACCATACACATATTGCCCATTGCGCTACTCACAATGTTAGCCCTTGCGTCGTGTTCCACAAAAAAGAACACGGCGATGTCGCGTTTTTGGCAATCGTTCAACACACGCTATAACGTATACTTTAACGCCTCGCAAGCCTACATCGAAGGAGACAAGGCAAAAGAAAACATACACAAGGACGACTATACAAAAATGTTGCCCGTGTTTTTGGTGGGTAATAAAGCATCGCAAAACACCGGTAAAGGCAACTATGAAACCGCCATTACCAAATGTCAAAAAGCGATTTCGCTGCATAGCATAAAACGTCGTCCTGTGGTGAATGCAGGCAAACAAAAGAATGCTAAAACAAAGGCATACTTACAACGCAAGGAGTATAACCCCTTCTTGAAAAATGCGTGGCTCATGATGGGACGTGCACAATTTCAGAAAGGAGACTTTTTAGAGGCTGCTGCCACTTTCTCGTACATCACACGTTTGTATGCTGCCGAACCAGTGGTGGCAAACGAGGCACGACAGTGGATGGCACGTTGCTATGTGCTTGAAAAATGGTATTATGATGCCGACGACGCATTGAAACGTATGCGACGCGACACCATGAACACACGCACCAAGCAAGAGGCAGATGCCACACAGGCTGCTTTGTTATTGGGGCAAGAGCGCTATGCCGAGGCAATACCTTATTTGCAACGCGCAGCACGCAGTGCGAAAGGAGATTTTAAGCAGGCACGCCTATACTATTTGTTGGGACAAATCTATCACCAGCAAAATCAACCCAAAGAGGCTTATAAGGCTTTGCAAAAGTGCTTGAAAAAAAGTCCGCCCTTTGAATTGGCATTCAATGCACGCATTCTGCAAACCGAAACAATGGCAGGGCAGCGTGGCATGGGCAACAAAATGATTGGTAAACTGAAACGCATGGCGCGTTCAGACAATAATAAAAACTATTTAGACCAAGTGTATTACGCCATTGGCAATATACACATGGCACAGACTGACACCGCTGCGGCTATTTCGGCGTATGAAAAGGGACGCGAATTGAGTACGCGAAATGGCTTAGAAAAAGGGGTACTGTTGCTTCGCTTGGGCGAGGTGTATTGGGCACAACACCGATTTGACAAGGCACAGTCGTGCTATACGGAGGCTGTGGGGATGCTCGATAAAGAACGTCCCGACTATGAGGACGTGGTGCGACGCTCGGCAGTGCTCGATAAGTTGGTGCCTTTTACCTCGGCTGTGCAGTTGCAAGATAGCTTGCAAACCTTGGCTCGCATGAGCGAGAAGGACCGTAATGCGGCTATCGACCGTGTGATTGTGGCTCTAAAAAAGAAAGAGGCTGAGGAACTGAAAGCACGTAAGGACTCGGCTGCCCAAGCACGTATGGACAAAAACGGACAAGAGGGCAACCACTCGGGCTTTAACAAAGCGAATGTATCGCAAAACGCGCAAGGCAATAAGGCATGGTATTTTTATAACCCCATGCTGGTGATGCAAGGTAAACAGCAGTTTGCCCAAATTTGGGGAAAACGCAAGAACGAGGATGATTGGCGCCGCTCAAATCGTACGGTGGTGCAGATGGATGATCACGAGGGCTTTGACTATGAAGCTGACGATTCGTTGCAAGCTGCACGCGATTCGCTCAATGCCATAGCCGACTCAATGGACGTGGCAGCAGAGGGTACTGACTCCTTGCAAAACGACCCACACCAACGCGAATATTATTTAAAGCAAATTCCATTTACGGAAGAGGCACGTGTGGCATCGGACGCAATTATTACCGACGGATTGTATAACGCGGGGGTGATTGAAAAAGATGACTTGGAGGATTTTGCACTGGCTGCAAATACCTTAGAACGTGTGGTGACGCAATATCCTAAGTGCGACCAGTTGGCTGATGCGTATTATCAGCTATTCTTGCTCTATTCGCGGTGGGGAAGAAAGGATAAGGCGGAAGAGATGCGTAATAAAATGGCTACTTATTTTGCCGAAGATGAGCGCACACGACTTATCAACGATCCCGAATTTGAATATAAAGCACGCTTTGGACGCGAAATTGAAGATTCGCTCTATACTGCCACTTATCAGGCATATCGAAAACGAGATGCGCAGACGGTGGAGGCTAACTTTGCTAAATCGACAAACGAATATCCTGACGGACTGAATCGTCCAAAGTTTATGTTGGTGCATGCCCTTTCGCGACTGAACACGGCAACTACCAAAGAACTGATTGAGGAACTGCGCGAGTTGTTGCAAAAATATCCCGAAAGCGATGTGAGTGCAATGGCGGGTATGATTGTGAAGGGATTAGAAAGTGGACGAGAAATCGGTACGGGAATGTTCGACTTGAGTTCGCTTTGGGACCGACGTACGGCTGACGCGGATGAGGCTGCAGATGAGGCTGCAAAGAAAAAGCAGTTCTCGGCAGAGCGTAATGCACCTTATTTATTTGTGTTGGCTTATGCCACCGACTCGATTGACACCAACAAGTTACTCTATGAAATGGCGCACTTTAACTTTACTACGTTTGTGGTGCGTGGTTTCGACATGACGGTGCAGAGTGACAAGGGCTTGAACCAATTTGTGGTGTCGGGCTTTAACTCTTTCGACGAGGTGCATGCTTATGCCCAGCGCTTATTTAAAGCGAAGGATTTGCAGCCGTATTTAAAGCGTGGACGTGTGATGCTTGTGTCAAAAGACAATCACGACCTTATTGGTTCGGTGTTTAGCATTAACGACTATCAGAAGTTCTATGACAAGACTTTTGCGCCATTGCAAATTCCCGAAAATCAACCCGTAGAGTCTGCTCCGATTGAGCAACATTATGAGGACGAATACACGCCCGAACAGTTAGAACGCATAAACAATGGTGCCGGTTCTAACAATAGCTCAACTGATGATGGCGAATGGTATTGATAAAGATTTATCAGTTCTATCATCAATAAGGGGCATGGTTAAATGGGTTACCCTGTTGGGTCGGGTGTTCAAAATTCATAGTTTTTCTGCATGCTATTTTGATAGATTTATCAAGATTTTCACGCGCTAGCCTCACCCCGTTAGGTGGGATGTTCAAAATCCATAATATTTTTCTGCGCGATTTTATCGGATTTTTGACGTCGATAAATTACATGGATAAATGGGTTACCCCGTTAGGGGTGAGATAAGGTAGCCAGGTATGTGAAGGGAATTTATTCCACTTCACATGCCTGGTTTACGTATGCCACCACATCCAATGGGTCACCCTGTTATGGGTGAGATTGCACCTAGGCGAACAGCCGTTTTCATAGGATACGCATATCGCAAGACGTATATTTTTGGGGGACGCAAGTTTCCCCTTGGGGAAATTAGGCTTGCTTCGCAAGTAAAGTGTGCTTCGCACAGAGTAAGCCCGTAACTAATGAAAAAATTCTTCGTTAGGTTCTCGATCGTTCTTCGTTAGGTTCTCGTTAGGTTCTCGATCGTTCTTCGATCGGTTCTCGTTCATCCTTCGTTCATTCTCCGTTCATTCTTCGTTCGTTCTCCGTTTCCCGATCGAAGAACAATCGAAGAACAATCGAGGAACGATCGAAGGATGATCGAAGGATGATCGAAGGATGAACGAAGGATGAACGAAAGATGAACGAAGGATGAACGAAGGATGAACGAAGAACGATACTGTCGGAATTGTTGGGCGGACTGCGATAAAGTTTCATTGTTAATGATTTTTCAGGAGTTAATAAAAGTCGATTTTTTTTAGATGACTGCCTCTATAATACACAGCAAAACATTCGGCATATAAAGATTTTGCTGCCGAAAACCGAACAAAATCATACATGAAAAACTCCCTAGAATCACCCCTCTATTCAAAACTGTATCAATTTATTTTACATTATTTGTACTTATAGCCATTTTCCTGTTCTATTTTACCCGAAAGTTGAAAAAAAACTTGCAAAAAGTTGCACCATATTACATGTATCCCTAAATTTGCAGCGTTGGTCACAAAGAAAAGTACTTGCGTGAACAACAAACAAAGCAAACAAGATTTCAAACATAACAAACAAACAGACACATGAAAAAGTTATTTTTGACCCTCGCAGTTGCTTTTGCCTCATTGGCAGCAAATGCACAGCTTTATGTTGGTGGTGAAGTAGGCGCATGGCGCAACTCTGACGACAACCACACATCATTCAACCTTAAGCCCGAAATTGGCTACCAACTCTCAGATAAGTGGGATCTTGGTATCGGTATTGGTTTTAATCACGACTACAAAGGTGTAGGCGAAGCTTCTGATGGTACTACACTTGTTAAGAATAAAGTGAATAGCTTCGAGGTTAATCCTTACGCACGTTGGAGCTTTGTAAAGTTTGGTCCCGTACGTATGTTCCTTGACATCACTGCAGGTGTAAGCACTTACAAGGAAAAGGCTACTGTTTACAACCCCGTTACTGAAAAGAGCACTACAGAAACTGGCGATGCTAAGGTAGGATGGCGCGTAGGTGTACAGCCTGGTGTAGCAGTTGGTCTCTGCAAGAACCTTGACTTTATTGCTCACGTTGGCTTCCTTGGCTATCGCGATGCTGACGATAACAAGTGCTCTTATGGCGAAAACGGCTTCGGTTTCGACCTTTCAAGCAATAACCTCAACTTTGGTTTCGTTTACAAGTTCTAAAAACGAATCCTAAGGCAAGTCAGTAACTATATACTTGCTTGTTAACACAAAAACAAGGCTTTGCGCAACACATGAATAGCGTGTTGTGTAAAGCCTTGTTTGCTTTTTTACATCTCGTTCGAATTTATTTTTTATAAATATACACCAAAAAACAAATTTATTTGTACATTTGTGGTCTTAGTGCAATAGATTGCACGTTTGCGATTGCTCTATTAGTAGAGGATATAGAGTCATACATTTATGTGTAACCCCTGAAACGAACGACGTATGGATACTGCAGATAATAAGAAAAAGGCCCTCAGTCCACAAGAACAAAAGGACGAGGAAATGATTAGTGCCGCATTTCAGCACTTGCTCGATACTTACCTGGCATCGAATCACCGACGCAAGGTAGATATTATTACGAAAGCCTTCAACTTTGCTAAGGAGGCGCATAAAGGTGTGCGACGTCGTTCGGGTGAACCTTATATTTTACACCCTATTGCTGTGGCTCAAATTGCTTGCGGCGAAATAGGACTGGGTTCTACTTCGATATGCGCAGCGCTCTTACACGACGTGGAGGAGGACACGGACTATACAAACGAGGACCTTTGTAACTTGTTTGGTCCTAAAATTGCGAATATCGTTGAAGGGGTAACGAAAATTTCGGGGGGTATCTTTGGAGATAGAGCTTCGCTGCAGGCTGAGACGTTCAAAAAACTCTTGCTCATGATGAGCGATGACATACGTGTGATTTTGATTAAAATATCTGACCGCTTGCACAACATGCGCACGCTGTCGAGTATGTTGCCATCGAAACAATATAAAATTGCAGGAGAAACACTTTATATCTTTGCACCGATTGCGGACAGACTGGGATTGAATAAAATTAAAACGGAACTCGAAAACTTGAGTTTTAAATATGAACATCCTGAGGATTATGCTGCAATTTTGAAAAAATTGGACGAAAGCCATGTGGAACGCGATGAGGTGATTGAAAAGTTTACGCCTGCCATACGTCAGCAGTTAGACAATATGGGGGTGAAGTATTCTATCAAAGCACGTATTAAAAGTCCTTACTCTATATGGAGTAAAATGCAGAAAAAGCATATCCCGTTTGAAGAGGTGTTCGACATCTTGGCTATTCGCATTGTGTTTGTGCCTGCCGACCGTCAACACGAAAAGGATGAGTGCTTCCGCATTTACTCGGCATTGACCGAAATATATAAACCGCACCCCACAAGATTCCGTGACTGGTTGTCGAACCCTAAAACAAATGGCTACCAAGCGCTGCAAAATACGTTCATGTCGAAACAGGGTAAATGGATTGAAGTGCAAATTCGATCGGACCGCATGGATGATATTGCAGAGGTGGGATTTGCTGCGCATTGGAAGTATAAGGATAAAAATGCAGAGTATGACGAGAATGAATTGGATAAGTGGCTTAACTCGATTAAGGAGATTCTTGACGACCCACAACCCGATACGCTCGACCTGCTCGATAACATTAAACTGAACCTTTATGCTTCAGAAATAATGGTGTTTACCCCGAAGGGCGAACTTAAAACAATGCCAAAGGGGGCTACGGCACTCGACTTTGCTTATTCTATTCACTCGTTCTTAGGTTCGCATTGTTTTGGCGCAAAGGTGAACCATAGACTTGTGCCTCTGAGCTACGCACTGAAAAGTGGGGACCAGGTGGAAATATTGACTTCGCGTAACCAACATGTGCAACCTGAATGGTTGAACTTTGCAACGACTGCAAAGGCACGTGGAAAGATTCAGGCATATCTGCGTAGAGAAAGTCGCGAAAAACAACGCCGAGGCGAAGAACTTATGCGCGACTTCTTAGCGAAGCACGATATGGAGTATTCTGTAGCGTTGTTGGATAAACTGCGTAGACATTATAATGTGTTGTCGAACGATGAGTTTTTGTATAATCTTGGTGACGAGAAAATAAAACTCTCAGACGAAGCACTGAATTCACTTAGCGAACGCTCAAAAGGTTGGCGCCGTTTCCTTCCTTCTTTTATGGGAAAGAATGGGCAAACTCAGACATTGAATGCTACAGATGTGGATGCAGATAATTGGGCAAAGAATTTGAACAGAAAAGAAATTCTTGTGCTTAATGAGGATGTGTTGCGTAAATGTACTTTCGAAAAGTGCTGCTCGCCTATACCTGGTGATGATGTGTTGGGATATATTACCGACGAAGGCACTTTGCAATTGCATAAACGCAGTTGCGATGAGGCTACACGACTGAAAACACGTTATGGTAATAATATTATAGCGTGTACATGGGATACGCACAAAGTGCTCTTGTTTGATGTGGTGATTGAAATCCGGGGTGTTGACTCGCAGAATGTGCTTTATTCTATTGCAGATGTTCTACACAAACTTACGCACTTTGCGGTGAAGCGCATTACGCTCGATACGAACGATGGCATTTTTGAAGGACATCTTACGATTTCTGTTTACGATACGGAGGACGTGGAAAATGTCTGCCAACAGCTAAAACAGATAGAAAATGTGACGGAGGCTGTGCGTGTTTAAAAAAAGAAGAAAAAAGTTTTATTCAAATTTCTGCTGATTATCAAGCGTTTTTGGATTTTGCTTGAAAAATTCTTCAAAAAAACTTTGCAAAACATTTGGTCATTATTGAAAAACGCCGT
>ERZ1026874.595-NODE-595-length-21807-cov-5.686144_pt1 | contig 21807 bp, 14 predicted proteins | sample MGYA00380167_ERZ1026874 | MGnify/ENA primary metagenome ERZ1026874 (study PRJEB33269, sample SAMEA4719803) | human gut metagenome | biome: human-associated habitat; feature: organic feature; material: feces | place: Cameroon | collected 2013-10 ...
TCGGTCTCGTGGGCTCGGAGATGTGTATAAGAGACAGGCAAGGGCTGCCGTCATTGCCGCATCCACGCTGATCGACTGACAGGCTGCCTGTGTGATATAGCCGATCGCATTTCCATAGACAATCTGGTACATGCCACTTTTCCCGCTGCCGGTCTGCCCGCATACGTTGACTGTCGTGCCAGCCGGTAAAATACCAAGCGCTGCAGAGGTTTTATCCGCCTGCTGCGTCACCGTTTTTTCTTCCCCGACGACTGCTGCCATCGTAACCGGCGTCACTTTTTTCCCGGATGCTGCCTGTGCCGTCATCGATATCGACAATCCGAGACAAAGGCACAACGCCAGACAGCAGATACGGGCGATCGCGCCGCCAAAACCGTTTTTCTGATTTTTACACGTTTCTCCATAGTCATTCCCTACATTTCTTTCTAAGCAGCCATGCGACTATACTGTCCTGTCCGTGTGTGGGGCTACCGCGTCTGCAGAAATACCGCTTCCCGCTGTGCCTTTTCATCGTCCGGATACAAAGCAAGGTACTGATCCATCGCAAGCTTCGCCTTGTCGTACTGCCCAAGGTATTCATACGCTACCAGTTCGTTGAACATCAGCGACTGCGTCGCCGTATTGCCCTCTACTTCCAGCCCCGCCTGGAACGCTGCAAGCGCCGCTTCATAATCGCCGCCCTTTAATTTGCAAAGCCCGAGCTGATTGTACAAAGACGCGTCCGGCGTTTTGTTCTGCAGGTAGGTGTTATAGACACTCGCCGCATAATTGTAGTCACCGAGCGCCTCATAGGTCTGACCGAGCAGGGACGCTGCTTCCGCACCGCCGTTTTCCTGCGCCTTTTCCAAAGAGGTACGGGCCTGCTCATAATCACCCAGGTAGTAGCTGATTCTGCCGAGATCGAAATCCGAAATCCGCTTCCCGTCGCCGTCCAGAACATTTTCCAGATAGGATTTTCCAAGATCGTCCTGTCCGTATTTGCTGCAGCTGCAGAAAATATCAATCCGGATGTCGTAATCGTTCGGCGCAGCCTCAACCGCCTTGTCAAAATCGGCTTTCGCAGCGTCCGTACTGCCCTGCTCCAGCTCCATGGTTCCTTTTAAGTACCAGGCGGTCTTTTCTCCGGGCTTCAGATCCGTGATTGCCTGATAAACATGGATCGCTTTGTCGACCTGTCCGTTCCGATAATAGGCAGTCGCCAGATAATAGTTGATGTCATAATCCATCGCATCCGGACGCGGGCTGCTCTGCCCCAGCGCCTTTTCAAAGCTCGCCGCTGCATTCTCATAATCCGTCATGCCCATGTAAGCCAGCCCCTGCCCTCTGTAAACCTGACGCATATCCTCTTTATTCAGGGCTGCCGCCTCGAAGCAGGTCAGCGCGCCCTCATAGTCCATCTGCTCCACCAGCGCAATTCCCTGCGAAAGATTGTCCTCCTTCGCAGCACCGCAGCCGGTAAGGAGCGCGCACGCAAGAAGCGCCGTCGCGAACACAATGCAGATCTGTCTATCCTCTCTGTCTTTTTGTTTCTCTTTCTTCACGTTTCCTCCAGTCCGTACGCAAAGCCCCTGTATGCCGTTTTATTCCTGCACCAGAAGGATTTCATCCATGCGAACCCCGCTCTCGCCAAAGAACAGCGTCAGCTGGTTTTCCCCGCTTTCCGTAAAGCTTATCGTTACCGCACGCTCTATGATCTTGTTGTCGGTTCCGTTAAAGGTCGTCGTCTGCTGAAGGACGCCGTTGACAAAGATGGAAACCGGCAGCTGCGCAAACGGATTTTCCCCGGAATGCATTTTAAAAATCATCTGATAGCTGCCTGCTTTGGAGACGTCCAGCAGATACCCGGCGCGCACGCCCTTCTGGGTGCTCAGCTTTGTCAGATCGAGCTTTGTCTCTTTTTCTACTTTCTGGCTTGCGATCAAATTTCCTGCCATCGCGTCCTTTGCCGGATTGTTAATTTCTTCACATACATCAAATTCCCGATCACAGAAACGGTTCATCACCGGAGAACGCATCAGAAAATGACAGATATTCTTTGCATTTCTGACCAGCTGTCCCCTTGTGAGCCGTCCATCTGCCAGGCCCTCCATCGTGTTGTCATTTGCAGAGTTCGAAGCAGAATCCGAAACAACCATGTAAACGTCGTTCTGAGCGCGCACCATCGGAATCGTATTGCTCTGGGAGCCTTCCTCGCCTTCCTCGTTCATCTTCGCCCACCAGTCGGTCATTACCACGCCCTGGTAGCCCCAGTCTTTCCGCAAAATCGTCGTCAGCAGGTCGTAGCTGCCTGCTGTCCAGATTCCGTTGATCGGTCCGTAGGTAGACATAATGCTGTAGGCATGTCCTTCTTTTACTGCGATTTCAAAGCCCTTTAAATAGATCTCGCGCAGCGCACGTTCGGAAACAACGCCGTTTGCATCGTGCCGCTTAAATTCCTGGTTATTTCCCGCAAAGTGTTTAATCGTTCCGGTCACACCGTATTTTCCCATGCCCTTTAACTGAGCTGCAGCCATCGTACCTGCCACACAGGGGTCTTCCGAAAAATATTCAAAGTTTCTGCCGTTTAACGGATTGCGATGAATGTTCATGCCGGGCCCCAGCAGCGTGTCAATCTGATTCTTGCGCAGCTCCATTCCTTCCATCTCATAAAGCTGTTCCACCAGCTCCGGATTAAAGGTGCAGGCAAGCAGTGTGCCGTTTGGCAGGGAAAAGGCGATGGTTCCGCAGTCCATACGGATTCCGGAGGGTCCATCCGAGCAGCCCGCAACCGGGATTCCAAATGCCTTTAAGGAATCCGTCACACCGCCGAATGCAGATGCAATGCCAGGTGTTGCCTTCGGAGAGCACATGCCCTCTCCCCGGACCAGGCATGCCAGATCTTCGTCCGATAACTGGGATAAAAACTGTTCCAGCGTCACCTTTTTATCACAGACATCCGCTAACTTCCAGCCCTGATCGCCGATGCAGGCCTCTGCCTCCGGGCGTTCAGTCCGGATTCTTTCTGCCAGATCAACACTCCGCAGAGGCGCTGCCTGTTTTCCGATTTCCAGAACCGGCTCTCCGTCTGTGCCCTTTTTGCCCGTTTCGACCGGAACCAGACGCTCATATGGCTGTACCGGCGCAAGCGCCTCTTCCAGTCTGGAAATGACGCACAGCTCGTCTAACTGCACCTCGCAAACCTTTTTCGCGCTGCGGACATCCGTTCCGACATAGATGCCATAAGCGCCCGCTTCCAGCACCCAACAGGATTTCTCCCCGGTTACGCCGCTGTCATCATAGGATGCACTCTTTTCCAGGGAAACGACGAAATTTACCTCCTCCCCCTCTCCTGGCGTAAGCAGCTGCGTCTTGTAAAAGCTGTTTAGATTCCGGACAGGCTTGCCAAGCTTTCCCTGAGGCGGGCAGACATACACCTGCACAACTTCTTTTCCGGCAGTCTTTCCGATGTTTTTAACCAAAACGGTAAGTTCTGCTTTCGTACCGTCCGTTCTTGTATTCAGAACCTCCACGGAAAAATCCGTATAAGACAGACCAAAGCCGAAGGGATAGCTTACTTTTTCCTTTGCAAAGGTTTCAAAATAACGGTAGCCAACGTAAATATCCTCTGCATACACATTGCATACAGCATCTCCAAAATTATCCGTAGACGGATAATCCGAAATATCTGCTGCGATCGTATCGCTCAGCTTACCACAGGGGTTCACTGCGCCGGTCAGGATATCTGCCGCCGCATGTCCGCCCTCCTGACCGCCCTGCCATACATACAAAACTGCCTGGGGCTGGTAGCGGTCCACCCATTTCATATCGATGATATTGCCGACGTTTAACACAACGGCAGTCCGTTTGAATGCGCTGCAGACGGTTTTGATCAGCGCCTCCTCCTCTGCTGTCAGCAGATAGCTTCCCGGCTCTGCGCTGTTGTCCATGTCCTCGCCTGCTGTTCTGCCCAGCACAACAACAGCAAGATCAGAGGATGCTGCCGCTTTCTGTGCAAGCGCCTCGCTGACCGGCATTTCCTTCTGGCTCCAGGGCTCCTGCGCCCATCCTTCTCCCATATCAAAGGGATTTTCCCGGATCCAGTCCTGATAAACCGCTTCCAGCTCTTCGTTGACAGAAATATCCTTGCATTCCTTTAAGCTGTCCAGGATATTTGTCACATAGGGAGCATTTACCATACCGCCCGATCCGGTTCCGCTCTTATAATAGGTAAAGGCAATCCGTCCAAACACGGAAACTGTCTCTCCTTTTCGGATCGGAAGTGCCTCCTTCTCATTTTTTAAAAGAACACATCCCTCTGCTGCCGTCTGTCTTGCCAGGGCAGCGTACTGATCGTAATCCAGTGTAAATCTCATAATGTTTTCCTCCTTTTTTTGGTTCCTGCATATGTAAAACAGAGTCCTGCTCCGCCTGCGGCGGTTTGCACAGACAGCACATCTGTCACATTGTTTTGCGCAGCCCTTTGGGATAATGATTTTTTAAAATCCCTCCTGCCAGCTTTCCCCAGCCGAGGCTGTATCCATCTACGCAGACCAGCTGCCAGCCCTTTTCCCCGTCTTTGGAAAGCGTCATGCCGTTGATCCACTGCCTTGCCTCCTGGCTGTCACCGGAAAGGTTGCAGCAATGCACTGCATCTTTGGGCGAAAGCGAAAGTGCCAGCGCATGTGCCGGTTCAAACCGCCCTTTTTTCATCGTGCCCAGATGCAGTCCCGGACGCAGCACCTTTAAGCCTTTTAAAGCCGGCATGTCCTTTGGCGCAAGATAAAGCTGGTCGCCGAACAATAAAAAGATTCCATCAAACTGCTTCTTCAGGCTTTCTCGTTCAAATTCTTTCCATGCAGCAAAATCCTTGGGCGCAATTCCTTTCTGGATTCCATACAGGCTGCGCGCCCGGTATCCCTCCGGCACTTCCCCTGTTTTTTCAAGCACCGCCAGAAAATGTCCTTCTCCATGCAGCTTATGGGGCCAGAGACGAATGGTCTTTTCCATTCCGTCCGGGACGGGCTCGGTTCCCGCCCAGTCCGGTCTGCCCGGCTCCATACCGTCATAACGGTGCGTCTCTTTTATGGAAAATTCCGGATGCCGCAAAAGGAATCGTGCAACACTGCCTTCATCCTCCTGCAGCGCAAACGTACAGGTCGAATATACCAGCCTGCCGCCTTTTTTCAGCATTGCGGCAGCTTCGTCCAGCACGCTGTCCTGCCGCTTTGCACACAGCTCCACGTTTTCGGGACTCCATTCGCTGCAGGCTTCCTCGTGCTTTCGGAACATCCCCTCACCGGAGCAGGGGGCGTCCACCAAAATTTTATCGAAATATTCCGGGAAATAAGCGGACAGTCGCTCCGGGCTTTCGTTCGTCACAACTGCATTGGTCAGTCCCATCCGCTCCACATTTTCCGAAAGAATTTTTGCCCGCGCCGGATGGATCTCATTGCAGACTAAAATACCTTTTCCCTGCATCGCAGCACCGATCTGGGTGCTTTTCCCGCCGGGGGCAGCGCACAGATCCAGCACATAATCCCCCGGCTGTACGTCCAGATATCCGACAGGCGCCATCGCGCTCGCTTCCTGAATATAATAAACACCAGCCTCGTGATACGGGTGCTTGCCCGGTGTATCCTCTTCGCTGTAATAAAAACCGTTTTTCTCCCATGCAACCGGCGTCAGATGAAACGGCGATTTTTCTGTAAATTCCTCCCGGTCCGTTTTGCGCGGGTTGAGCCGCAGCGACTGATAATGACCGGATTCATAGCTTTGCAGAAATGCTTCATATTCCTCTCCCAGCATTTCCTGCATGCGCGTCAAAAACGCGGACGGCAGATTCATAATATTCCTCACTTTAATTCATGATTTATCCTTATCATAAACCAGGCGCGTAAACTGCGCAAGATTATTGTTTCCGTTCACCCGCTTCCTCTGTCTCCAAACCCGGTTCGTCCTCCGGCACTTCTTTCACCATGAATCGAATCATGTTTTCCTGAATTTTGTCCATCAGCTTTTCCATCCGCTTCTGTTCCTCGTCCGAAATACCTTCCATGCAGACGCTGTAGAGGTCTTTTTCCACGCGCAGCAGCTCTCCGGAAAGCTTCCTGCCTTCCTCTGTCAGGAGCAAGCGGTTCTTTTCTTTCTTTTCGCTGCTTTTTTCCTTTTTGTCCGCCGTGCGCTCTTTTTTCTCCGCTGTGCTTTCTATCCTGTCGGCGGGCTTTTCCTTTGCACTCTTTTCCTTAACCGGCTTTTCCGGCGCGATCAGCTTTTTGCGTTCCAGCTTCTGCATCGCAAGAAACAGCCGCGGCTGTCCGACTCCGGCGATTTCCCCGAGCCTGCGTGCGCTGTAGCAGGCGCTGCACTGGGCGAGGGCACACAGCAAAAGCGCCTCATCCAACGTCAGCATATTTTTCTGCGCCGCCAGATCCAGCTCATATTCATACAGCCTGCGAAACCGGTACTGCCCGATCACTGCGCCGTTTCCTTCCACTTCTTCCCGGGTAATCCGCCTGCGCTCTTCCCCCAGCTTCTTGCTTCCCGGAAGTACGCCGCCGTCCTTTGCCGCAGCCCATAAAAAGCTGTAGACCTGCAGCCGGATATCGGCATAATCCTTATCCTCGTAAACGTCTTTATAAAACTCGTTATAATACTCGAAAATGTTGCTCTTCATCCGCACCGTATTCGTGATGCTCGCTCCCTGGCTGACCAGGCTGCCGCGGCGCTTCAGATAATAATAAATCGGCACCTGCAGGGCAAAAAAGCTCTCCGCATGGCGGATATATTCCAGATTGAACAGAAAGTCCTCGCACCAGCTGATGGAGGTATCCATCCGGATATGATATTCTTCGATGATGCTCCTGCGGTACATTTTGTTCCAGAGTACGCCGTAATAAAAATCCGCCGGATTTTCAATCATATAGGAAGCAAACTCCTGACGGCTCATCACCTTGTCCTCTTCGATGTCGCCCTTCTGCGCCAGCCTTTCCCCGGAAACCCGGTAAAAGTCGGAAATGACCATGTCGCAGTTATATTCCTCCATCGAACGCACCAGAAGCCTTGTCGCCTCCGGCACGATCCAGTCGTCGCTGTCCAAAAACTGAAGAAACGTTCCCCGCGCCAGCTCCAGTGCCTGATTTCTCGTATCCGACACGCCGGTATTTTCTTTATGGACCACACGTACCCGGCCATCCTGCTGTGCATAGGCATCGCAGATTTCGCCGGATGCATCCTTACTGCCGTCATCCATCAAAAGCAGCTCAAAGTCGCGGTAATCCTGACTTAAAATGCTGTCCACACAGCGTTTCAAATATTCCTGTGCATTGTATACAGGAACAATAATGCTTACCTTCGGTTCCATACTTCCTCCTGTTTTGAATTGGTTTCCTCTGCTTTCAGATATTTCTGCTCCATATTTTTTATCCGTCTGCTGCACGGTTCATGCAGATTTTCCGGTATTCCCGCGGGGATATCTGCATCCGCCGCTTAAAAATCTGATTAAAAAATTTTATGTCTTCATAGCCGACTCTGCGGGCGATCTCCACCACCCTCAGATCACTGTCTTCCAACAGTTCGCAGCTTTTTTCGATGCGGACATTCTGGACATATTCGCGCAGCGTCACCCCGGTTTCCTGCTTAAACCGCCTGCTGATATAGGCAACACTGTAATGCTTCTGCTCACAGAATGTTCCCAGCGTCAGGCTGTCCTGATAGTTCCCGTTTACATATTCCAGCACCTCCTGCACAGACGTACTGTAGAGGCGCTTGTTTTCCGGTTCGATCAGCCCGCGCAGCGTCAGAAGCAGGATTTCCAGAAGCTTGAACCGAAGCAGCGGATAACATCCGACTTTTTGCTCCTGATATTCCAGAAGCATTTCCTGCATCAGCTGCCCTACCTGTCCATCCCGGTCGTGAAACACTCTGGCAAACTTCGCCTGCCCAAGTGACATCCGGTAATATTTTAACAGACAGCCCTGCAACAGCTGGGAAAAACTCCGGCAGCCCTGCAGTGTTTCATCCACCGTCTCCGGCAGAAACAGACAGTTGATCAGCGTCAGATTTTTACAGTTCTGAAATCCATGGAGACAGCCGTAATCCACAAAAAAATAATCGCCTGCAGAAATGGTTTTCCCTTCGTTTTCCAGCGTATGCTCCGCTGTCCCACCCGTGATGTATGCCAGCTCAAAAAAATTATGGCCGTGCATTTCAAGATCCTCCTGACAAAACGGCATCATAATGAGTTTTTCCGCTTTCCTGTTCTGATAGAACTGGAATTCTGTAATCTCCCCTCGGAACATAAAGACAAGTTCACCCCCATTTTCAGTCAAAATCAGGTGCTTTTCTTTAGGCTACTATCTGTTATCATAAAAGTCAAGACGAACCAAAACAAGGAGGGTATGTTTATGATTCCAATCGCAAAATGGATTCGTCCGGCACAGACAACAGGGGACGTCTGCCCGGTCTATTCCAAACAGTTTTCTCTTTTTTCTTCTCCCAATCAGTCGTTATCTTCTGTTGCGCACGCAACACTTTCTGTTACAGCAATGGGAGTTTATGAAGCATCTTTAAATGGAAAACGCATCGGCGATTTCGTCCTTGCTCCCGGCTGGACATCCTATCGCCACCGTCTGCAGGTGCAGACCTATGATGTTACCGAGCTCCTTTCTTCGGAAAACGAACTTTCCATCCTCGTCGGAAAAGGTTGGTACCGCAGTCCGCTTGCCTGGCCCGATGAAGCGCACCGTCAGCAAAAAGCACAGATTTCAGCCGGACTGATCGCACTTTTGACGATTACCTATACAGACGGCAACACGCAGCTTCTCCCGACCGGAGCAGACTGGTCGGCATATGAAAGCAATGTCCGTTTCAGTGAAATTTATGATGGCGAGACCTACGACGCGGCATTTGATCCGTCCTCTGCTCCAATTGCAATCGAGGAATTTGACGGTCCGTCCGATACGCTGATTGCCCAACAGGGCGAAAAAATTACCGAACAGGAGCGTATCGTGCCTGCGCGGATCTTCACTACGCCCGCCGGGGAAACTGTCATCGATTTCGGTCAGGAAATTACCGGTTATGTCGAAATTTCTTTAGACGCCCACGCAGGCGACTGTGTTGAGCTTTCCCATGCGGAAGTTCTTGACAAACACGGAAACTTTTATACAGAAAACTATCGCGCTGCCAAAGCGAAATTTTTATATTTCTGTAAAGAAGGATTCCAGACCTGGCATCCGAAGCTGACCTTCTTTGGCTTCCGCTATATCCGTGTCGATCACTTTCCCGGCGGAGCGGATGCAGTACGTCCGGACATTTTTACCGCAGTTGTCGTCTGCTCCGACCTGCAACGCACCGGTTTTCTTTCCAGTTCAAATCCGCTGTTAAATAAGCTGTTCGACAATATCATCTGGGGACAGAAAGGCAACTTTGTCGATGTCCCGACCGACTGCCCGCAGCGCGATGAACGTCTCGGCTGGACAGGCGATGCGCAGGTATTTATCCGTACCGCCTGCTACAATTTCGATACGGAAGCATTTTACCGCAAATGGCTTTCGGATCTTGCCGCAGACCAGTATCCGGACGGTCATGTAGACCACGTCATTCCCGCCATACTCGAAAATCAAAAGAGCAGCGCAGCCTGGGGCGACGCAGCCTGCGTCTGCCCGTGGGAACTTTATCTGGCATTCGGCGATGCAAACATTCTGCGCAGCCAGTTTAACAGTATGAAAAAATGGGTGGGCTATATCACCTCCTCCACCACGACCAAAAACCTCTGGACCGGAGGAGAACACTACGGCGACTGGCTCGGTCTGGATGCACCGTCCGGCAGCTACAAAGGTTCTTCTGACGAAGACTTAATCGCTTCTGCTTTTTATGCGCATTCCACGGAGCTGGTCATGAAAGCCGGTAACGTGCTTGGCGAAGATGTTTCGGAATATGAGACGCTCTATAAAAATATCGTTGCCGCTTTCCAGGAAACCTGGCCGGTTTACCACACGCAGACCGAATGCATCCTCGCCGCCCATTTCCACCTGGCAAAAGACTGTCAGGCTGCAGCAGATCAGCTTGCAAAGCTCGTTACAGACGCCGGTGTGCAGTTAAAAACCGGCTTTGTCGGAACGCCTTACCTGCTCCATGTACTTTCGGACTACGGCTATGTCTCCCTCGCCTGGTCACTTTTGCTGCGGGAAAACTATCCTTCCTGGCTTTATCCGATCACAAAAGGCGCAACGACTATCTGGGAGCACTGGGACGGTATTATGGAAAACGGCGATTTCTGGACCCGCGACATGAATTCCTATAATCATTACGCTTACGGCGCAGTCGCTGACTGGGTATATGGAAACGCCGCCGGAATCCGTCCGCTTGACGGCTATCCCGCCTATGAAAAGATTTCTGTCTCTCCGCTTCCCGACAAACGCCTCGGCTGGCTTTCCTGCTCCTATCGCTCCCGCCATGGTCTGATCCGTTCCGACTGGAAACTGCAGGGCGATCAGTGGAGATACGAAATTGAAACGCCGGTTGATGCAGTCATCACGATTGCCGGGCAGAAACATGAAGTTGCTCCCGGAACGTGGATCTTCTTCAGCAATATATTGTCATAAAAAAGAGGTCCCAAAAAAAGCGCTGCTGCTCTGCAGGCGATTTCTCACCTGTAAAGCAGCAGCTTCTGATCTCGTTGTCGGAAGAATTCCGTTTCCTGTTACAAAATTCAGTATAAACCAGTTTTTGGAAAAAAATTTACATAACCCTTACACTTTGACGCTTTTAGGGGATTTTTGTTCCAATTATTCCGCTCCTTCCAACAGCTCCAGATAATTTCCCTTGTCGATATGCATCATTGAGATCTGGTTTTTGTGGCGGCGGAAGCCATACACACAGTCCACGTTGCGGATCAGGGACTGTAAGCGTTCGTCAGGCACGCAGACAATCAGCTGAAGATCCATCTGCCGGGCATATTTTAAGCAGACCGCGCTTCTCTCCTGATCCATTTTGGAAAAGGCCTCGTCCAGAAGCACCAGCTTAATTCGACTGTCGCGGTTGGTCTGCTGCATGTAAAGCATCGCAAAACCGGCAAGCAGTGCGACGTATTTCGGATTCTGACCCTCACCGCCGGAATCGCGGCCTGCCATGTCGTCCACGAAATTTTCACGGATCACGTTTCCGTCTGCATCCGTAACCTGCTCATACATGGAAAAGGACAGATAATTGCGGTAATCCGCATACTGCTCCATTTCCCGGCGGTGCTGCTCCAGCACCCGCTCATCGTCGTCCTTTACCGGCATGAACTTGTCTGTCAGCAGCCTGATCTTTGCTTCATATTTCTGATAAAAGCTGTCCTCTCCAAGGGACAGCTGCCCCTCGAAGCCGTCATTGTCCAGGTTCTTGCTGTCTAACTCCGGTGCCATGAGCATGTCGTAAAACTGACCGTTTTCATTGTAGGCAGGCTCGATTTTAATCTGGTAAATACTATCAGAGAAGTTCGTCTTTTTCAACAGGCGGTTGATCTCGGCAGCGTGCCGCTTTGCTGCCTTAATGTCGCCGTGAATCGTTGCGATCACATTCTCCCGCAGGCTGCGGTAAATGAAATCGCATTGTTTTTCAAACTCTGTCCGATACTGGGGCTCAAAATCTGTCTCATACTGGGAAAGCAGCTGCTCATAACCCTCATTGGATTTCTCCGAGCCGGAAAATCCGCTGGAGGGATACTGCAGGATATAGGCGTTTCTTGCCCGGGACAGCTCTTCTGTCTGCTCCTGCTCCTTTTCACAAAGTACTTCTATCTCCGCATTTTTCTGGGCCCTGACCGCGCCGGAGGATCGTTTGGACAGCGCCTCCTGCACCATTGCGGTGATCTCCGGCTGCTGTGTATAACCGACAGACGCCTCCTTTAATGCTGCGTTTTTGGACTGCAGCTCCGTGCGGATGCGCTCCTGATTACCGGTCTGCTGTGCAATTTCATTCTGCATACCGGATATTCTTTTTTTCAGCTCGCTGCGCTTTTTGCGAAGCTCTGCTTCTTTTTCTTCCAGCTCCTTATATGCACCCATCCGCAGACCTTCGATGGTCGCTTTCGTCTCCTGTGTTTCCAAAAGCACGGCTTCCAGCTCCTGCGCTGCCCGAGAAAGGCTTTCCAGATACGCCGGCTCTTCTTTCAGGCTCTCCATCTCCCGGACCGCCTTCAGACCGTCCGCCATGCGCTTTGCTTCTTCCAGCTCTTTTTTCAGACGCTGCGCATCTACTTCATAGTCCTGCTGCCGTGCGCGGGAAACCTTGCTTCCGATGCACGCGCCGACGGTATAATCCCGTTTTTTCAGATGACGGAAAATAAAATTACTGTAGGAATAACAGTCCGGCGTCACGCCGTCTTTGACGCTTCGCAGTTCCTCCACCGTGCGGCATTTCATAATCCGTCCCAGATAGCGTTTTAAACAGCTGTCTGCAAAGGGCTCGACCGCCCGCACAGCCTCGTATAACGAACCCTCCTCCGCCCTCGGATTGCTCTTTGTGACCGCCTCAGAATGAATCAGATCGATTTCCTCAAACTGCCTCATCTCCCGGAAGGCTTTTGCTGCATCCGCCGCGACCTTCGGCTCTGTAATCAGGCTCAGCTTCAGACGTCCCAGACGTCCTTCCACTGCATTTTTCCATTCCTCATCCTCAACATCGAACAGGTCTGCAAAAATCCACACCTTGATCGTTCTTCCATACAGTGCAGAAAGCTTCTGCTCCAGGGCAGCCCGGGCCTTTGTCAGCACCTCCGGATAGGATTTGCGGTTGTTTTTCATATCGTCCAGAAGCTTTTGCTTTTCCTTCAGGTCTTTGGACAGCTGCCGCTCCTGCTCGTGATAGGTTTCGTACTCTTCCTCGATATTCTGGCGTTCCTCTTCCAGACGGCTGCGCAGCTCCAGACACTGCGCCTGTGTCACCGGTCCGGTGCAAAATGCTCCAATCAAATTCAGCAGCCGGTTGCTGATATAGTCCGCAACGATCTCGTCGCTCTCCCATCGCCGCAGTCCCTGCAGGATTTTGCGCCACTGTGCCGCGTTATCCGCCAGCATCCGGCTTCTTTTTTCCAGCTCTTCCAGACGCTCCTGACGGCTGCCAAGGTCGCTGCTCTTTAAGTCCGCACTGACAAGGATCAGCTCGTTTTCCAGCTGGGCAGACAGGGCTTCCAGCTCTTCTTCCTGCTGCCGAAGCTCCCGCAAACGCTCCTGTGTCCGATCCTGATCCTGTAAAAGGGCGTCGATCCGGTTCTTCAAATCCTCAATGTCGATACAGCGGATCACCGCCTGCTGCTTTACGATATCCGCACGCGTCATCATCAGCTTTTGTCCGGTTTCCCGCACCTTTTTAAGCATTCCGATCTTGTTTTCCAGCACGTCGATCTTTTCTTTGATGTCCCGGTAAGCGCCCAGCTGTTCGCTGATCGTTTCAATGGTGTCTCCCTCGCTTTTGGGGAACATGTAATCCCGGATAAACTGTCCCGTCCCGTTGGACATTTTCAGCGCGATCGCACTTTTTTCCATGGTCATAAAACGATTCCCGTCAATGTAGCCGAGGATCTGGTCATACAGCGTGCTGATATACGCCTCCCGGGACGGATAAATGCGGTTTAACTCTGCCCTGCCGCCCTTTGCCGTCTCCTTCATCCGCGTCTCTGTCAGTGCCCGGATCTCCTGGTTCGAATAGGGATAGCCCTCTGCCGTCAGATACCCGCCCTCCGGCATTTTTCCGAGATGGCTGAAATAAACGAACTTTCGTATTTCAGAATCGTTTTTCCGTACTTCAAAAGCAATTCCCATGCAGACATACTGCTTTGTCCCGGTATCCTGCAGCTCCAGGACGATCTGGGAGCAGAAATCCTGTCCTTCGCGGTTTGCCGTGCCGTCCTTTTGTTCACCGCGCAGATAGCTCAACACGCTTCGTCTGTTTTTGGCGTCGTCCGCTGCTTTATTTAAAAAACTCGGAGAAAAGCTGCCGTATAAAATCACCTGGATCGCATCCATGACCGTGGATTTTCCAGAGCCGCTCTTGCCGGAAAACAGGTTCACATATTCGTGAAATTCCAGAATTTTATGGTTGATTCCGCCCCAGTTATTCAGACACATCCGGGTAAAGATCTTCTTCGCCTGTTTCACGTTCCTCTTCTCCTTCCGTCGTTTTTTCTTCTGCGTCATCCCGATAACGCTGTACCAGCTCGTTGATCGCCAAGGACGAGCAGAAAATATTCACCGTACCGTAAATATAGATCGGCGTCTGATCCTCCACGTTCAAAATCGCCCCCGGCAGCTCGATCATCTGGTGGGTTTTCATCAGATTTAGCGCAGCCTGCCAGTCCTGTGCGTTCAGTTTTCCCGGAAGCAGTCCGGTATTTCTGCCGTATTCCCGGATTTCCGCCAGAGTCGTCACCGTTGCATGCAGTCCCTCGCCCATGATTTTATCCCGGTAAATCAGCTTTAATAAAAGCAAAAGCTTTGTCGTCGTCAGGCTCATTTTTTCCATCGCTGCACCGTCGCCTGTGATCCTAAACAGATGATCCTGCGGGTCGTGCACCAGCTCACAGCCCATCACAGAAAGATAGTCCGCAATAAATTCCCGGTGCTTTAAACAGACCTGATAGCGCCCATTATCCCGGGCCGTCAGCGTCACCGGATCGTATTTTACCTGTAAAATACAGGTCTGACGAAGCAGCTCCTGTATGGTTCTTCGAATCGCCTCCACCTCGGCGGGGGTGCGTTCCTCCAGATATGAAAACATGTATCAATTCTCCGTTTCGTCTATACTAAAACCGGTGTAGGAAAAGCCGTCCTTCTGATGGATTTCCTCCTGCAGCAAAATCCGGTCTTCCTCCTGTCTGCTCTGGGTCGCCTCCTGCCAGATAAACAGAAGCTTTTCCAGATCCTCTGCCGACTGCACCGTATCCTCCAAAACCCGAAAAACTCCGTTCTTCGTATGCCGCCGTCTGAACTCCTCCAGCTGTCTGCCGGTATAGAGCGGCTTCGGGACGAAATCTGCGATTTCCGAGGACGCCTCTTCCTGCAGAGCCAGCGGTACGAACTGATTTTCCAGCCTTGGCCGACGGTTGTAAAGGCTCGCGTCCCCGACGATGGAAAACGGTGCCGTCACATACATGCTGTCCCGCAGCTCTTCCAAAAGCGCTTCTTTTTTGTCGCCGTGGTTGAGCAGTCCGATCAGCTCCAGTGTGCTGTCCTCTACGCCTGCGCCTTCCTGCAGCAGATAGTGGATTCTTGCCAGCGCCCGGCGGGCAAAGACGGTCTTTAATTCGATCAGGCGGTTGTATTTTTTCTCGATCAAGTCAAATTCGCGCTCCACCAAAAGAACCAGCTGCGCCGCCTCTTCGCAGAATTGGATGCCGCGCTCCAGCTTTAAAAGGGCGGGCGCAGACACGCCGGACGCCAGTGTTTTCGCCTGCATGGACGCTGCATAGCTGCCTGCTGCGCTTTCTGACGGTGCGGGCGCGCTGCCCTGTGCAGCCATAAGCATCCGCTTCTGCGCTATCAGCACCTCCCGGCGGTTTTCATTTTCCTCCAGGATCTTCGCAATCAGCTCCTTGACCGCCTCCTTATAGCGATAAAAACTGTCTGTCGTTGTTAAAATTGCATATTTTACGCTCTCGCGGTTGTTGATCTCGTTGACCAGAACCTCCTGAATCCCGATAAAGTCCTTTCGTTTGGAAAGCTCATCGAACCACAGCCGCATGCTGTCCTGCATGTTGGACAGCATCTGTCCGAGGCTTTTCGACATGCGCAGGGCACTTTTTAAAATGCTGTTGTTTTTTTCCGGATCCGAATCATAGGTGTAAAGAGCACTGTATACAGACAGAATGCTTTCCCGCTCCATGCTGTCATCCTCTTTTTCAAGGCGGTCAAACAGCTCCACATACAGCCTGCTGTACTCCGGAAAGCCAATGATATAGCAGTTTAATTTTTCATCAAAATCGCTGGAAAGCCAGCCCCACTTCACAAACCTGTCCAAAACAGCGGAGGGCGAAAGCCCGGGAAAGCCTTCGTCCTCCGTTTTTTCCGTCTCGTCATCCCACCAGACCATGTTCACTCTGGCAATCGTTTCCGCCAGAATGCTTCTGCATTCCGAATCTGTCAGCTGCGTCAGGGCATAGGCTTCCTGATCCGCCTCGTATAAAGCGGTCAGAAGCTGCATGTAATACTCCATGTTCTGGGTGCGGAACAGCTTATAAAAATCTCTCGGTATCTTCTTTTTCAGAATCATCTGTCGTGTTAAACCTCATATTCCAGTTCTCCGTCAAAGACAAACTCCGCCGGGCCTGTCATAAAGATATGGTTCGTCTTTTCGTCCCATTGGATCGTCAACGCGCCGCCCAGCACCTCTACGGTCACTTTTCGCCCCGTTTTGCCGTTTAAAACGCAGGCAACCGCCGTCGCACAGCAGCCCGTCCCGCAGGCAAGGGTTTCGCCGGTTCCGCGCTCCCAGACCCGCATTTTTACATATTCCGGAGATACGACTTCCACAAACTCGGTATTGGTGCGTCTCGGAAATCTCTCGTGATGCTCAAAATGCGGTCCGATCTGCTCCAGCGGAAAATCCGCCGTGCTGTCCACGAAAACAACGGCATGGGGATTTCCCATAGAAACGCAGGTCATGCGGTATGTTTGATTCTCCACAGTGATCTCTTCATCGACGGACTGCTGGTTTTTAGAAACCACCGGAACCTCTGCCGCCGTCAGGATCGGCTCGCCCATATCCACACGGATCGCTTTTGTCACGCCGTTTTCCACCGTCAGATCCATATATTTCACTTTTCCGCCGCTGATAATGGAAAACTTTGTCTGATCGGTCAATCCTTTGTCATGGGCATATTTTGCCACGCAGCGGATGCCGTTTCCGCACATCTCCGCCCTTGTGCCGTCTGCGTTATACATCTCCATCTCAAAATCCGCTTCGTCGGAAGGATTGATAAAAATAACGCCATCGCCGCCGACGCCGAAATGACGGTCGCTGGCAAAGCGGACAAATTCCGGCTTCTTTTCCTGCGGTATATGCTCCGTAAATCCATTGACATAAACGTAATCATTCCCACAGCCCTGCATTTTTGTAAATCTGATCTTCATAAATCCTCCATACAGACATAATCTGTAAAACCCCTGCGTACACTGGAATAACAAAGTATCCGGGGGTATCGCAATGCGTTCCAAAACAAAAATTATCGTACTTCATTTAAAAGAACTGATCTATACCGGAATCCTGGTTCTTTTAGGCATCGGGCTGCTTTTTTTGCTGCTGCAGACCTTTCTTCCCAAAAAGGCAGTTCCAAAACCGGACTATGACGCAGAAACCTCCCTGTACCTGCCCGGAAAATACACCACCACGGTTCAGCTCGGAAACGACCACGCAGATGTAGAGGTCGTCGTGGACAGCTCCGATATTCTTTCCATCCGTCTCGTCAATTTGAGCCAGACTGTCACAGCCATGTATCCGCTGGTCGAACCCTGCATGGATACACTGGCGAAACAGATCTGTGAAAAACAGTCCCTCGAAGGCGTCACCTATCCGGACGAAAACCGCTACACGTCGCAGCTTCTGCTGCAGGCGATCGACGCAGCACTGCAAAAGGCGGCTTATCCCCCAACCTGACCGGCGCAGTGCGTTCGCAAACGCCGGCTTATCACGCAGACGACCGGCGCAGTGCGTTCGCAGACGCAGGCTTATCCCGGCAGCTGATCCAGTTCCTTCTGCCATGCCATGCGGCTCGCGTCTGAAGGCATCCGAAGGTCTCCCCTCGGCGATACCGCAACACTTCCGACTTTCGGTCCATCCGGCAGGCACGAACGCTTAAACTGCTGTGCAAAGAAGCGGCGGCAAAAGGTCTTTAGCCACTTGCCGATCGTTTCTTTGCTGTAAACGCCTTCAAATGCCCTGCAGGCAAGCCGGTAGATCTTCGCCGGACCAAAACCACAGCGCAGCAGCTGATATAAAAAGAAGTCATGGAGCTCGTAGGGGCCGACCAGATCCTCTGTTTTCTGACTGATCTTTCCGTCCTCCGGCGGCAAAAGCTCGGGGCTTACCGGCGTGTCGAGGACATCCAGCAGCACCTCCCGCAGCACTTTTTCGCTTTCGCTGCAGGTATCCGCACAATATGCCACCAGATGGCGCACCAGCGTCTTGGGCACGCCGACGTTTACGCCATACATCGACATATGGTCGCCGTTATAGGTCGCCCAGCCCAGTGCAAGCTCCGACATATCCCCGGTTCCGATGACAAGTCCGTTGCCCTGATTGGCGAGATCCATCAAAACCTGGGTGCGTTCCCGCGCCTGTCCGTTTTCGTAGGTTACGTCGTGCTTGTCCATATCCTGACCGATATCCCTAAAATGCACCTGCACTGCTTCGCGGATGTTCACCTCAATTAACTTTGCGCCGAGGGTCTGCGCCAGCCTGCAGGCATTTTCATAGGTACGGTTCGTCGTGCCAAAGCACGGCATCGTCACCGCTAAAATATCGTTTCTGTCTTTCCCGAGCAAATCAAATGCCCGCGCCGTCACCAAAAGGGCAAGGGTCGAATCCAGACCGCCGGAAACGCCGATCACCGCCGTCTTTGCCCCCGTATGCTCATAACGTTTTTTCAGTCCATGGGCCTGAATCGATAAAATCTGCTCGCAGCGCTCTTTTTTCAGGGCTTCGTCAGACGGGACAAACGGCGTCTGGGAAAAGGTGCGCGTCAGCTTTGTTTCTTCTTTTTCCAGGGTAAACCCAATCCGCACACAGGTTTCTGTGTTTTCGGGCACAAATGTGCTCATCCTGCGCCGCTCGTGGCAGATTTTATGCACATCCAGCTCCGAAAAAATCGTCTCATTTTCAAAGCGCTCAGCCTCTGCCAGCACGCTTCCGTTCTCTGCAATCATATGATGCCCGGAAAAAACGAGATCCTGGGTGGATTCTCCATCCCCCGCGCTCGCATAGACATAGCCACACAGAAGCCGCGCGCTCGTGGCAGCAATCAGGCTCTTACGGTAGGTGTCCTTTCCGACCGTCTCATTGGATGCAGACAGGTTGACGATCACCGTCGCGCCCGCCTTTGCCAACGCCGTCGAGGGCGGATCCATCACCCAGACGTCCTCGCACAGCTCACAGCCCACGACAAGCCCTTTCAGATTCCTGCAGGAAAACAGCAGGTTTCCGCCAAAGGGTACGGTCTGTCCCAGTACTTCCACCTCAGACACTTTCCTGCTGCCTGCCGCAAAATGCCGCATCTCGTAAAATTCCCCATAGTTTGGAATATTCTGCTTCGGAATAAGCCCCAGGATCCTGCCGTCCTGCACTGCTGCTGCCACATTGTAAAGCTTTCCGTCTTTTTCAAAGGGAAGCCCCAAAAAGGTCAGCGCATCGTGCCCTTTCGTATGCTCCAGCACCGTCTGCAGCCCTTCCAGGCTTTCTTCCAGCAGGCGTTCCTGCAAAAACAGATCCTGACAGGTATAGCCGGTCAGACACAGCTCCGGCAAAACGATCAGCTTCGCCCGCTGTACATAACAGGCGTTCAGCACCTTACAGATTTCCTGTGCATTCCAGGCAGGGTCTGCAACACGGATTTTCGGTGCAGCCGCCGCAGCTTTTAAAAAACCGTCTTTCATCGGGATTTTTTCTCCATATTTTTCAGCTCATCCACGTCAAACCTATAGGTTTTGCCGCAGAAATGACAGTTTACCTCGATCGGCTTGTCCTCGTCGATCATCTCCTGCAGTTCTTTTTTGCCGATGGAAATCAGTGCCTTTTCCACCCGCTCCTTGCTGCAGTTGCAGGTAAAGCTGCAGGGCATCCGGTCTGTAATCTCCACATCAAAGCCGTCCAGCACCCGCTCTAACAGCTGCTCCGGTGTCAGTCCCTGATCCAGCAGCGCCGTCACGGAATTGATCAGCGACAGGTTGTGCTCCAGCTTCGAAATCGTCTCTTCCTCCGCAAAGGGCATCAGCTGGATGATAAAGCCGCCTGCACAGCGCACGGTGTTTGTCTTTTCCATCAAAACACCCAGCCCCACCGAAGAGGGCGTCTGCTCGGAGGTTGCAAAATAGGAGGTCAGGTCGTCCCCGATCTCGCCGGTCACCAGGGCTGTCTGTCCGACATAGGGCTCCTTTAAGCCGAGGTCACGGATGACAGAGAGCGTTCCCCTGCCGACCGCCCCTCCGACGTCGAGCTTGCCCTTCGCATTCGCAGGCAGGATGACGTCCGGCACCGTCGCATAGCCCTTGACCTCGCCCTTTGCATTTGCCGTCACGGTCAGTCCGCGAACCGGACCGTCGCCGCGCACCTGCAGGGTCAACAGATCGTCGTCGCCCTTTAACATGCTGCCCATCATCACACCGGCAGTCAGCAGACGTCCCAGCGCCGCCGTTACCACCGGGCTGGTATTGTGTGCCTGTCTCGCGGTCTCCACGAGTTCCTTTGTTGTCGCTGCAAACGCGCGCACCTGTGCATTCGCCGCCGTCGCGCGTACCATATAATCTCCCATAGTTCCTCCATTCCTCAGGCTTTCTTTACGGCAAACCCCTGCCATTTCCACGCTGCGCATTTCACCGCATAGCTTTTTTTGCGCTGCGCAGATAGTTTCATTTCTTATCCCAGATTCTTCCCGTGCTCGCGCGCGATCACATAGATCCGCTCGCTCGTCTCCGTTACGCTGCCATGCGTGTCTGCATCCAGTGCCTCGACAAAAATCAGCCCGGACTGTTCCACGAGCCGTTTCATCGTTTCCAGCGTATAGCCGCGCTGCAGATGGGTCTCCGTAAATTTGCGGAACAGGTCTTTTTGCTGTTTCACAAAAATCGTCAGATCATATTCGTTGATCTGATCCTCCGCCGTATAATAATTTTCCCAGATAAAGCTGCAGTCCTCCCGGTTTTCCGCAATCGTGCTGTCACCGATGACTGTTTCGTATTTATAGACCGTATTAAAATCGAAGATAAAAAGCCCATTCGGGTCAAGATAGTTGTTTACCAGTTTAAAAGTTGTCAGTAAGTCATCTTCCTCCAGTAGATAATTTAACGAGTCGCACAGACAGATCACCGCCCGGACCGTTCCGTAAAGCTCAAACTCCCGCATATCCTGCTGCAAATACAAAATATTATGACCGGACTGCGCACGCTTCTCCATTGCAATGTCCAGCATGCTGTCTGACAGATCAACGCCGATCATGTCGTAGCCCTGCTTTGCCAGAAGCTCCGTCATGGAGCCCGTGCCACAGCCTAGATCCAGCAGGATTCCGTCCGTGATCTGATCCTGTTTCAGGCGTCCGACTACAAACTGACACCATTCTTCATAGGGCGTTTCATCCATGAACCGATCATAAACTAACGCAAAATCCTCATACATTTCCATTCGTTATCCACGCTCCCTCTGCCGCGCAGCGGCGTTTTTCTGCATCTGTCCGCGCGCGTTCCTGTGTCTGCATGCGAACGTATTTTCCGCTGCTGCCCGCGCGTTTTCGAACATGCCGCGCCCTATTTCACCAGCTCTGCCAGCACTTCGACCAGCCGCTCCATCTCCGCCTGCGTGCCGACTGTAATCCGCAGATAGTTGTCGATTCTGGGCTTTTTGAAATATCGCACATAAATTCCGGCTGTTTTCAGGTTTTCGAATAACTCCTGCGCCGGGACAGTTTTATGCGTTGCGAAAATAAAGTTCGCCTTCGAATCCGGGAACGTAAAGCCCAGCTCTGCCAGCTTCTGCTTCGTCCATTCCCGGGTCGCCACGATTTTCCCCGTAATCTCCTGAAAATACCCACGATCCTCTACGCATGCCTTTCCGCAGGCAATTGTCAGGCGGTTCATTGTATAGGAG
>ERZ1026874.596-NODE-596-length-21777-cov-19.282893_pt1 | contig 21777 bp, 19 predicted proteins | sample MGYA00380167_ERZ1026874 | MGnify/ENA primary metagenome ERZ1026874 (study PRJEB33269, sample SAMEA4719803) | human gut metagenome | biome: human-associated habitat; feature: organic feature; material: feces | place: Cameroon | collected 2013-10 ...
AAAGCGGTCAAAAAGAAAGGTAAAGATTGAATTTAGAAGAGATAAAAGTTTAAATTTAATCTTCGTCAGAAAAGTTTAGACGACTTCGAAATACCTTTCTAAATTTTATTACATGATGCATAAAAACTTTTTGCACAGCGCATTTAGGTGGAAAAAACTACTTGCCCTGTTCGTTTTTTACAGCATGGCTCTCAGCACTTGGGCACAGCTCAGTGAAGGGAAAACCTACTACATTCGTAGCTGCGCGTCGGGAAATGTCTTGGCAAATGGCGATAAAAAAGACAACAACGCCCCAATTATTTTTCAAGAACAGTCTGACAAAGCGTTTGGACAAAAATGGACGTTGAAGAGTACGGGCAATGACAACGAATTTATTATTGTTAATGCGGGTTATAACACGAAAGCCATTGATGCTGCACCTAATAAAGGGTATATTGCCTTGCAGTGGAATGCTGATGTGACATCCGAAAATCAACGCTTTACTTTTGTTGAGGTAGAGGGTGCAGAAAACACCTACAACATTGTGTGGAGTAAGGAACCGACTCGTCGTTTCATGGAAAAGAGCAATAATACGCTCAACATTTCGAACGAAACAGCAACCGACGAAAAGACCATCCAGTTTACATTCGAAGAAACAACTCCGCAAGAAGAACCCAAGCGTAACGATTGGGAGAACGAAAAAGTATTTGGCATAAATAAACTCGCACCCCATGCCACTTATATGCCCTATGCAAACACCGAAGCATTGCATGCCGACACCGAACGCTATGCTTATCCTTGGGTTGACCCTAAGGGAGCAGAATGGCTTTCGCTCAATGGAACATGGCGTTTGCGTTGGGATCAAGATGTTGCAAACCGTCCTCTCGACTTCTTTGCTGATAGCATCGACAATAAAGTATGGGGCGACACCATCACCGTGCCTTCGTGTTTGGAGATGAAGGGCTATGGTTCACCTTACTACATTAACGACCAATATCCCTTCGAAGACAAGTATCCTGCTATTAACATGACCTACGGCATCAAAAACTCGGTGGCTTCATACCGTCGCAGTTTTACATTGCCTGAGGCATGGGAAAACGGAAAGCGCGTAATTCTCCACTTAGATGGCATTTATAGCGCAGCCTACGTATGGCTCAATGGTAAATATGTGGGTTACACCGAAGGCTCAAACAACGATGCAGAGTTCGACCTCACCGATAAGGTACGTTCAGGCGAAAACAACTTGGCAGTACAGGTTATTCGCTTTAGCGATGGCTCATACTTGGAAGACCAAGATATGTTCCGCATGAGTGGTATTCACCGCGATGTATACCTCTATGCCACTCCTGCCACTTACGTGCGCGACCACATCATTACCGATGATTTAGATGCACCCTACACCGCTGCCAATGTGAACGTAAACGTGGAAATGGCAAATCCCGAAGCAAAGGCTGCTAACAAGCAAGTTCGTGTGCGTTTGATTTCGCCCGAAGGCAAGCAAGTAGCTGAGGCTACACAAACTTTTGCCTTTGCTGAAGGCGATAGCATTCAGTCGCTCGACATTGCACTTAACAACCTTACCGACCTTGAACCTTGGACTGCAGAAACTCCTAATCTCTACACTGTAGAAGTGGCTCAGCTCAATGCAGACAATCAAGAAGAAATGGCTTTTGCTACCAAATATGGTTTCCGCAAAATAGACTATTCAGGTAAGCGCGTGCTCATCAATGGTCAGCGTGTGCTCTTCCGTGGTGTAAATACGCAAGATACGCATCCCGTGCATGGTCGTACAATGGACATTGCTACCATGTTGCGTGACATTACCATGATGAAGCAAGCCAACATCAACACCGTACGTACCAGTCACTATCCCCGTCAGGCTAAGATGTACGCTATGTTCGACTATTACGGACTTTATGTGATGGACGAGGCAGATGTGGAGTGCCACTACAACTGGTTCTATGGTGCTAACAACATCATGAAGGAAGAGTCATGGCGTCCGCAGTTTATTGATCGCACCAAGCGTATGGCAGTACGCGACCGCAACTTCCCCAGCATCATCTTCTGGAGTTTGGGTAACGAAAGTGGTGTAGGCGATAACTTGCAGGCAACCTACGATTTGTTGAAGGAACTCGACCCAAGTCGTCCTGTTCACTACGAAGGAGCTACTCGTGGCGGGGCAAGCTACACCGACCTCTACAGTGTGATGTATCCCAATGTAGATGCAGTTAAGTCAAAATCGAACAACGCTGGCAAGCCCTACTTTATGTGTGAGTATGCACACTCAATGGGTAATGCCAATGGTAATATGCAAGAATATTGGAATGCCATTGTTTCGTCAACCTATGGTATTGGTGGTTGTATTTGGGACTGGGTAGACCAGAGCATTTATAAGGCAGACGAAATTAAGTCGGGCAAAATGACGCAGAATGGTGCTCCTAAGTATTACGCTGGTTACGACTTTGGTGGTCCTACTCAGGGCAACTTTGTTAACAATGGTCTTATTCCTGCTGAACGTGCTTGGACTCCCAAGTTGGCAGAAGTGAAGGCTGTTTATAGCCCCATTTACTTCTCGGCATACAGAAAGCGTCAAAAGCAATTCACCATCACCAACTTCAATAGTTTTGTTAATCTCGATCGCTACGACTTGGTATGGAGCGTTTTAAAGAATGGCGAAGAAATTGAAACAGGCAAAATGAGTGCACCGAGCGCTGCACCTTTTGCTGCATCTAAGAGCATTGTAGTTCCTTTCACTACGAAGGTTACAGAAGATGGCAATGAATACTTGCTCAATGTGAAGGTAATCGAAAAGAATGCTACATTGTATGCTGAAGCCGGTTATCCCGTAGCCGAACAGCAGTATGTGTTGCAAGATCGCGATGCTACCCTTGCTGCAGTTCCTGCATCAGAAGACAAAGTAAGTGTTGCGCAAAACTCATACAAGCACTATGAAATTAAGAGTGGCAACCTCTTTGTAACAGTTGATGGTAGCAACGGTCGTATGCGTCAGTGGAAGTATGGCGATTACACCTTAGTGTCTGGCCTTACTGATGCTCCCACTTACGACAATTTCCGTTGGGTAGAGAATGACGAGTCAGGAGGTAACAGCCTCTCTTTATCAAATGGCATTTCAAGCTACACCAACATTACCAAGGTGAAAGAAAATGCCAATGGCAATGTTACCTTTGGTTATACGGCTAAGGGTTCTTATTGCGATGTTCGTTACGACTACACCATTTATCCTGGTGGCGTAATGGACATGAAGTGTCAGTATACACCACATGATGTTGATTACTTGCGTCGCATTGGTAACAAGTTGCGTTTGCCCGCATCACTTTCGCAGGTAGAATATTATGCGTGTGGTCCTTGGGAAAACTATGTTGACCGCAAGTCGGCAGCTCTCTTAGGTCGTTACAGCAGCACTGTGCTCGACTTCTATGGAACAACACCGCGTGCTCAGTCGTGTGGTAATCGTCAGGATTTGCGCGACCTCACGCTTACTGACACAGTTGCTGGTTTCTCGCTTCGCATGGAAACTGAGGGACAAGTAAACTTCTCAGTGCTTCGTTCAGACGACATCAGTATGGCAGCTACAAAACACCGCTGGGAAGTAAAGCCCGATAGCAAGTACAATTATCTGCACCTCGATTACTACCAAAAGGGCTTGGGTAATGGTAGCTGCGGACAGGGCACTGGCACACTCAGTAAGTATTACTGCCCCACAAGTGGTACATACACTCACACCATCCGCTTCGTAGGTTTGTTCAAGGATGACAACGTAGGTATTCGTCCTACTTATACAAGCGATGCAAATTGGAGTGTAAAGGCTGAGGCACAAACTGTAATTTGCCACGGACAAATTTCTGCAGGCACCCAAATGCGTGTTTACGACTTGGGTGGTAGCACGGTTGCTACAGCCGTAGCCCACAACGATTGTCAGCAACTCAGTGCTAATATGGGAGCACAGCCCCATGGTGTTTACGTTGTCAAGATTGGCAAAAAGACCTTTAAGGTGATTCTTTGATAAACATTTCAGATAGGGTGGTTCTAATAATTCTGATAAGTTGATTTGTGCCCTATCGTGTGTGTATTTTTGTTAGTGAACGAAGGAGCATAGCGGGCTATGTGACTGAGAGAACTGACGAAAAGACACATGCGAGAGGGTGCAAAGCAACTTATCAGAATTTTAGAATATTAAAATCAGAATTTTTAGAACCACCCACATTCTCGATAGAATGTAGGGCATATTAGGCTATTTAGCCTGTATGCTCTATATTTTTGTGTTATATCGTATAGTTTCAAAAAATGAAAATACTTTTTATATGTCTCGGAAACATCTGTCGTTCGTGTACGGCAGAAGAGATATTTCGCACTTTAGCGCACGCACAGCCCGATTTAAAGAATCATTACAGTGTAGATTCAGCGGGCATAATAGACTATCATCAAGGCGAACTTCCTGACAGTCGCATGCGAGCTCATGCACGTAAACATGGCTACGAGCTTACGCACCATTCGCGTCCTATTGTTCCTGAGGACTTTCACAAGTTTAATCTTATTGTGGCAATGGACAATCGTAATTACGATAAACTGTTGCGTATGGCGTCTGCAGAGGGTGTGGACACAGGGATGGTGGTAAAGATGGCAGACTATCTGCAGCATCATCCTACTTACGACACCATCCCCGATCCCTATTATGGCACCGACCGCGACTTTGAGCTGGTTATAGAGTTGCTTGAAGATGCTTGCCAAAATATGCTCGAGGAACTGGAGGCTTCAAAGTAATTCGTGCTTTTATTTCCTTAGCGGAACGAAATAAGTTTAGAACATATTTAATTCAAAATTCAACAAGTGTATATAGGAATAGCTGGAAATATTGGTTGCGGTAAGACAACACTGACGGAGATGCTTGCTGAGCATTACCAATGGGAACCGCGGTATGAGGCAGTAGTAGACAATCCTTATATGGAGGACTACTATAAAAACTTACAAAGATGGGCGTTTGCCATGGAAGTGTTTTTCTTAAAGGAACGCTTCAAGGATGTTCTTGAATTTTCAAAATCAAAGAATATCGTAATTCAAGATCGAACCCTTCATGAAGGTGTGTTCGTGTTCACGGCAAACAATTATGAGCAAGGTTACTTGAGCGATCGTGACTTTGAAACGTATATGGAGCTTTATGAGATTATGGTAGAGAAGGTGAAACAGCCTGACCTCATGATTTATCTCAGAGCTTCTGTTCCTCATCTCGTAGAGAATATCCAAAAACGTGGACGTGCTTGCGAACAGAAAATCCCCATTGAGTATCTACAAGGCTTGAACGATAGATACGAGGACTTTATTCTGAATAAATACAAAGGAAAGGTGCTCACTATTGATGTGGACAAACTCGATTATAAGACGCGTCCTGAGGACTTCCAATTTATTACCAATCAGATAGACTCAATTTTTCCCATCAATCTTACTCATACTAAATAACAACAACAATGCATATAGCTGTAGCCGGAAACATTGGCAGTGGCAAGACCACGCTGACAAAGATGTTGGCAAAACGATATAACTGGTCCCCTCGTTTTGAACCCGTAGAACATAATCCTTATCTTGACGATTTCTATCACGACATGTCGCGATGGTCGTTTAATCTGCAAATTTACTTCCTTAACAAGCGTTTTAAAGAGGTGGTAGAAATCAGCCAAAGTGACAAGGACATCATTCAGGACCGCACCATTTTTGAGGATGCTTGCATCTTTGCGCCTAATCTACATGGACAGGGATACATGTCCGATCGCGATTTCAATAACTATTCTGATTTATTCGACACGATGATGACGCTTGTTGAATTGCCCGATTTGATGATTTATATTCGCTCAACAGTGCCTAATCTTATCAATCAGATTGGCAAGCGTGGTCGTGAATGTGAGCAAACCATTCGCATCGATTATCTAAAGGGCTTGAACGACAGATACGAGGAGTGGATTAAAGGCTATAAAGGCAATCTGATAATAGTGGATGGCGACACGCAAAAGTTTGAATCCGACATTGAAGCATTCAGACGTATTACGGATGAAATTGATGCCATGTTGTTCGGACTCTTTAAATAATAGCTTTTGAGGTGCTTAGCGAATAGCAGTTTTTTTGAGGTAACAAATTGTTACCTCAAAAAAATGAAATATGGCAGATAACAAAGAGAAAAGTGGTTTGTTTTTCAAAGATAGAGATGCTTACATCAGACGAATTGATAGAAAGAAACAACAGAGGATAAATACACCTTATTATATAGGGATTGTTTTAAACAGGTTCGCTTTGATAAGCTTATTAGTTTAACATATAACAAGCATAACATCTTTGGATAGAAAATTTATTGGAATAGGGATGTAATATTTTTGTTCCTTTTATTATTCCTGTAGTAAATATTGTTACTATAATAGCAATATTACGTCTTTTGCTCTTCTATATACGGCAATATAAGCTATTAAAATGTTAAAATCGGACAATGTTAACAGAATCTCTAAATAAATCTTGCTTGTATTGAAGAATATTTGTTATTTTTGCAGTGACTCTTGAATCTGTGTATCAAATTGATTTTGCTCAATGTCGATAAGCAGACAGCCAACGCCGAGCTGAAAGCTGAGAAGTCCAAATAACTTTCTCGGTAATAAGCGGGCAATGGGTGGGAAGAGAGTTAAGACATATAAAAGGCGTTTATCTGACGCTGTGTTTGGGACGAACTGAAATCTTGCAACCTCTCAGTATCTAAGTCTTGAATATGGTCAACGGTAGATGTCCCGGGTGTGATTTATCAATTCCCGTGGAGACCTTGTAAGCATGGATTGTACCCTTTTGGATGCAATCAAATGTTTTATATAGGTCTCTTAACGGTGCTGAATTTCATATCGGCGTGGGCTCTGACGTTGTCTGTTCGACTTAGATAGGCAATGCAAGAGCCTCAGTTCGTGGAATAGACAACAGGACGATTCCACGCTTTTTTGTGCCAAATAGTTGCTAATTTAATGCAAGACATAAAAACGATATGAACGCATTGATTAATGCGCATACCCATCGAGGTCGAAGCAGATCTCCTTACGTTGGACTTACCTCCAATGTCCTCCCCGAAGCACAACGCTCACATACAGGGGTGTCCTCGGACTATGTACAAAAGGCAAATCACGAATGGTTCGTGTTGCGAGTTACATACAACAGAACGCAAAAAGCATGTGGCATCATATCAACTTCTGGAGTTCAGTCATATATGCCTATGCATTATGTTATAAAGAAAGAGATTGGGAAGAAGAAGCGAATATTACAGCCTCTTCTTCCCAATCTCTTTTTTGTATATGCTACAAGGGAAACAGTCAACTTCATTATCAAGAAAAAGGGAGATGAAACATCCGTATTAAAATTTTATCTTGATAAGACAAAACCATTGGAAAAAAATGGCAAGCACCCTCCTCTTACCATTCCATTTACAGCAATGACAAACTTTATAAAAGCTACAAGTACAGATAGTGAACATGTACGGATAGTTTCGTCAGAACAATGTCATTATAAAAGTGGTGATATGGTAAAGGTGATAGGTGGAGAGTTTGAAGGGGTTATTGGAAAAGTCGCTCGTATTGCTGGACAACAGCGTGTTGTAGTGGAAATCTCTGGTCTATGTTTGGTAGCAACAGCTTATATACCAACTGATTTTATCGAAATTATCAAATAACGCCGAAAGGCATATTGTTTAATTTAATCTCAATTCATTATGAAAAAGAATGGAAAGAACGAAGAACTCCAATCAAGAAGAGAGTTCTTCAAGAAGGCAGCCAAAGGTGCGTTGCCTATCTTAGGAGCAATACTGCTCTCAGGAGTACCGAATGTTCTTAATGCTGCAGAGAAATCACTAATGGGATGCTCTCGGCAAGACGGTTGCTCCGCAACGTGTGCTTCTTGTCAACGTTATTGCAGTGGAGAGTGTAATGTACAGTGTCGAGATACTTGTTACAATAACAGCACTGATAATTGTGAAAATTCTTGCAGTGGTTGCTGTAAGGGAAGTAGTAGATACTAATTAAAAAGATATAATCGAATATGAAAAAGTTATTTTCTTTAATGGCAATATTCTTATGCATTTCCCTTTGCACAGGATGTATCGGAGAAGATGAGGAAAATAAAATTGCTTCTGGAATTGAAGATGATGGAACTGGACGAATACCGTCACAATCAGAATTGATCGGAACTTGGCAGAGTAATAATTACCAAGGTTGGGAGCCTCGGCTTGAGCAAGATGTTGTCATTGCGCGTGGATTAACCCTCAATAGTGATGGAAGTTACGAGAATAAGTATCGGGGACATCTTACACAGGCAAAGGATGGTTCTTCGCTTTCTACCACAGAATTTGGAGAGTGGGAAATTGAGACTGGAACATGGTCATATAATTCTTCCAACGGAGAAATTACATATTATCCAAATTCCGATCAACGTGTGAACTATGAAACAATGGTGATGGAAACATATACCCTTGAAACTTATAAGGAAAAGTGCTTGCTAAAAGAATCTGGTACATATAAAGGTGGTTGGATTACATTGGACTCTTACCTTAAACGAGCTGGAAACAAGGGTGATTTAAGATATGTAATAAACAAACAATGACACAAGATTATATCATTAGCAGTCTCAGAAAAAAAGAATTTACTGATGCAGTGTTGGTTGAAGCCCTAAAACTTACGGGTGCTGCACAGAATCGGCTTTTCGAATTGGCACAACAAGCAAGACATAATGCTTTTCCAGACAATGAAGTTCAAGTCAGAAGTGTGATAGAAATCTCAAATGTTTGTCGTCAGAGGTGTAGGTATTGTGCAATTGGAGGAAAAGAACAAAAATACAATTACACACTTGATTCTAATGCGATTTCTTTGTTGATGGAATATCTCTATGATAAAGGGCGACGCAATATACTTTTGCAGTCGGGAGAAAATGTGAACGAATCCTTTATTGATAATGTCGTCAAAGCGATAGGCTCTGTTAAACGCTATCGTGGGGATTTAAAAGTTATTTTGTGCATGGGAGATTTAAGTGAATCACAATATCAACGCCTTTTTAATGCAGGAGCGTCAGATTATATACTCAAATTTGAGGCATCAAATAAAGATTTATTTTCTTACTGTAAACCCAATGATTCATTAGAAAATAGACTTGAATGTATATATAAATTGCATAAAATAGGCTTTCGCATTGGTTCTGGAAATATAGTAGGATTGCCCAAGCAGACATTAAATGATTTGGTTGCTGATTTGCAATTGATTCACCAACTACCTCTGTCTATGAATAGTGCTACTATTTTTATTCCTGCTGAAAATTCAGCTTTTGCAAATGAGCCAGCTGGAAATCCAGTTTATACTTTGAATATGATGGCACTGATGCGTATTATGAATCCAGATAGATTAATGCCGACAACAAGTTCATTGGAAAAGATGATACCTGATGGACAATATCTTGGTTTGATGGCTGGAGCAAATACAGTTACAATCCATGATGGAACTCCAGAAGAATTGCAACAGTATTTTCCTATTTATTCGGCAAAGCGTATTCGCCCACAAATAGACCATTTCAAAGATATTTTGAAAAGAGCAAATTTGAAAATAAATAAATTGATTTAAGTGATGATAAAAGATTATATATCTCTATCCGATGCTCGCTGGAAAGAATTTCAGGAGTTTCAAGAATTAGGATTGATACCAATGCATGGGGATTTTTCACCTGCTGGTGTACACTACCCTCCTATAACAAACTATAAGCCTCTCACTCAGGAAGAGGCTTACAAAGGTTATGCAGAAACCGTAAAAGGAGAATTCGATGTGTATGTACATATCCCTTTTTGCCATCGTAGATGCTTGTTCTGTCATTATCCTTCGCATTATCACTGTTCTGATACGGAAAAGGACATATACTTGACTGCACTTGAAAAAGAAATGCAAAATTGGATGGCTTTTCGTGGTTTCGACAATATAAAATCCCGCTCTATACTGATGGGGGGTGGAACGCCAACGGATTTGTCGCCCAATCAACTAAAGCGTTTTCTAACCTTCTTCTGTAAGTATGTAGATATAAGTAATTGTCCCCAATTTAACTATGATGTTGATCCATCTACACTTGTAGGGAAAGATGGCTTGGAAAGGTTGCGTATTATAAAAGATTTTAAAGGAGATCGTTTAACAATAGGAGTACAGTCGTTGAATGATGATGTATTGAGAAAAATGAATCGTTCTCATAATGCAGCCGTCGCTAAAGAAGCAATTGCCAATTGTTTGCAAATGGGGTTCAAAGTCAATATAGAATTTATTTATGGTCATCCAGGAGAGACCCTGCAAAATTGGATAGACGTTATAGAAGAGGCTTGCACATTGGGAGTTGATGAAATTCAACTTTATCGCTTAAAGATTGAGCCTTACGGTGACCAAGAAGGTACAATAAAGAAATTCTCAGCTTATCATAATGATGAATTGATTTCTGTGGAAGATACCATCAGAATGAAGGAAATATCTAATCTTATTTTAGCAGACCATGGATATGTAGAGAATTTGCGCAGGGTTTTCACAAAGAGCAAAAAGAATATTTCTATTTATGCTTATAATCAATGTTGTCGGTTGCGTGATGAAGTTGGTTTTGGTATATCAGCATTCAGTAGTCTTAATGATCGCTTTCTTATCAATACACCTAATTTTGAAGATTATTATAAGCGTGTCGGAGAGGGATTTTTGGCGGTTAACAGAGGATTGTTGCGTTCTCCAGAGCAGCAAATATTATGGTCTATAATACTTCCGTTAAAGAATTACTATATAGACAAAGCTTTATTTAAGAAAATAAATCATGTTGATATAGAATCCGTATTCCCAGAAAAATTCAATTTGTTGAAGAAGTATGGCTTCATTACAGAGACGGATAAGAAAATAGAACTAACTCCTAAAGGTGCATTCTATTCGGATGAGATAGTTCATGTTTTTTATGAGAGCCAACATCAATCTTTTCCACCAGAAGATTTTAAAATAGGATGTCTTAATCCATATAACAAATGAAAATGACAAGGAAAGTTATAATTTCTATATTGGTAATGATATCAATGATACAGCATACAAAGGCACAGTATCAAATAGAGATTAAAAATCCGTCCTCTCTTGTAAGGGTCGGGATGGATCCACATCCTACTGACAGTACAGATATTGCACTTGCATACACTCTATTAGGTGCGTTGGATAATAACAATGTCGATTCTATTGCCTATGTAAGAGATCAATGGCATAAAAAAGCAGAAGCTAACTTTACAAAAGACAAGGCTTATAGTTCTTTGGACTTCCTTCTTTCCCATTATCTGCGAGATTCTTCAAATGATCAAACAGAAAAGCGAGATATTCTCACAGAAGATTTATATTCATATTTCATGGGTAATGCTTGTAGTCATTTGAAAGATTATTTGGTTTTGAAATATGAGTTAAACAATTATCGTCCACGAAGTGTCAAGGAATATATTCAGCAACGCACATTTTATGAAGACATGCTGATGTTCAATGATCCGAATCGTGAACGATGGGATAAGACTGATGTTATCCTCGAATACATACCATTGAAAAAGGGTGACAAGATTGTGGATGTTGGTTGTGGTTTTGGATATAATTCTTGGAGATTTAGTAATATTGTTGGTGAAACAGGTATTGTCTATTCAACAGATACGGAATCATCTTATATAGATTACTTTTCTGGATTATTGAAGAGAAATAACATTACCAATATACATCCGATAACATCTACTAGTAATGACTTGTCAGTTAATGATAGCGTAGATGTGATTTTTATGAGTTCCCTTTACCACATCCTTTATACATGGTCACGAGAGGACGAACGCAGTTCCTTTCTGAAATCTGTTAAGAAGCGGTTGAAACAAGGAGGATATGTCGTGATTGTTGACAATGTGTCTCTGAACGGACGGGAACTTAATAATTGTCATGTTAATCCCAAATTGGTTGAAGCCCAATTAGGATATTGGGGATTTGAACTCATATCGAATGTTAGTTTATCGGAACAAAGGTACATGCTTGTATTCCGCCACAATGACAATTATACTCCCAATGTGAGAGTAAACGAAACGACATTAAATCCAATTCTAAATATACAAGGTCAGAAATCAGTCATTCACATAGGAAGTCTTGATTCTTATGATATTACAGATCGTGGAATTGATGCTGCCCAATATGTTTATGATTTTATGGGCAACGGACAAGTTGAACTTGCAGATATTGCCATTGAAAAATATAAGGAACTGATTCCAACTGAAAACTTTGGGGGGGAATATTCTGCATTGCAATGGCTTTGTGAGGTTAAAAAGGCAAATCCCCAAAAACGTGAACAGATGTTGGAGGATAGGTTGACAAGAAGTTTTTACCATAAACTTACTGATGATAGTTGTAAAGTCATACGATATTATCTTCTTCATAAATACAAACTAGGAAGTGACTCTATCAGAATGTTATCAGATTCAATATTAGAGAAGAGCGGAGAGGTTGGACGTACGCATCGTTCTTATTTAGAGGATTATATTCTTGCGTTGAATCCTCGTCGTCCACTTTGGGAACATACGGATTCGCTGATTGCACATCTGAATATAAAAGTTGGAGAAACAATAGCCGATATTGGTTGTGGCTCGGGGTTCTTTACTGACAAGTTCTCGCGGTTAGTGGGTGAAAAAGGAAGAATATACGCCATAGAAATTAAAGATGAACATATCAATACTCTCAATGAGTATATAAGTGATGAGCATATTTCAAATGTGTCCGTTATTAAGGGTAAGGAAAATGTCCTTGAACTTCCTGAACAGGTTGATAAGATGTTTATGTGTTCTTTATACCATGTCTTATACGGCGTATGTTCAGATGCGGATCGGGATAAATACCTACAGAGTTTAGTAAAACTACTAAAGCCCGATGGAGAATTGATTATTGTCGATAATGGACCTGTTGATGATGACACATTGCCATATCATGGTCCATATATTTCGCGAGAGTTGATAGAATACCAATTGAGTTTTTATGGACTTCGTCTTGTTGATTATTATCAGATAATACCTCAACGCTATATGCTAAAGTTTAAACTTTTAAATTAAAAACATATATGAAACAAAAAGTTATAGTATTGGGATTGATAATGTTATCACTATTAGTCTCAAATCCTGCAGACGCTCAAATGTTTGAGGGAAGTGCCCGATGGGATAATGACGATGAAGGTACATTGATTGTTGGTAAATGGTCTCAGCTGTTCTATGAAGTCAATGTTGGGTGGAATGTATCAGATTTTGAGCATTATGCGAATTTTCTTTATTTCGGAATAGGTGTAGGTTATCCTGTGAATACAGTGAATGCATGGAGAAAGTTTCTTCCTAAGCAACAAATACCCTCAAATGAGGACGAAGCTGAATTGTTTGGCTCAATGAATACGGATGATGTATATGGTGGAAAAATAGGTATGGGATGGATTCATTATTTTAATCATTCTATTGGACTCTATACACAGGTGAGTTGGGGATTCCTTGCAGACTTTGGTAGTCCTGCAGATAAAAATACTTCAGCGACAACAAACACAAACGGTAAGAAGACTTTCATTTATAACACTGTGCCTATAGAATTAGGTTTGTGTATAAATTGTTGGAAGCATTTGCATCTTCAATGTGGTGCAACTTATATGTGGAAGGAAATTCCGCTTTTGACTATAGGTGTTGGATATGCTTTTTGATTGTTTTCTATGATATATGTGGGGATAATCGTTGCTTTGCTTTCTGCAGCATCATGGGCTTTCGCAACAGTGGTGTTTGATAGAATAGGGAAAGTGGTGCCATACGTAGGTATAACTTTTCTGAAAGGCATATTCAGTATTATACTCATGATTGTTCTATTGATATTCACGGGAGGACTGCATTCTGTTGGAATATGGGATTTTTCATTTCTCGCCCTAAGCGGTATAATCGGAATATCACTTGGTGATTCTCTGTTTTTTAAGTCTCTGCAAGACCTTGGGGCAAAGGTCCAGGTTGTATTCTTTCTGTTAGGTCAGATATTTACAATGATACTTTCGCTTCTTCTTTTAGGAGAGTTATTATCGCTAGAACAATATATAGGTGCTGTTGTCTTACTGATTGGTATTGTAATTGTTATTTGGGGCAAACAGAAAAATCATCCGAATAAAGTGCGTGGCATCGTATGCGGATTATTGTCAATTTTATGTTTTTCTATTTCTGCAATCATGGTAAAAATGTCTATTGCCGAGGTTGAGGTTGTTACTGCTACATTTTACAGAATGCTCTTCGGTACGGTTTTCACACTTGGATTCGGTGTAGTAGGACAACAACTGCCATCATGGATAAAGCCTCTAAAAGATAAACGTCTATTAGTTCTATTCATTTTAAATGTATTTGTGATAACCTATGGAGGTTTTCTCTTATCAATGGTTGCGATTAAACTTATCTCTGTGTCATTAGTGTCTGTATTGGGAACAACAGAACCTGTTTTTGTCCTTTTGTTCGCATATTTGATTAACAAAGAGGGGATAACCAAACAAGAAGTAATAGGTACTTTGATAACATTGATAGGTCTCTTCATTATTATTAACGGCTAACAAAAAAGAGAATGAAACAGCTATATCTTATCATATCGCTTTTGGTATTTGGCGTTCTTCATTTGAAAGCACAAGAAATTCTCTTAAAAGGGAAAGTAACGGATGCAGGAACTTTGCAGCCGATTTCTAATGTGGCTCTTTTAGGTAAGTTTAATGGGAAAAAATATCATGCTATTACAGACTCTTTTGGAAAATACCAAATAAGAATGCCTAAAGAAGCTCGCATGATACTAAAGGTATCACATATAAGTTATCGTTCTCAATCCCGATTGGTGATATGCAATAAGGTTACTACGGAAAACTTTTCGCTTGTGTCCAAATCCAGGGCTTTAGATGAAGTGGTTGTGACTACCGTTGCTCAAAGGGTAAAACAACAAAATGACACAACCGTATATTTTGCCGAAGCGTATAAGGTTAATAATGATGCTACAGCATATGACCTCATAACACAGAAATTACCTGGCATTGGTATAAGGGATGGTAAGTTGGAAGCTCATGGAGAAACTGTAAAGGAAATTTTGATTGATGGAAAAGAGTTCTTCAAGAGCGATATAACATTGTCCTTAAAGAACTTGCCAGCAGACATAATCAATAAGATTCAATTGTTTGACCAAAAGTCGGATTATTCAAACCTGACAGGATTTGATGATGGAACTAGGCGGAAGACAATAAACATTGTGACACAAAAAGGAATGGCAAATAGCTTGTTCGGTAAGGCATACACAGGGTATGGATTTAATGATTACTATAAATTGTATGGAATGTTAAACTGGTTCCAAGGTAATATGCAATTGTCCGTTTTTGCCCAAGACAACAATACAAGTGAGCAGAACTTTTCGATGATAGATCTTCTGTCAGCGTCTGGAACTGCAATGAATACGGCTCCACAACAATCTCCATATAGCAAAGGTACGAGTGACAATACTTTCCACCCTGCTACATCCAAAGATGTTTCAGATCTAATGGTCGGTGGTTACTCTTCTGGTGAAACGACATCTCACGCAATTGGAAGTAACTTCACTGATGTTTGGGGAAAGAAACAGAAAATTGTTTTTTCAGGACATTATCTGTTCAACAATGCTGTGAATGAGACCGATTATGATATTCATGATGATTACTTCAATGAGGGGGCAAACTCCAATCTTCAGAAACAGAGTGTTCATACAGACAATACTAACCATCGTTTTAATACAAAGCTGGATTGGGACTTAAGCTGTTACGACCATTTGATGTTTCGTCCATCATTGCTCTATCAACGTCGAAAAGAATCTTCGCTGTTACACATATCGGAAGAAGACCATACAACTTTGAACATAAATGATTTAATGTCGCAGGAGCAATATACCAATCAGGAAGCTATAAATACAAGTAACGAGTTGATGTATATACATCGTTTTCCAAGTGTTGGAAGTTCTCTAAGTGCAAATATCAAATATTCATACGAAGATACGGAAGAAAATCTCGATTTATGGTTGAACAATGTACAAACCAATACAGAAATAAAGCAACAGACTTGGTCTGATAACAAATCGTCTAGCATGGCTGCTGTTGCCTCTTATATCCATCCTTTAAGTCGTTATATCCGTTTGAAAGCCGATGCAGGATATAGTGTGACTTACCGTGAGATAAAAAGAGCAACAAACCGTTTGGGTTCATTGAACAATACTATGTCTGTCGATTCTGTTTTAAGTGGTAAAACTTCATCTGATTATGGTGGTATTCTATTATGCTTGTCTCTTTTATACAATCGTAGGCATACCCAAATCGTAGGAGGTGCGGAATGTCATGCCTATCGAATGTATAGTGTGAATGACATAACATCCAAATTCGTAGAAAGTAATGCAATACTCCCATTCTTTCATGTCAGACATCAATGGGGCGAACGAAATTGCCAATTGCATTTTCAATATAAGACAGAACAGACATTTCCAAGCATGCTACAATTGCAAGATGCGATAAACAATACAAATCCAACGCTCTCTATCCGTGGAAACATAAACTTGAAATCGTCGTATACTCATTCGACGACAGTTCGTTTGCTTGTTCCTAGCAAAAATAACGGTGGAATATTTGTATTCTTTGTTAATGCGGAAACAATCCATGATTATATAGCAAACAAACGTTCAATAGCAGGGGGAGCTTTAGGAGCGGCTGAATCAAAAAGCCAAATGCTTTCTTATGTAAATGAAGATGGGTATTATTCTGCGAGCTCCCTTATTGCATATGGTTTTCCATTCAAACTAATAAAATCCAATGTAAATATATCTACATTATTGCGTTACAGCCATATTCCAGGATATTGGGAAACGGAAAAATCATATAACAAACAAATAAATTGGAATAGCTCGTTTACCATAGGTAGTAATATTAGTAAACAAGTGGATTTTGTATTGGATTGTAACTTGCAGTATTTGAACGACAAAAATGAAGCTCATCCGTTATTGAAGGTAAACTACTGGACTTTATCTTTTGGTGGTCAGTTGAATTGGCAATTCTGTTCTTCCCTGAAGGTCATAGCAGAATGTGGGCGTACAGGATATTATGGATTAGGGACTAACGAAATGAATGCCATAATATGGAATATGGCATTGGCCTATAAGTTCATGAAATACAAACGAGGTGAATTCAGGTTGTCATGTGATGATATTCTGAATCAAAACAACTGTTTTACACAGCAAACTAATGAATTGTTTAGGCGAAAATCCACAGCCAATGTGATTGGAAGGCATGCAATGTTGACATTTACATATAACTTTAAAACATATAAGGATAACCAATAGAATAAATAAGTGATTATGAAAAAAATATTTACACTGATTTTTGCTTTGATATTCTTTTTGCCTCAAACTGTAAAGTCAGAAGTTCAAAAAGATTCTTTGTCAGTATTGCAGGTATTCATCAAAAACAACCCTAAATATTGGTCTAAAGATGTTGTATATGAAGGATGTAATATTTTGCTATGTTCTGATGGGGAATCGTTATTAGTCCAGTTCAAAATTATGCATCCAGCAATACAAATGCGTTTGCTGATGCAAGGTATGACGCTTTATATAGATCCTACGGGCAGAAAAAGAGAAAAATATTCAGTTATTCTTCCTTCTGCTAATGATGTAAAAGAGCAAATGCAAATGATGAAACCGCAAAGACCAAGTCGGGATGCTGCAAATATGCAACGACCTGATATAAGACCTTTAATTAATTCTCTTTCTAAATACGGTGCTATACTTGATATAAATGGAAAGAGTTCTTTCATTAATAGCGGGAACTTTGTCATAAACCTAAATGAAAAGAGTGCATCTCTTATATATACTGTGCTTATTCCTGTTAAACAAATGTTGAAAGAAAATAAACTTTCTGATAAATGGCGTATTGGACTTTATTCACAGGGAGGAAGACAAGGTGAAGTAGTGTCTAGTTTCAGCGAACCCCCTGAGTTCGGTCATGAACAAATAGATAGACATCAACAAATGAATGGAAACAAACAAATGCCAGACTCGGATGATATACGAAGGTTATTAATGAAAGACATTGAAGAATGGATAATCTTTTCTTTTTCTGAGATATGCTCATTAAATGATTAAAAAAATAGAATTATGAAAGCAGTATTAAAATCAATTTTAGTAACGATTTTATTTATGGTAATGGCGTTACAAATGATGGCGCAAGACAAAAACAAGTCGCATATGTTGGGATTGCTTGGAGGCGTCGCTTTTACAAGTAATCCACCAGCCTTGCAGAAACTTACAGAGAAGTCCCATTATGTAGATGGGAATGGTGGCATTAGCTACCTTTATCATAACAATGTATCGGACGGATATGCTTTTGAATGGCAATTGTCGTTCATTGGATCTTCTGTTAAAACTCTTGAATCTGCAGATAATGAAACCAAAGTAAAGTTTATAATGCCACTTGATTTTCGTTGGTTCTTAGGAAATTATCAGAAGATACAGGCATACGTCGGATTAGGCCTCCAGTACAATACCGTATGGCTTTTTACTTCTGGTGAGGATTATGATAAGACCTATTATGACCCTTGGTGGGGTGTTTATTATACCCAAACGACTCATGGTGAGGGTAAATTTGATTGGACGGTTAATCAATTGAGTACAAATGTTGCAGTTGGATTTAAAATACCATTTTGGAAAGTCTGGGTACGTGAGGAAGCCGATTATATAAAAATGCATAATATTATTTTAGGATTGAAAGGACACTTCCCTATAATTAACGCATCTGAACATCATGGAAATGAAAGTTCTTCTGTTGATTTGTCAAAAGACAAAGTGAACTTATCCGTTACAGGTGGAATTTCTTTTGGTTTTAAAAATGGTAGTGCAATTAAAATCGATGGTGAATATCCCCTTGGAGCCAGTAACAAATATACGATAAATAACGGAGGACATTCCACATTCTTTAATACACATTCGTGGTCTCTATCAGCGACTTTACTGTTGAGATTGGGTTAAGATAATTCTAATTTAGATATTGAATGATGAAAATGAACATAAGTATATTATTGGTGTTGCTATGTATTATAACATCCTGTTCTGTTTCAAATGATATAAGTAAATGTTCTGTTCCTTTTGAGGACAGAGGAGAAATTACGTTGAATCGCTCTGTTGTTGAAGATGGTATTCAATTATCATTGGAAACGTCTGCTCCTATCGCACTTAGGACATTGCTTATGCAAGGATTCCAATTGTATTTGTATGGAGAAAAAACTGATACAACGATCGTTGCGTTTCCATCCGCAAAGGATGTTAGTGATAAAATCTCCCATCATCCAGGAGAAGTAAAGGCTACGCTCCAAGGAGAAAAAGAAAAACGCCCAGATATGCGTCCATTGGTTGTAGCTTTAAACAAAGCTAATGTTATAGTTACAAAAATAGGATTACATCCTGTTTCGTTGAAAAAAGGATACGAGGTTTCTATCAATCCTTCAAATGGGGTGCTTTCGTATAGTGTAATAGTTCCTTACAATTATATTATTGATGGGGGAAATTTTGTCACATTATTTTCACGACCTAACGCAGTTATGGTCGAGACTGGAGAGTTTTCGGGTCAAGGATTTACCAATAGAAGTACAGAACACCGCCTTCAACCTTTTGGAGTAAATGAAAAGAATGGTATTGCTGAACATTATAAAACTATAAAACTTCAGTTTAAGTTCGACAAATAGAAGATATGATAAGATGAAAGCGTACGTTATTTTCGACTTAGACGGGACTTTAATAGATTCCTTTGAGTGTATATGTCGGAATATCAATAAAACTTTGTCGTTCTTTGAATGTCCGATATGTGCAAAATCTCAGTTTGAGGAATATCGCTATAAAGACCTCGGTGAGTTGTTTTCTTTTGCTGTCGAAACAACAAATGGAAAAGTTCCAATGTCTCTATTCAAGTGTATTTTTGACAAAATACACTTTGATGATTGCATTGATGGAGTGGGTGTTATAGAAAAGGCTAAACATCTTTTGGAGAATGCAAAGCTGAAAGGATTAGGAATAATTGTTCTTACTAATAAGAAAAAAGAGATTGCGGATAAGATTTGTAAGAACCTTTTTCCCATTGATACATTTGACTTTATATTGGGGCGATTTGATGAAAAACCAATAAAAATAGCTTCTTCCAAATGTCCGATATTAAAGGAACTAGAAAGGAATTTTAATATTATTACTTATTATGGAAATTCAATTATTGACGAAGAAATTTCCCAAAGGTTACATGTAAGGTTTGTTAATATTAATGATATAGTGGAATAGAAAAAATATTTACGTTTTGCACTTTTAGAGATAAGTCTCCAACCCATGAATGAACCGCGATTTTCTATGATAAAAATAATTATGGAGATTTCATGGTATTTTTGCATTTCCCAAATGTACAAAATAATTAAATCCATTCATATCCATTCATGACGTCAGAAAACAAAAACTCAATAGTTTGGGGGGTGCTGTCAACTTTTCGCCAAAAGTGCCAAAAAGGCAAGCCAGAATGTCAGCAGATAGGTAGGAAAGGCATTGGCACGTGCTTTGCGTAATGTAGGGTGTTCGCGGTTGCGAAGAGCAACGCAGCGGACACCCTAACATTACAATAACAATTAAAATATAAAACATCATGACAGCACGTTATTCACAAGAATGGTTACCCAATGTATTTAATGACTTCTTCGATAACAATTATATGCCCCGCGTCAATGCTACCGCTCCTTCAATCAATGTAGCTGAGGACGACAAACACTACCACGTAGAGGTTGCTGCTCCTGGCATGACTAAGGATGACTTCAATATCCATCTCGACCAAAATGGTGATTTGGTTATCAACATGGAAAAGAAGGATAAGAGCGAAGAAAAAGATAAAAAGTATTTGCGTCGCGAGTTTGCTTATGCAAAATACGAACAAACCCTTGTTCTTCCCGATGACGTAGATAAAACACAAATCAACGCTGAAGTTAAACACGGCATTCTCCACATTGAGTTGCCCAAGGTTAACAAGGAAGAAGCTAAAGTGGCTCGTGCCATTGAGGTTCACTAAATCTCATGCACAAGCATAAGGCAAAGAAGTTGCTATAATATCGGTTATGTAATTCAGCATTGACTATAATATAGGAACTTGATGCTGAGGAGTTGCAAAACGACATCGTTTTTTTGCAGCTCCTTTTTTTATGTAGTTACGTAGGGAGACCCTTATATATATAAAGGTGTAAAAACAAAAAAAGCTGACTTGTTAAAAACAAATCAGCTTATGAATAATGTGCTCGAAGCGAGACTCGAACTCGCACGGACATTTCTGCCCAAAGGATTTTAAGTCCTTCGTGTCTACCATTCCACCATTCGAGCGACCTAGAGCGGAAAACGAGACTCGAACTCGCGACCCCAACCTTGGCAAGGTTGTGCTCTACCAACTGAGCTATTTCCGCATACAGATTTTAGAAATCTGCTTCAAAACAAGTGAAGAGGAGGAGACTCGAACTCCCACGACACAATTGTCACTACCCCCTCAAAGTAGCGCGTCTACCAATTCCGCCACCTCTCCAGAATGTTTGAATGTTATTAAAGTCTTCGCTCGAAAAAGGATAAATCTTGAATGATAAACCTTTGCTTCGATGTGAAAGAGCGGAAAACGAGACTCGAACTCGCGACCCCAACCTTGGCAAGGTTGTGCTCT
>ERZ1026874.602-NODE-602-length-21608-cov-7.397903_pt1 | contig 21608 bp, 15 predicted proteins | sample MGYA00380167_ERZ1026874 | MGnify/ENA primary metagenome ERZ1026874 (study PRJEB33269, sample SAMEA4719803) | human gut metagenome | biome: human-associated habitat; feature: organic feature; material: feces | place: Cameroon | collected 2013-10 ...
TGTATATTTTTTATAAAGAGGTTTAATTGCTTTTTCATGTGCACATAGCTTTTCTACAAAAGTACCCAGATAATTTAAAGCAGTTTCATACTCTTCAACTGTACAATTCATTCTTCTTGATTGATATAGCATGAATTTATAGCTTTCAAACATACGGTAATAGAAAATATCTCTAACATTAGTTAGTTTTTCTGCCTGTGTTAAAATTGTCTTAAATACTAAAATCTGACCATTCATTGCTTTATAAGATACATCAGTCATTGTATTTCCAATACGGTTTACTAAATAGTTTGCAAGTGCTTTATCTGTATAAATAACTTTCTTGCTGTTTAATAAACTGATATAGAATAAAAGATTATCTGTATAGCCTACTTTTTCAGGAAATTTAATATTTTTTGCAATATCTGTTCGATATAGCTTTGCGTGAGGACTAGGGTCAATAAAGAATAAGTCGTCAAATTCCTTTGTTGTATTTTTATAAACAGTATTTGTTTGTAATGTTACAAATTCTTTATTATAGGCTAGATCATAATCACAATCTTTGCTGTCTTCATAAACAAAAGTTTTTGCACCAATCGTGATATCAGCACCAGAAATTTTAGCCATATTTAATAAAGTATCTACAGCATCTTCCTCTAATGTATCATCAGGATCACACACTAAAAAATATGGTGTTTTAATTTCTTTTAAAGCAACCTGTAAAACAGAACCATAGCCTCCATTTGGCTTTTTGATTCCTTTAATTTTTTCAGGATATTTAGCGCAGTATTCTTTAATGATCTCTTCACAGTTGTCTGGTGAACCATCATTAATTGCTAAAACTGTATATTCATCACTTGTTTGCTTTAATAATGATTCAAAACACGCTCTTAAATATTTTTCTACTTTGTAAATTGGAACAACAATTGTTACTTCTGCCATCGTTATTTCCCCCTTCTCTTATAGTTTAAATATAGTTTTAATATTGCTGGATGCATATAAATCCAGTCATATTTTTCTCTTTTTATTGCATATTTACACTTAGGAAATTCTGGCCAGTTTTGACGTATATACCAGAAACATACCTGTATAAATTTATCTGTCATTTTTGCATCAGTTACATTTCTTGTCTTTTTTAGACATTCAATAATATTAATGCAACCTAAATACTTTAATTCTTCATAGAATTTTTCATATAATCCTAATTTCTTGTAATCATCTAATGTCAGTTTTACCATATCTAACACATGATATACAGAGAAATTAAATTGTGATGTGATATTACCAGGACGATCCTGTAAATAATCATATAGAGGTTCATGAATAAATGCGACTTTCTTACATCTTGCAAGCAGGCGATATGTTGTGCCCAGGTCCTCGTAATAATAACCCCATGGATATTCTATATCATTATCTTTGAATAAAGATAATTTGTACATTTTATTCCATGCACAGTTTTTGATATTTGTTAATAATTCTGGTGTATCAAAAATTGAATAGATTTTATTTTCATCAAATGGATTAGCGATAATTTCTTTTTTACCAGTTTCAATATAATATTGATAAATATCAAACATTACCATGTCACTGTCTGTTTCTTCTAATTTATTGACACATTTTTCTACTAATGTTTCTTCAATAAAATCATCACCATCCACAAAGTAAATATATTTACCCTGTGCTTTACGCATACCAGTATTTCTTGCATCAGACAAGCCACCATTAGGTTTATCAATAATATCTATTCGTGAATCTTTAAGCGCATATTCTTTTAAAATAGATAAGCTTGAATCTTTAGAACCATCATTAACTAAAAGTAATTCAAAATCAGTAAAAGTTTGTTTCAAAATAGATTCGATACATTTTGAAACATATTTTTCAACGTTATATACGGCTACAACGATACTGACTTTAGGCATTTTGTTTCCTTCCTTTTAGCTTGCTAACTACTTTTTGTGTAAGTTCTTCTTTTGTTACAACTAATATCAATAAATAGATTATGGCACCTGTCATAACTTGTACTAATGTACCGATAATATTAAGAGGTAAAACTTTACCCTCAAAATAAACAACCGCAAGCATTAATAAAGAACCAATTAAATATACATAATAAGATTTATTGTTTAAATTAATTTTAACCTTTTTCGATACAGAAATAAATTGAATTAATGTAACACTTGCTTCGGCGATAACACTGCTTGCTACTGCTCCATATGCACCTATCTTAGGAATTGTAATTAAATTCAAAATAAAGTTAATAATTGCTCCACTGATAACACTTGCTGAGTAACGTTTATACATTCCTGTAGGAACCATAAACTGAATACCTGTAACATTTGACATGGAAATAAATATTACGATTGGTGCTCCAAGACACACTAATGCGGCAATAATAGGTGCTGTAGGTAAATACCATGCCATTAGATTAGGGGCTACAGCAATCATACCAAAACACATTGGTAAAGCTAATAACAAAGCAATCTTCATTGTTGTATTTACTAAAGCTTCTGCTTTTTCTTGTCCATTAGCGTCATTATAGTAAACATTTGTCACTCTTGGTAACATTACACTACCAATAGAAGTAATAAAGTATAAGAACATCTTAACAAAATTCATAGATGTTTTATAAAATTCCAAATGTTCTGCACTATATAAATATCCTAACATTGTTTGGTCAAGCATTGTATAAACACTTATTGCAATAGTTGGCACAAACAGCTGGAAAGTTGCCTTAAAGTGATGTTTATATGCATTTACAATGGATACCTTCTCAAAAGAAATATATTCTTTGAGTTGAGCAAACATAATAAATTGGCCTAATAATTCACTGCCGGCATTGATTAAAATGTATTTCCATAAATCACTTGGTGATTTACATAGTAAAAATATTAAACTTACGCCAAGAATTTTCACAATAATATTACGAATACTTGCTTTTTTAAAATCTTCCAAGCCATAAAATAACCATGTGATATCACACATTGTTGCAAACATCGTAATACCAGTTAGTAAATATACATATAAATTTTCTTTAACTGTTGCAAGGCAGAAAATATAATACGCAATCATGGCAATAATCATATTCAATACTTGCATGTAGAATATTTCAAAGAATGCTGTATTTAATTTCTTTGGATCATTTCTTACTTTAGCTATTTCTCTATTACCATATGTATTTACACCAAGAATACCAAATAAAATAAACCAGCTCATGATATTGCTTGCAAAAGAAGAAATACCTAGAACAGGTGGTGTAATATGTGCATAAGTATATGGTACAAGTACCATTGGCAAGATAATACGAACAAGTTGATACAAGATGTTATATATATAGTTTTTAATAATTTTACTATCCATTAATTTATAAGCTCCAAAATATCTTTATTATAACCATTTTATAAAAACTGAAAAGGTCCTAAAGACCTTTTCAATTATAACTCACTTACTACATCTATTGCATGTTCTATAATCGCATCCATATTGTAATAGCGATATTCTGCTAATCTGCCAAGTGGAAGAAGATTTGGAATCTTATCTGCTAACTCTTTATATGCGTTATATTTTTGCTTACTTTCATCTGTAAAAATAGGATAATAAGGAATATTTCCCTTTTCAGCATGTTGATTATAAGCTGATGGATACTCTATAGCGACAGTTGTTTTATCTTCTGGTTCATTATCCATAAAATGCTTATATTCTGTAATACGAGTAAAAGGATGTACGTCGCTTCTATCTGGATAATTTACTGTAGCAACTGGTTGATAGTTTCCTTTTTCACTTTTTACATCAAAATATAAACTGCGGTATGGTAATTCCCCTAAGCAATAGCCAAAGAAAGAATCGAGGATACCAGTATAAATAACTAAACCTTCATATTTCTTTCCTTCGAATAAGATTTCTTTTTTCTGAACATCTGGTTTTAACAGCAAATTTGCATCAACATTTAATCTAACTTCAATATTTGGATGATTTAACATTTCTGTAAATATTTTTGTATAACCATGTTTTGGCATCTGTTGGAAAGAGTCCTGAAAATAACGGTCATCATATGAAACAAGTACTGGTACTCTTGCTGTTACTGCAGGATCAATTTCTTCTGCTGTATAACCCCATTGTTTCATGGTGTAATATTTAAATACATTTTCAAAGATAAATTCAGCTAATTCTTTTACTTCTGGATCAGGATGTTTTCTAAGCTCTAAAATAGGAACTTTTGTTTCTAATCCATAGGCACGAATTAAAGCATCTTTTAAATGTGTAGCCTTTTCTTCATCAAAACATAATTCAATAGATTTTAAGTTAAATGGTATAGGCACAAGCTTTCCATGAATATAACCTAAAACTCTATGAACATATGGATGCCAATCAGTATATTCACTTAAGAATTCAATTGCCTTATTACTATTTGTATGGAAAATATGTGGGCCATATTCATGACGAATTACCCCATTTTCGTCTTCATAGTCATAGGCATTTCCACCAACATGGTTTCTTTTTTCTAAAACAAGTACCTTTTTTCCTTTTTCAGCTAACTTTCTAGCAGCTGTAGCACCAGCAAAACCAGCACCTGCAACAATTACATCATATTCCATAACTATTGACGTTCCTTGTACATTTCAGCGTAATAATTTTTATAATCTCCAGAAATAATATGTTCCCACCAGTCTTTATGTTCTAAATACCAGTCAATTGTTTGTTTAATGCCTGTTTCAAATACATATTGTGGTTTCCAACCAAGTTCTGTTTCAATCTTTGTTGGATCAATTGCATAACGTAAATCATGTCCTGGACGATCTTTAACGTAATGAATTAAATCTTCAGATTTTCCTAATTGATTTAAAATTGTCTTAACGACTTCAAGATTTGTTCTTTCATTATGACCACCAATGTTATAAACTTCGCCTACTTTACCATTACGAACAATTAAATCAATCGCTGTACAATGATCACTTACATGTAACCAGTCTCTGACATTTGCTCCATCCCCATATACTGGTAATGATTCATTTTTTAATGCTCTTGAAATCATTAATGGAATTAGTTTTTCAGGGAACTGATAAGGACCATAGTTATTTGAACATCTACTGATTGTTAGTGGTAGATGATATGTACGATGATATGCCATACATAATAAGTCAGCACTTGCTTTAGAAGCAGAATAAGGTGAACTTGTATGTAATGGTGTACTTTCTGTAAATAATAAATCAGGTCTATCTAATGGTAAATCACCATATACTTCATCTGTAGAAACTTGATGGAAGCGTGATACACCATATTTTAATGAAGCATCTAATAATACCTGCACTCCCATAATATTTGTATTTAAGAATACTTCTGGATGTAATACAGAACGATCAACGTGTGTTTCAGCCGCAAAGTTAATTACAACATCAAACTTTTCCTTTTCAAATAACTCATCTATCTTTTCTCTATTACAGATATCTTCTTTGATAAAACGGAAATTTGGACGATTTTGAAGTGGCTTTAATGTTTCTAGATTTCCAGCATATGTTAATGCATCTAATACTATAAATTCATCTTCAGGGTACTTCTCAGTCATGATATGAGCATAGTTTCCACCAATAAAGCCTGCTCCACCTGTAATTAAAAACTTCATATTTCCTCCTTAATACGCATTATTTCGTATTTAATTCCTTCTTCTAAACTGACGGTTGGTTTATAACCTGTTAATGTTTCAAGTTTATGTATATCTAATACAATAGAATCTACAATTGGCACATTACTGTCTTCTCTTGTAATTTCTATTTTTGAATTTGTTTCTTCTTCAATAATTTCAATTACTTTTTCTAGACTTGCACCTGTACCACTACCGACATTGATTATTTCTCTACTGATATTATATTGAATCAGTAAATCAATTGCCTTAGCTAAATCATCGATATAGAAATAATCACGCACACTGTCTGAACTTGCCCATAAATGGAATGGTTCATCTAATAAAGCTGATCGAATTAAGATTGGAATTACACCCTGTCTTTTACCAGCTATCTGATAACCACCATATGGATTAGATAATCGTAGAATTAAATAATTGATACCACTATTTTGAAGCATTTCTTCAAGCATCACTTTACTTTTTGCGTATAGTGTCTCTGGATTAGTACTAACCTCTTCACTAACTTTATCTTTATGGCTGCCATAAATTGTTCCACCACTCGAAAAGAAGATAAATTGCTTAGCCTGTCCTTTTTTTAATATTTCAATTAATGTTTCATATTTCTTTCTTACATTCTCTAATATAGCATCTGCATCTTCGCTTTTTGCATCATTAGATACTAAAGAAATTGTATCTACAATTACAGCATCTTTAAAATCTAATTTTCCCATCGCTTCTTCATCAAAAGCATTTACTTTGCAAAAAGAATCAGACAATGAAGTATATGGGCTGTCTATTCCCCATAAAGCTGTTTCATATGTATCTTCAAGCAGCTTGCTCAGGTTAAATCCTAAATATCCACCGCCAAGAAAAATAACCTTCATTTATTTTTTCTCCTTCAAATACGTTGTTTGAACATTGCCTTTTGCAATCGTACGAAGGTGTTCACCATATGGACTCTTGCCATAAGTTTCTGCTGCTTCTAAAAGTGTTTTTTCATCAATCCACTTGTTGTAATAAGCAATTTCTTCTGGTACAGAAATACGAATACCCTGCACTTCTACAACGAGTTTTACATAATCACTGGCTTTCGCTAATGAATCTACAGTACCTGTATCAAGCCATGCAAAACCTCTACCAAATACCTGGCAATCAAGTTCTCCATTTTCTAAATAAATTCTATTTAAATCCGTGATTTCATATTCTCCACGTGCACTAGGTTTTAATGATTTGGCATATTCTACTACACGGTTATCATAGAAGTATAAGCCTACAACTGCATAGTTGCTCTTTGGCTCTTTTGGCTTTTCTTCTAAACTGATTACTTTGCCATTTTCATCAAATTCAGCTACGCCAAATCTTTCTGGATCACTCACATATTTTCCAAATACTGTCGCATGATTTCTGCTTTCTGTATTATTAACAGCATTTCTCAACATTGATCCAAAGCCATTACCATAGAAAATATTATCGCCAAGGATTAAACATACCGAGTCATCTCCAATAAATTCTTCACCTAAAACAAATGCCTGTGCTAAACCATTTGGTGTTTCTTGCACTTTATAACTTAGATGAATGCCAAATTGACTGCCATCACCTAATAATCTTTCAAAATTAGGTAAATCTGTAGGTGTAGAAATAATTAGTATATCTTGAATACCTGCAAGCATTAATGTGCTTAAAGGATAATAAATCATTGGTTTATCGTATACTGGTAATAATTGTTTACTTGTGACCTTTGTTAAAGGATATAATCTTGTACCACTACCACCAGCTAAAATGATGCCTTTCATAGAAAACCTCCATAACTCTAATTAATTCTATCATAAATCATTTGTTATTATTTTATTTTACTGATAATTCATATTCATTCATATTTTTTTATCGCTTTTTAATGATAAAAAAGAATTCTTGAGCCTCAATTACCTGAGAATCATGAATTCTTTTAGATTATTCTTCAGTATTATCTGTTATATCGCTTCTTTTGATATATACATCTCTTGGTTTAGAACCTTGTGCCGGTCCAATAATCCCTTGTGATTCCAAGATATCTATCATTCTTGCGGCACGGTTATAGCCAATACCAAATCTTCTTTGTAATAGAGATGTGGATGCTTTTTGAACATCGATAACATAATCTTTTACTTCTTTATAAAGAGGATCTTCTTCAGCATTTGCAATAGCTGTATCTTCATTACCTTCAATTCCTTCTAAACGAATAAATGAATCATCATACATAGGAATAGCTTCACTAGATACAAAGTCAGTAATTTTCTTAACTTCATCATCTGTTACATATACACCCTGTACACGTAGTGCATTAGATTCACCTATTGGTAGATACAACATATCACCATTACCAAGTAATCTTTCCGCACCAACATGATCCAAAATTGTACGAGAATCAATACCACTTGATACACTGAAGGCAATACGGCTAGGAATATTAGCTTTAATAATACCTGTAATAACATCAGTAGATGGTCGTTGTGTAGCTACAATCAAATGAATACCTGCAGCTCTAGCAAGTTGCGTAATTCTTTGAATGGAGCTTTCTACATCTTTTCCAGCCACAACCATTAAATCAGCAAGTTCATCGATAATAACTACGATATATGGTAGTGGTTTAGGTTTATTTTCACTTGTATCATTTGCAACTTTTGCATTGTAATCGCCAATATTTTTTACCGCAGCTTTAGCAAACAAGTCATAACGGTCATCCATGATTTTAACAATAACCTTTAAAGCATTGTTTGCCTGCTGAGGGTCATTGATAACTGGACCTATTAAATGCGGAATCTTATGATAAGGTGTAAATTCTACTTTTTTAGGATCAATTAATAACATTTTTACTTCATCTGGTTTTGTACGTAACAGTAATGAAGTAATAATGGAGTTCATACATACTGATTTACCAGAACCGGTAGCACCTGCAATGAGTAAATGAGGCATCTTGTCTAAACGGCAAGTAACACAATTACCAAGCAAATCTTTTCCTAAAAAGATAAGTAACGGTTTTGACTTATCACCTGGATCAATCTTTGATACTAATTCCTTCATTTTGACTGGTGTTGTTTTGATATTTGGAATTTCAATACCAACAGCATTATGGCCAGGAATTGGTGCTTCTATTCTTACATCTTTTACAGCTAATGACATTTTTATATCATCCGCAAGATTTAATATTTTAGATACTTTTACCCCAACTTCAGGCCGTATTTCAAATTTCGTTACTGCTGGTCCAATGTGGGTATCAATTAATGTTGCTTTTATATCAAAATTACTTAATACCTGGATGAGTAGTTCACCTTTTTCTTTTGCTGCATTAACATTTACATCATCATTTGATCGTGCAGGAACTGGATCTAACAATGTTAATTTTGGTAAATGATAAATTTTCTTTGGCATTTTTGGTGTTTCAGGCATTTCTACACCAGAATTAGAAGCAGATGTATTAGATACAGGTGTTTCTGTAATAGTATTTGGTACTTCTTCCTCTACTTCAGGTGCAATTGGATCTAATAAATCATCTATATTCATAAATACAGATTTAGACTTTGGTTTTTCTTGAGGAATTTCTTCTTCATTTAAATCTGTATCAACACGAATATCTAAAGGACTGACAGGAGTAGCTGGTTGAGCAATTTTTACTTCTGGCTCTTTTTCATCATCGTCTTTCAAATCAATTGTTAATTGTTTTGGTTCAACTGGTTTATTTTCAATTAATGGAGTAGTTGTAACTGGTTCTTCTTCGTCCTCATCTTCCACAAATTCTTCATCATCTTCGTATGAATCCTTTGTCGAAAGATAATCTTTCATTGAGCGATATGCCTGTTTGTATACTTCCAAATTAACTAATAATAAAGCAGATACAATAAATAAAACAACAATGACAACAATTGTGCCTGGTCGATCTACTAGTAATGTCGTAATTGAGAGTAATAAAGCACCTAGTAATCCTCCACCTACGTTTTGAACTGGATCACTTGAAAAATATGCTTTATAGTCACCTACATATTGTTCTAATATTGGAAAACCCAATAATTCTGAATCCGTATCTAAATATGCACAAACAAGTAAAATACCTAATACAAATAAAATTAAAGCAACAGGATTTTTCTTGTTTGTATATCCAGAACGCTTATTTATAATGCCTACAATAATCTGAGCAATAATCAAAAGCATGATGACATAATATAAATTACCAAATAAGAATCTTTGCAGATTATTTAAAAATATACCTACAACACCCATTTGACTATATGCAATCACCGTAACAGCACAAAGGATTACTATCGTAATCCATTGTTTTAGTTCACTTTTTTGTTGTTGCTGTTTTTTGGTCATTCTTCTATTTGTAGTTTTCTTTTTATTTGCCACTAAATAACCTCTCTGGATTTAGTCAACCGTATTTATTTCTACAATTGCAGGTAAAATCATAGGTTTTTTACCTGTTTCTTTCATAACATAACGGCTGATCTTGTCTCTTGCTTCCGCTCTGCAGTTCATATTGTCATAAGTACCTGCTTCAGCAGCGGTATTAATGACATTTTCCATAATCTTACCGATTTCTTTAATAATATAATCAGCATCTTTTAAATAGATAACCCCACGGCTTTGTACGTCTGGTCCACCAATAATTTGTTTTGTAACGTGATTTACAACCACACCAACAATAATTGCACCATCTGTACTTAATACTTCTCTATCTTTTAATACCATTCCACCAGCATCAAGATTTTCATTACCATTAACGAAAACATCATCTACATCAATAGAATCAAACTTTCTTGCTACTGTACCATCTTCAATCGTTGCAATCTGACCATTATCTAATACGATAATATTATTTGCTGGATAACCCATATCTAAAGCAATATTAGCGTTACTGATTAGTTGTCTATATTCACCTTTTACAGGAATGTAATATTGTGGATTAAGAAGGAATAACATCATTTTTAAGTCTTCAATAGAAGCATGCATACTGAAAGCACGTTTTGCATCTACTGCAAAGACATTTGGTGTTTCTTTATATAAGTCATCTTCCATTGAACTTTCTTCTCTTTCTGTACCAGGTACTGCTGGAGAAGCAATGATAACTGTATCTGATGGTCTTAACTGGATAACATTATCTTCGTGTGTTGCAATATTATGCATCTTCTTGAAGATTGTTTTACCATTACCCGCAACTAGTATCAAAGTATTATCTAAGTTATTATCAAAATTCTGTGGAGCTATATCAAGTCCAGCAGGAATACGATAATAACCAAGATTTGCCATATCTTGCATTAGACTGCGTAATTCATCGTCATAAATCATAACCTTGCGATTAAATCTATTTGCAAGTTCAACAAGCTCTATTACACGATATAAATTCTGGCTGTATGTTGTAACGATAATTCTTCCTTTTGCATCTTCAAAATAAGGTTCAAGAATTTTTGTAATGCGATGTTGAGGAGCACTGTGTCCTTCTCTAGTTGCGCCAACAGATTCTGATAAAAGTGCAAGTACGCCACGTCTACCAATTTCCATGATATCTGTCATATCAAACTTGAATGCATCAGTTTTAGTATCATAGTCAACGATAAATTCACTGGTATATACAACATAACCATCTTCAGTACGAATTGCTACGCCAAAGCCATCCGCAATAGATTGTGTTGTACCAAATGTTCTAATTTCTGTTTGCCCAATCTTAAATTGGCCATTACGACGTACACGGTGAATTTCGTAATCTTTCAAACCTTCTTTTTTTGCACGACGTTCAAACAGCTTAGCTGTTAATGGTGCCATATATACAGGAACTTTTACTTCTTTTAATAAGTTTGCTAAAGCTCCAATTACATCATCATGTCCATGAGTAATAAATACGCCTTTAACTCTGTCTGCATTTTCTTTTAGGTATTCAAAATCTGGAATGATCATTTCAATACCTAATTGATCAGCACCAGGATATTTCATACCACACTCTATCGCAAAAATATCATTGCCGTTTTCGACAATATACATATTTTTCCCATCTTCATCTAATCCACCAAGGGCAAATATTCTAATTTTACTCATTTTAAGCTCCTTTTCTTTTTGTCTTTAAAGCTTCACAAAATATTATTCTTTAACTAGTTCGCCATCAAGACTGTAACTCTTTGCATTTATAATTTTAACACGAACTATGTCCCCTGCCAAAACTCCTTTTCCTGTGAAATTAACAAGTTTGTTCTCTTCACTGTATCCTGTTAATACATCTTTGTTCTTTTTTGATTGACCTTCACAAAGAACCTTCAATACTTTACCAACATATTTCTGGTTATTCTCATTTGCATGCATGCCAATGTGTTCATTTAAAATATGTAATCTTTCTTTCTTTTCTTGTTGTGAAATATTATCTTCCATTTTTGCAGCAGGTGTTCCTTCTCTAGGACTGAATACAAATGAATAAGCTAAATCGTATTTACAATAGTCTACTAAGTCTAATGTTTGTTTGAACTGTTCATCTGTTTCCCCAGGGAAGCCAACAATTAAGTCCGTTGTAAAAGTAATTTCAGGAATACGTTTTTTCATATCATCAAATAAAGCTTTATAACTTTCAACCGTATATCCACGATTCATTTTCTTTAATATTTCGTTAGAACCACTTTGTACTGGCAAATGAAGTGATTTCATAATATTAGGATATTTTTTCATCGCTTCAATTGTTGTTACACTGTAATCTCTTGGATGAGATGTATAAAAACGAATTCTTTCAATGCCTGTTTCAGCACAAGCAGAAAGTAAATCTGTAAAACCATCTTTTTCACCCAGGTCTTTCCCATAGGCATTAACGTTTTGACCTAGAAGAATTACTTCTTTACCGCCAGCATTCTTAAAGTCGATAACTTCTTGAATAATATCTTCTTTATATCTGCTTCTTTCTCTACCTCTTGTATAAGGCACAATACAATATGTACAGAATTTATTGCAGCCATACATAATATTGATAAATGCTTTATAAGAATTACTTCTTTCTACTGGTAATCCTTCAATAACATTACCTGGAATTGCTTCTACTTCAATTACACGCTCTTGGCTGTTAATTACTTGTTCTAAAAGATATGGTAATCTAGCAATATTATGTGTACCAAACACTAAATCAACTTGTGGATATTTTGCTTTAATTTCCTGTATTACACTTTCTTCCTGTGCCATACAGCCACATACCGCAATAATCTTGTCAGAATTTAATGACTGATGTTTAATATGACCAATTTCGCCAAATACATGATCTTCAGCAGCTTTTCTAATTGCGCAAGTATTGAAGAAAATAACATCCGCACTCATTTCATCTTCAGCTTGTTTAAAGCCCATATTTAGCATAAAACCAGTAATAGTTTCGCCATCACGTACATTTGCTTGACAACCATATGTTCTCACAAAAAATGTACGACCTTCTCCTAAACGATTAAAATGTTCATCCAAAGTATAGTTTTCTCTTATAATCGGGCCAGTTAAGCCATTATTCTTTTTAATATTTTCCATAAAAATCTCCTCAAGACATCAAATATTATACAAAAACTATGAAGAAAACAACACATGCAAAAGAAAAAAACTCTACAACTTGATGTCATAGAGTTCTTTCGTTTTGTTAAAACTTATTTTTCACTAATTGCAGATACTGGGCAAGTACCGATGCATGAATGGCAATCAATACATGTTGCTTCGTCGCATTGTGATTTTCCTTCACCATCTAGAGATAGAGCTGTAACTGGGCAAACACCTACACAAGCTCCACATCCGATGCAGACATCTTTATCAACTGTAACTGGCATGTTTAACTTCCTCCTACTACAGCAATTATAGCATGATTCACTCATTCTTCAATCTTCTGAAAGTGAAACATATGTGAAGAATTTTATATTTTATACTACTCAGCTTTAGCTAGTTCAGCTGCATTTCTTCCAGCAAGACGACCACTGGTTAATGCCCAACCTTGAGCACAACCACCATATGTTACATATGCTTTGTTAGATTCGTTAAGAACTCCTAATGAATCATTACCAACAACATATACGTTTTCTACTGGTGTACCATCTTCTTTTACAAGGTTGATATTTGTATCAACTTCTACACCACCTGTTGTTGAATAAACATAAGCTGCACCTTTAATTGCAATTACTTTTCCACTTGTTGCTCCATGAACATCATTAATCTTGATATCGACACCTAACTTATCACTTAAATCACTTAAAGAATCTGCGATAACAACATCATTCCGTTTTTCTCCAAGAGCTAAAATATCATCAAAGTTTTCAATTGGTGTATTTACTTCTACTGTTCCACCCTGACTTAAGAAACCATTAGCGTTAGATACGAAGTTAGCAATACCATTTTCTTTAATAGAATTGTATTCTTCTTCATTTAATAATACATAATAGTTACTTCCAGCTTCCCAGGCGTTAAAGTCAATACCTAAACCGTTGTAGTTAGCATCAAATAGTTCACCATTTGAATCAATCATTGTATATGTTGTATCTGTTACAAGAGAAGTTAATAATGCTTTATCATCAACTGATACACTTGAATCTCTAATAATTGTATCTAATGCTGCAATATGATCTTCTACTGCTACATCTGGATTAAATAAGTTACCACCAAGTTCTAATGCTTCACGAATTGCAAAACCATCACATTGTGTCATAGCCTTTGTATGCCATGTATAGCCTGTATACTTTTTACACATTTCAGCATTACCAATATAACCACCAGTAGCTAGAATCACAGATTTACCATAAACTTCATAAGTTGTTCCATCATAGTATTCACCCTTAACACCAACAACTTTGTCACCATCCATGATTAAATCAGTAGCTTTTAATTCTGTCATGTAATCATTCTTTTCATTCATTGCTTTAGCTTTTTCTAATGAATTTACATAACCAAGTTCTTTAGAAGTACCTGTAGAATCTGTATAGAATGTCCATAGAGGCCATTTATGAGAATCATAGAAAGCTAACATCTTTGGCATCATTAAAAAGAAATCCCAGTTACCAGTTAACCAATCTAATGTTTCACCAGATTCATCAATCATTAGTTTAACTAAATCTTCTTTTGCATCATTATCTGTATATTCCATCCACGCTTTTAATAATTCATCTTCATCAACGAACTTTTCGCCACCATTAGCTTCTACTAGACTTGGTGGATTAACAGCTAGAGGACCAGCAGTATGTGTACCATTACCACCAACTTTGCCAGCAGCTTCCATACCAAAAACTGTTGCACCATTTTCAGCAGCAGATAAGTAAGAAGCCATTCCGCCTGATCCTAAACCAACTACGATAACATCATAGCCTTCAAGTTTAACTGTATCTGTCTTCTTTTCTACAGGTGTATACCAATTGCTTGAATTACCACCATTTTCATCAATAATATTCTTGATAATTGTTTTAGCAGCGTTTGAAGAAACAGTTGCCCCAGTAATTGAATCTACAGCTAGAGACTGCGCTTCAATAATTCTTGGAAATAATTTTTCTTCAACTGTTTGATATACTGAAGAATATTCATCTTCATCAGCCTGTGTAGCAGAACCAGCACAAACAGTTTCAATATTAGTAATCTTGTTATCAGCAAAAGTTACAGATAATTCCATTTCATTCATTACACCATAGCTTGCTGCTTTACCAGTATATGTACCATCAGCTACTGCAGTTTCTTCAGCTGCAGCTGTTTCATTTAAACTAGCTTGTTTTAAAGCATCATTAACAGCATTTTTAATTGCATCTGTTGTAATTGTTGCGCCTGTTACACCATCAATTTCTGTGGATTGCTTTTCAATAATTTGATTAACGATATCATCTTTTGCAGCCTGTCCAATAGATTCTGTTTCGTTAGAAACATCAGCTTCAATAGACTTAATAGAAGTGTCATCAACTGTAACTTTTACAGTAACTTCACCCATACCTTGGGCACTTGCTTCATAAGTGCCTGCTTTGTAAATCGCATCTTCACTGGATGAATTAGAAGTACAGCTTGCTAAGCTAACCATCATCACTAAAGATGTTACTAATGTAAATAGTTTTTTCATTTTTTCTTTCCTCCAATCGAATATTTTATATTCGTAGTATGTTGGAATAAACAAAAAAAATACCATAGTGATATAAGAAACTTTTATATTGCTATGATACTAAACGAGAAAAAGAGCACCCGTTAAGGACGCTCTTGTAATCTTTGAATAGATACGGCTCTATTGTTATCATCAATATCGATGATGCAGGCACATAACATTGCTTCATTTTCAGATGGTGTAAATCTTGTATTCTGACGGTATACATTATGAGCAATGACTTCTTCTGCATCTCTGCCTAGAATACTATCATATGGTCCGCACATTCCTACATCTGTAATAAATGCACAACCATGATATATTTTCTCATCTGCTGTTTGAATATGCGTATGTGTTCCCATAATCGCAACACATTTATCCGCAAACATTCTTAGAAACAACTCTTTTTCACTTGTCGCTTCAGCATGCAAATCAACTACGATACAATCCGCATGTATTTTATCTAACAGACGATTCATTGTAACAATCGGTTCATCTGTAGAACAATCCATGAATACTGAACCAAGAATATTTACAACTGCAATTTTCTTGCCACAACATTCTTTTACACAAATCATCTTGCTGATATCAACTGGTTCTAGATTAGCAGGACATACTAAATCAGGACATTCATCAAAATGTAATTTTATTTCACTTTTAGAATATGCATGATTTCCAAGTGTCACTACATCCGCACCAGCATTTTTAAGACTGTGATAAATTTTAGTTGATATACCTTTACCATGGGCAGAATTTTCACCATTTATAATCACAAAATCACTTTTTGTTTCCTGGATTAAACCTGGCAATCTTTCTTCTACCTTTTTACGACCGCTTTTAGCTACAACATCTCCCAAGAATAAAATTCTCATAAATTATTGCGCTAATTCCTGTACTCTTACTTCACGAATAACAGTGACTTTAATTTGTCCAGGATATGTTAGTTCATTTTCGATTCTTTCACGAATATCATGAGCAGTCTTTGTCATTGTTTCGTCATTAATCTTTTCTGGTTGAACCATAATACGAATTTCACGACCTGCCTGAATCGCAAATGCTTTTTCAACACCATCGAAACTTGTGGCAATCTTTTCTAGATTTTCAAGTCTTTCGATATAGTTTTCCATAGACTCATATCTTGCACCAGGTCTAGCAGCACTTAATGTATCAGCGGCATTTACAAGTACAGAAATAATATCTGTAGCTTCTGTATCTCCATGATGTGATTCAATAGCATTAATCACAATTGCATTTTCACCATATTTCTTAGCAAGTTTAGCACCAAGTTCTACGTGGCTTCCTTCTTGTTCAAAGTCAACTGCTTTACCAATATCATGTAATAAACCAGCTCTTTTTGCTAAGCTTTGATTTAGGCCAAGTTCAGCTGCCATAATACCAGCAAAAGTAGCTACCTCAACAGAATGTTCTAAGCAATTTTGACCATAGCTGTAACGATATCTTAAGCGACCAATTAGTTTAACTAGTTCTCTATTTATTCTGCCAATACCAAGTTTAAATACAGCTTCATCACCATATTTACTGATTGATTCATCAAGTTCAGCAGTAACTTTATTTACTACTTCTTCAATACGGCTTGGTTGAATACGGCCATCTTTCATTAAAAGTTCAAGAGATTGTCTAGCAATTTCTCTACGAATAGGATCGAAACAAGAAACTGTAATCACATCTGGTGTATCATCAATAATTAAGTCAACACCTGTAGCTTGCTCAATCGCTTTGATATTTCTACCTTCTCTACCGATAATACGACCTTTCATATCTTCATTAGGAAGTGAAACAACAGATACTGTTCTTTCTAATACTTCGTCTTGAGAATATCTTTGAATTGCATTAGCGATAATATTCTTTGCATTATCTGAAGCTTTTTCATGAGCAATTTCATCTTGTTCATGTAAGTATGCAGAAATTTCTTTCTCACATTTCTTTTCTACAGCTTCCATAAGCTCTTTCTTAGCTTCTTCTTGAGTCATATTTGCAGCTTTTTGTAATACTTCTATCTGGTTGTTAATATGCTCCTGTAGCTCTTGTTCCATTTTGCTGAGATTTGCGAGTTTATCCTCAGTAAGCTTTTTCTGCTCATCAAGTTTTCTCTCTTTTTCGTGTAGATTTTCTTCACGGAAACCAAGGTTGTCTTCTCTACGTTGAAGTTTCATTTCAGTTTGTTGAATTTTATTTCTTTGATCTTTCAACTCTTTTTCTGCTTTCAACTTCATTTCATAGACTTGTTGTTTTCCATCTAAATCTGCCTGACGTTTTGTATTTTCCGCAGTAGATTTTGATTCTTCAAGAATTGATTTAGCTTCGACTTTCGCACGATCTAAACCTGCTTTGCCAGCAATTACCATGATGATAATACCAACAATTATTCCAACAAATACAGCTAAAATGGTCATGACAATATTATTATCCATATTGATTCCCTCCATTTTATCAATTATTTTCTGTGAGATTTACTCTCCTGTCTATTATACAACGCATTGCATTTTTCTCAAAATAAAACCCCTTTCATCTTGTGAACAATTTTATTTTTCCTGTATTTATGTCGATATAAAAAGCAGAACTTAATCTGCTTTATAGTAGTTTATTAGACATCCATCTTCTAATATTTGCACTTCATCTTTCGTCAAATCCCCACAAGATACTTTAATTTCTGTTACTGAATCATTAGCAATAACATAAGCAGTCATGTTAGAACCTGTTTCTAATCCTATTTTTACATCTTTAACAAGTACCCAACTACCCTTTTGTAATAAGTCATCATCAGTAGTCAAAAATGGTAACATTCCCCAGTTGATGCAATTAGAACGATATCGTTTTGTTGCATATTCATGTGCGAAATTTGCACCAGCTCCAAGTACTCTTTGACAACTTGCAGCTTGTTCACGTGCTGAACCATCACCTGGTTTATATGCATATATAGATGAAGCGATATTTGTATTTTGATTAACAGAAATACCTTCTTTTTCTAACAAGGAACAAATATGTTGAACTTCACTGTTATTAAAATCCATCTTTTGTACAGCTTTTGCTTCATTAACATATTGAGGATCTCTTCTCGATAAAGTAAATTCTGCTAAACGTAGTGGATTAGAACGATAAGAAGAAGTTTCTCCTGATGGAATTAGTTCATCAGTTGTCGTAACGGGGTCATCAATATGAGAAACAATCTTCAATAAAATATCATCACTTAATGCAGGCTGCTCTGGCCAATCTTTAATATTTGGTCCAAAATGCAAAGGATATTCAGGTTCTTCTTTACCAAATCCATTGAATACTCTTCTTTCATATAAAGAAGAATCAAATGGACATACATATTCTTCCTCATCTTCTTTACAGATATCAGTAGCTGCTGTTAGAACACCTTTATTGATACTTGTCGCAGCTATGCTTCTAGCATCCATCAAACATACAGAAGCGATTTGCCCTTCATTTGGTTTACTGCCTTCACGGTTTGCAAAATTACGTGTTGTATGACGAATAGAAAGTTCATTGTTTGCTGGTGTATCTCCTGCACCAAAACATGGTCCACAGAATGCTTCTCTAAATATCGCTCCAGAAGAAACTAAATCACTTACCGTACCATTTTGAACAAGGGCTTTATAAACAGGCATTGAATCTGGATAAATTGACAAACGATATTCTTCACTACCACAATCACCATTTTTTAAGATACTTGCTGCAGCCATAATATTTGCATATGTTCCACCAGAACATCCTGCAATAATACCTTGATCAACAACAATACTGCCATCCTTTCTGACTTTAGAAACAAGATTCATATTTGCATGCGCTAATTGAGCATTAGCGTTATCTTCGGCTTCTTTTAGATACTTTAAAGGATTTTCTTTTAAGGTATTAATTGGCAAAGCATATGATGGATGCATTGGTAGAGCAATCATACATTCAATTTCACTTAAATCTAAATCAATACATCTATCGTAATATGCACCATCTTCTACTTCTAATTTACGATATGCTTCTTTTCTTCCGTGAATTTCAAAATATTGTTCACTTTTTTCATCCGTTTCCCAGATACTGCTTAAACATGTTGTTTCTGTAGTCATGACATCAATTGCATTACGATACTCTTGCGATAAGCCATGAATTCCTTCACCTGCAAATTCCATAACACGATTTTTCACAAATCCATTAGCGTATGTTTCTTTACATAATGCTAAAGCAACATCATGTGGTCCAACACCTGGCTTTACTTTGCCATGAACATATACTAAAACCACTTCAGGTCTAGCAATATCATATGTTTTTTCAAGAAGCTGTTTAGCTATTTCGCCACCACCTTCACCAATTCCCATTGTTCCTAAAGCACCATATCTAGTATGTGAATCAGAGCCTAAAATCATTCTTCCACATCCTGTCATCATTTCCCTATTGTAGGAATGAATAACAGCCATATTTGGTGGTACATAAATACCTCCATACTTATGTGCAGCACTTAATGCAAATTGATGATCATCTTCATTGATTGTTCCGCCGACTGCACAAAGTGTATTATGACAATTTGTTAAAACATAAGGAACAGGAAACTTCTTTAAACTAGAAGCACGAGCAGTCTGTATAATACCAACATAGGTAATATCATGAGAAGTTAATGAATCAAAACGCAGATGAAGAATATCTTCATCACTATGATTGTCATGTGCATCCATGATTTGATAGGCTAAAGTTTTCTTTTTGCCTTCTTCTTTTGTATAAGTACTATTTTCTGTATAAGTTCCCTTTTCAAAGAAAACTCCATGATTAATTAATTTCATTTTCTATCACCTTTACTATTTCAGCTGTAAATGCTTTGCATCCAGCGTGACCGCCAATATCTTCAGTTGTATATTTACCTTCTTTAATTACTCGATAAATTGCTTTTTCTAAAATTTCTGCCTTGTCGCTCATATCATGATCTTTTAATAACATGCTAAATGACAATAACAATGCTGTAGGATTAGCTTTATCTAGACCTGCAATATCAGGAGCTGAGCCATGAACTGCTTCATAGATAACAACATCTTCTCCAATATTGGCACTTGGAGCAAAGCCAAGTCCACCAACAAGTCCTGCACATAAATCTGAAATAATATCACCATATAAGTTTTCTGTTACTAATACATCATATTTTGTAGGATCAACTACTAATTTCATACATAATGCATCAATAATTACACTGTCATGTTCAATCTCTGGATATTCTTCAGCCACTTTATTAAAAGCATCTAAAAATAAACCATCACACACTTTCATAATATTAGCTTTGTGAACTGCTGTTACCTTTTTACGATGATGTTTTTTGGCATATTCAAAAGCAAACTTTGCTATTCTTTCACTGGCATCTTTTGTGATTAATTTAATACCATGAGCAGTATTTGCATCATACATATATTCGATTCCTTTATATAAATCTTCGGAATTTTCTCTAACAATCACTAAATCTACATCTTCAAATCTACTTTTAACTCCTTCAATTGAATGAACTGGTCTAAGATTTGCATATGTAGAAAATTTTTGCCTTAGTTGTACATTAATTGAACGAAATCCCGTTCCAATAGGCGTCGCTGTTGGTCCTTTTAAGGCAATACCAGTTGTTTGAATTGCATCCATCATAGCGTCATCAAATAACTTGTCAGTTTTTTCATAATATTCTGCACCAGCAAAATGTGTTTTCCATTCAATATTCGTTTTTAAAACTTTAGATACTTCTTTAACACTTTCTGAGATTTCTTTCCCTATTCCATCTCCAGGAATTAATACAACTTCCATGATTCATACCTCACCACTATAATTTTACATCATTTTCAGGAAAATTTTTCAGAAATTTCAGCCTTGTAAATGTAAACATTTTCAATACAATTATAATAATAGAGGTATATGTGTATGATTTATCCTGATGTACAAGATTTAACAACTGAA
>ERZ1026874.604-NODE-604-length-21598-cov-14.444460_pt1 | contig 21598 bp, 21 predicted proteins | sample MGYA00380167_ERZ1026874 | MGnify/ENA primary metagenome ERZ1026874 (study PRJEB33269, sample SAMEA4719803) | human gut metagenome | biome: human-associated habitat; feature: organic feature; material: feces | place: Cameroon | collected 2013-10 ...
CACCCCACTCGTTAGATAGTATATCATACTGTCTAACAAATGGGGTGCAGTTCATACAGCTTACCGGCGGGATTTGATTTATAGTAAATATTTGTAGGGGGTGGTGTCCTCGATGCCCCGGACGGGCCGATATAGAATCGGCCCCTACGACCGTAAGGCAAACACCATTCCGTTACCGTAGGGGCGGATTCCATATCCGCCCGCGGGCGAGCAATGCTCGCCCCTACACCAAGCGGCATCATTTAAATGTAATATCCAACTTTTTCATCTGCCGCCACAGGGTTGTTTTGCTAATGCCCAGGGCATCGGCGGCTTTTTGGCGGTCGCCGCCGGCGGCCTGCAAGGCCTGGCGGATGCGGGCGGCGCGGGGGTCCAGGCCGAGCTGCGGCATTACCGCAGTTTCCGCCAAAGCCGGGGCGGCAGGGGTCAGCTCCCGCAGCTGGCCGCGCAAAAACACTTCATCCACACTGCGGCGGGGCGCCAGCAGCACGGTGCGCTCGCACACGCTGCGCAGCTGGTCCAGGTTACCGGGCCAATCACAGTGCTGCAAAAACTCCCGTGCGCCGTTGGTCAGGCTGACATACCGCTTGTACTGGTCCTAACGGTCCGCCCAGGGCAGGATGTCCGCCCGGCGTGCCCGCAGCGGCGGCAGGGCCAGCGAGAGCACATTCAGCGCATAGTACAGATCACTGCGGAACAGCCCCTCCCGCAGCAAGGCGGGCAGGTCGGCGTTGCTGGAGGCCACCACCCGCACGGTGGCCTGGGCTGGCTGACTGGCCCCGTTGCGCCAGATCTTGCCGCCGATGAGCTGCAAAATTTTAAACTGCAATTCAGGGGAAAGCGCCTCGATATGCGCCAAATACAGCGTGCCGTTCTGCGCGGCCTCGGCCAGGCAGGCGGGGGCGTCGGCCCGGGTGGAGTAGCTGCCGAACAGCAGCGTGTCCAGCGAATCCGGCTGGTAGGCGCTGCAATCCAGCTCCACAAAGGCGTTGGCGCGGTTGGGGCTTTCGTTGTGCAGGCATTGGGCCAGCATCCGCTTGCCGGTGCCGATCTCACCGGTCAACAATACCGGCACGGGATACTGGGCGATCTGCCGCGCTTTTTCCAGTATTTCCTGCATAGCGGCATCCTGCACAGGCAGGCGGTCGAACCGGGCGCGGGCCACAAAACCACGGCGGTAGAGTTCCCGCCGCAGCTCACCGCTGATCTCGGTGATGCGCCGCCCTTCCTGGAAGGTCAAGATCGCGCCGCGGATCTGGTTTTCCAGCCGGATAGGCGCAATATTGACGACCACGGTATGCCCCTCGATAGGCAGCAGGATGGCGTAGGCTTCCTCGCCCCGGCGCAGGGCTTTATCCAGCAGTTCGGTGCGCAGCTGGGGCAGCGCCTCCTGCACCGGGCGGCCGATGAGGTCCTCTGGATGCTTATCCAAAATATTGTACAGCACGCGGTTGCCGCGGCGGATGACGCCCTCGGCGTCGATCTGCAAAATGCCGCTGAAGGTAAAGTCCAGCATCGTGTTCATCTCGGCCCGGGCACGTTTTTCCAGGTCGATGGCATAGGCCACACGGTCGGCGATGGCAAAGGCGTTCTGCAAACTTTCCCGACCGGACGCCAAAAAGTAGTGGGGCAGACCCAGCGTTTCGGCCCGGGTGCAGACCACATCGCCGCCGATGACCGCCCGGCAGCCCTCCTGCAAAGCGCGGTCCACCAGCGCCGCCAGGCAGGCGGAGGTGTCGATCTCCTGGGTGTCCGGCAGGGTGTAGCGGCACAGCTCCACGCCGAACAGCTCGTCGAACCGGGAGGTATCCCCCAGCATGTTCTCAAAGGCGATTAGCCCGATTTTCGGGTCAGGCAGGCCCAGCTCCCGCTTGCAGCAGGCCACCAGCACGCCGACCTCCTGCGCGGTGGCCGTTATGGCGATGACCGGCAGCCGCACGGCACGCTGGATCAGCGCCGCCTGCAGGCCGCGGGCCAAGATCAGCTCGCAGCCATCATTTTGTAACCTTATGGCGCGTTGACAAGCTGCGTCGGTATGGGTATACTCAATACAGAAAGGTGATAGATTCGGATACTGTACAATCAAGTCTGCTGCCATTTGCTGCATTTCCTGCCGGGGCAGCAGTACCGCGGCCTTTGCCATAACGGGCACCCCCTAACGGTCTATTTACCAAAACTATAGCACAGCCCGCGCTGGAATGTCAATTTTTATGTGCGAGGAAATAAATAAGAGGAAAAAGTAAGGAGAAAGAGAAATGGCGATCCATGTTGTAAACGAAGCCCGACGCTGCCTGCACTGCAAAAAGCCGATGTGCCGCGAAGGCTGCCCTATCAGCACCAACATCCCGGAAGCGATCGAGCTGTTCCGCACCGGCCACAAGGAAGAAGCCGGCGAAATGCTGTACGAGAATAACCCGCTGAGCGTTATCTGCTCTCTGGTGTGCGACCACGAAAAGCAGTGTGAGGGTCACTGCGTGCTGGGCCGCAAGGGTGCCCCCGTGCATTTTTCCAGCATCGAAAACTACATCTCCGATGCGTACCTCGACCATCTGGAGCCGGAGATGGAGCCGAAAAAAGGCCAGCGCGTGGCCATCATCGGCAGCGGCCCGGCAGGCATCACCATCAGTGTGCTGCTGGCCCGCCGCGGCTATGACGTGACCATTTTTGAAAGCCGCGAGAAGATCGGCGGCGTGCTGCGCTACGGCATCCCAGAGTTCCGCCTGCCCAAGAGTATTCTGGACCGCTACCAGAAGCAGCTCATCAAACTGGGCATCAAGATCCGCCCCAACACGGCCATTGGCCGCACCCTGACGGTGGACGACCTGCAGCGCGACGGCTACGAGGCCATCTTCATCGGCACTGGCGTGTGGAAGCCCAAGGCCATGGGCATCCCCGGCGAGAGCCTGGGCCATGTCAACTACGCCATCGACTATCTGGTCGACCCGGACGTGTATGATCTGGGCGATAACCTCGTCGTCATCGGCGCGGGCAACTCGGCTATGGACGTGGCCCGTACCGCCCTGCGCAAGGGCGTGCGCCATGTCAGCGTGTTCTGCCGCCGCTACCAGACCGCCGCCAGCGTGCGTGAGGTGGACTACGCCAAGGCCGACGGCGTGGAGTTCTACTACGGCATGCGCCCCAGCCGCATTACCGACGACGGCGTTTACTACAAGAAAGTGGAGATGGACGAGGAAGGCAACATTACCTCCACCAGCGAGGAGCAGTTCTTCCCTTGCTCCAGCGTCATCATTGCCATCAGCCAGGGCGCGCAGAACCGCATCGTCAGCACCACCACCGGCCTGGAGATGAGCAGCCACGGTCTGCTTGCCACCGACGAGCACGGCCACACCACCCGTGAGGGGATTTTTGCCAGCGGTGATGTGGTGCTGGGCGCACGGACCGTTGTGGAGGCTGTTAAATACTCTAAGCAGGTTGCCGAAGAAATGGATGAATATTTGACGAAACGCCGCGAGAAATAATTTTTTGTTTGCGCTTTCGGTGTTCCGCCACCCTGCGGCGGACACCTCGACATGAGGTGGTCGAACGGGCTAAAAGCTAAAAATTGCAGGAGTGCTGCAATTTGCTTAACGCTTTTAGCCCGTTCTCCCTATTGACCCCTTCGGGGCCGAATTCTCTATTAGGTTATAGAGGATGTAGGGGCGAGCAGCGCTCGCCCGTGGCCGTCCGCCTTATTTTCACGTTTACGGGCGAACAATGTTCGCCCCTACCTGATGTTCACAACCATTTGTAGGGGGCGGCGTCCTCGACGCCCCGCATATGCCATTACAAAAGGGCGATGCCGCTTTCCGGCACCGCCCTCTTTTTTCTGGGAAATATTAAAGTTTCTTTGCCTACTTTCTTTTCCAAAGAAAGTAGGTCAAAACAGCACCACAGGGCTGGCGAGGTTCTGCAGGAGGGAGACGATGCTCCAACCGGCGATCTCGGCGGTACGGCTGTAGACGTCGGAGGTCACTTTCAGGCCGTCGGTCTCCATGGTGATGCAGTGATCGTCACCGGCAAAGCCTTCCACGCTGGTGATTTTTGCACCCATGGCGTCGGGGCCGATGCTGGCCAGGGCGGCGGCGACCGCCACGTTCACCTTCGTGGGCAATACCTGGATGGCCTCGGTAGCGGTGCCTGCCAGCACCGTCTTTTCTGGCGTGGTCATCAGCTCTTCGGTGAACAGCGGCGTGTTTTTCAGCGACGCCGGGCCTTTGTGGGTGTGGATCTCGGCGGTGATGGGCTGGTTCTTCGCCTTGGCCATCAGGGCCACCGTGTGCAGCACATCAAAGCCGCCCACTGCGCCGTGGGGCAGGTAGATGCGCCCACCGTGGGCCTTGGCAGTCTCACGGGCTTGGGTGTAAAAATCAGCATCCGCAAAGGCACCAATGCTGATGGGGATAAAGCCCAGTCCGGCTTCCAGCACCGGCAGGCAGCTTTCTTTGGCCACCTGCACGGCAGCGGTCTCCACCACGTAATCCGGTTTCTGGGCCAGCACCTCGTCCAAGGTGACGCAGGCCGCGCCGCCCGCTTTGGCGCACAGGGCCTCGGCGTCCGGCAGCTTGCGGCTCATCGCCGCACAGAGGGTATAATCTGGCAGCAGGCCGCTGGCAATGGCGTCGGCCACGATGCTGCCCAGCTGGCCGCAGCCCAAAATTGCAATCTTTTTCATGGGGCACACTCCTTCTTGCTTGTTGCCCCCATTGTAGCATACGGCGCACAAAAAGAAAACCGGGACGCAGCAAAACGTCCCGGTTTGTTTTTTTACAGCACTTCGCCGTGGCGCACTACGGTCTGGATGTTGAGCTGGTCGTCCACCAGTACCACGTTGCCCCAGCGGCCTGCTTCCAGGCTGCCGTAATCAGCATCGACGCCGATGCTGCGGGCGGGGTTAAGGGTGGCGGCGCGGACGGCGCTTTCCAGCGGCACGCCCATCTCCTGCACCGCACGCTTCATGCAGTCAAACAGGCAGGTCGCGCTGCCCGCGATGGTGCCCTCCTGCTCGGTCAGGGTGGCGCGGCGGCCGTGCACGGTGACGGCCTGACCACCCAGGCTGTACTGGCCATCGGGCAGACCGCAGGCCATCATGCTGTCGGCAATCAGGATGACATGGTCATCGCCAAACGTATTAAAGGTAAAGCGTACCATGGCCGGGTGGATGTGCACGTTGTCGGTGATGAGTTCCACCTCGGCGCCCTCCTCCAGCGCGGCAATGATGGGGCCGGGGGCGCGGTGGGTGATGCCCGGCATGGCGTTGTACAGGTGGGTCATGTGAGTGGCACCGGCGGCAAACGCCTCTTTGGCGGTGTCGTAGTCGGTGCAGGTGTGGGCAATGGAGATGCGCACCTCATCGTGGCATTCCTTGATGAAGTCCATGTTGCCCGGCTCCTCGGGGGCGACGTCCACCAGCTTGATCAGCCCACCGCTGCGCGCCTGCAAACGGCGGAACATCTTGGCGTTGGCGGCCATCACGTACTTGGGGTTCTGGGCGCCTACCTTTTTGGGGCTGATGTAGGGGCCTTCCAGGTTGATGCCGACAAGATCCGCGCCGTGCTCGTTCTTGTGGGCTGCGGCTACGTCCATGATGCCGTTCAGGATCTCTTCGCTGAAGGTCATCGTGGCGGGGCAGATGGCCAACACGCCTTTGCTGGCCTCGAAATCGGCAATGGCCTGCAGACCGGCTTCGTCGGCATCACAGAAGTCATGGCCGACAGCACCGTGGAAGTGGATGTCCACAAGGCCGGGCAGGGCGTAGCTGCCCTTGGCGTCCAGCACTTCCTCGTTCTCCTGCGGGGCGGCGCCGAAAACGATGCGGCCATCGCGGATCACCAAGTCTTTTTCCACAAAACGGCAGCCATCCGTAAAAACTTTGGCATTTTTGATAATCATAGCGGAAAACCTCCTGCCATCAGATCAGGCTGAATGCTTCCTCATCGCCGACCAGGATAAAGTCGGGGTGCATCTGCAGGATGCTGGCGGGCACCTCGGGGGTGACGGGGCCGAAGAAGGCTTTCTTGACGATTTCAGCCTTGCCCTTGCCGTTGACGACCATCAGCACCTTGCGGGCCTGCATGATGGTCTTGATGCCCATGGTGTAGGCCTGTTTGGGGACCAGGTCCTCGTTTCCGTCAAAGAAGCGCTTGTTGGCCTCGATGGTCTCGGGCTTCAGGTCGACGCAGTGGGTGCCCAGCTCGAAGGCCTCGCCCGGCTCGTTGAAACCGATGTGGCCGTCGTGGCCGATGCCCAGCAGCTGCAAGTCCACGCCGCCAACGCTCTTGATGACGTTGTCATAACGGGCGCACTCACCCTCGGCATCCATGTTGGTGCCGTCGGGCAGGTTGATGGCCTCGGGGCGGATGTTGACGAGGTCGAACAGGTTGCGGTGCATAAAGCTCCAGTAGCTTTCGGGGTGCTCCTTGGGCAGGCCGCGGTACTCGTCCAGGTTGACGCTGGTGACCTCGGAGAAGTCCAGGTCGCCCTTGTTGTACCACTCGACCAGCTGCTTGTAGGTGCCCACGGGGGTTCCGCCGGTAGCCAGGCCCAGCACGCAGTTGGGTTTCATGATGACCTGAGCCGAGATGATGTTTGCAGCCTTGCGGGACATGTCATAGTAGTCTTTCGCGCGGATGATTTTCATAGAGATTTCCTCCTAATTATTGGGGCGGGCCGGTGGGGCCGCCGTTTCTCCTTACCTTGTATTATACCACAATACCGTTTTAGAAAAAGCAGATAAATGTGAATTTTATATCAAAATCCGAGCAATTTTGTGCAAGCTCCAGGCAACATTTCATAAAAAGCGCCGGGGGCGGGCGTTCAGCCCGCCCCCGGCGGAAGATATGCGGTTTAGATAAAGGGAACCAGAACCTTTACCAAGGGGCACTGTAAGCGATCACGCAAGGCTTACAGCATTTTCTTCAGTTCGTCGTACACAAACTGGACCTTGGGGCCGATAACGACCTGGCAGGCAGTCTTGCTGGGACGGATGACACCAGCGGCGCCAGCCTTCTTAACAGCCTTCTCATCAACGGCGGTGTGGTCCTTGATTTCGAAGCGCAGGCGGGTAGCGCAGTAGTCAACGTTGGCAACGTTGCCCTTGCCGCCGACAGCAGCCAGAACGCCCTTGGCGATGGCAGTGTAGTCGTTGTTGGCCAGGGTGATGTTGGCCTCAGCGGCTTCCTCGTCCTCGTCCTCACGGCCGGGGGTCTTCAGGTCGAACTTGGTGATGGCGAAACGGAACACCAGGTAGAACACGACGAAAGCAGCAATGCCCAGAGGAATGATCATCCAAGTCTTGGCGGCAGCGGGCAGGCTGGCGGAGAAGACCAGGTCAGTAGCACCGGCGGAGAAGCAGAAGCCTGCGCGGAAGCCGGAGTAGTAGGTGATGATGGTGAAGATGCCGTACAGAACGGCGTAGACGATGTACAGGGGGAAGCAGAGGAACATGAAGCCGAACTCGAAGGGCTCGGTAACGCCGCAGACGAATGCGCAGATAGCAGCGGAAACGACCAGGCCGATAGCAGCCTTCTTGTTCTTAGCAGTCTGGACCATGGCCAGAGCAGCACCGGCAATACCGAACATCATGCAGGGGAAGAAGCCGGACATGTACATGCCGAGGCTCCAGCCCACATCAGCGGAGGTGTCGCCAGCCCAGTAGTGGCTCAGGTCGCCCAGGCCGATGGTATCAAACCAGAACACGTTGTTCAGGGCGTGATGCAGGCCGGTGGGGATCAGCAGACGGTTCAGGAAAGCGTAGATGCCGGCGCCAACGCCGCCCATCTTGGCAATGCCGTTGCCGAGGGCAACCAGAACGCCGAAGATGATGGGCCAGACGAACAGCAGAACGACGGAAACGACGATGGAAACAACGGCAGTCACGATAGCAACGCTGCGCTTGCCGCTGAAGAACGCCAGCCAGTCAGGCAGCTGGGTGCTCTTGAACTTGTTGTAGCAGGCAGCACCGATGATGGCGGCCAGGATACCGATGAAGGAGTTGCCGGCAATCTTGCTGAAAGCAATGTAATCGACGGAGCCTTCTTCCAGGGTACGGACAGCGCCGACAACGCCGGGGCTGAGCAGCTGCTGCATCATCAGGAAGCTGACCAGGCCAGCCAGACCGGCCGTGCCGTCGTGGTCATCAGACAGACCCACAGCAGCGCCGATGGCGAACAGCCAAGCCATGTTGTCGATCAAAGCGCCACCGGCCTTGATCAGCAGGAAACCAACGGTGTACGCAGCACCGGAGGTAGCACCCTCAGCGCCCATAACGGCGGGAGCGAGTGCGTAACCAATGCCCATCAGGATACCACAGACGGGCAACGCAGCTACGGGAAGCATTAACGCTTTGCCGAGCTTTTGCAGATACTTCATCATAAAAGCATTCCTCCAAAATATTTAAGCGGGGCTGATCTGGTTCCGCCAGCCGACCACTTTGTTAAATATATGTTAACACATTTCTACAAAAAAGAAAACCCCTTTTGTTAAAATTGCCGAAAAGACGAAAAACTCACACCATATTTGGACAATTTGTTAACAAAGAGAGGATTATTGCCCCAAAATCGTAAGATATTTAACTTTTTATTGCCGTTTTCCCGCAGCTTTGCGAAAATTTCTTTCGCTTTACAGCGACGAAGAGAAAATTTCTTTAAAGCATTTTGCAGGGCCGCCGGGGGTGTTGATGAGGGCAGGTTGCAATGAAGACGAATGCCTACTATAATAATGGGTATATATTTTGTAGAGTATAGAGGGAGGAGCAGCCCATGCAGCCACTATCCACGCGCACAGCGCATTTTACGGATTCGGTCATCCGGCGGATGACCCGCATCTCCAACCAATACGGCGCGGTCAACCTGTCCCAGGGATTCCCGGACTTTGACCCGCCCCAGGCTATTTTGAACCGCCTGGCCGAGGTCGCCCACGAGGATTTCCACCAGTATTCCATCACCTGGGGCGCGCAGAACTTCCGCGAGGCGCTGGCCGAAAAGCAAAGCCGCCTGATGGGCCGTGAAATCGACCCCAACAGCGAGATCGTGACCACCTGCGGCAGCACCGAGGCCATGATGGCCGCCATGATGACGGTGGCCACCCCCGGCGATAAGGTCATCGTGTTTTCGCCTTTTTACGAGAATTACGGTGCTGACACGATCCTTTCCGGGGCCGAGCCTATTTATGTGCCGCTGCACCCGCCCACGTTTGATTTTAACGTGGACGAGCTGGAAGCTGCTTTCAAGCAGCACCCCAAGGCCTTGATCCTGTGCAACCCGTCCAACCCCTGCGGCAAGGTGTTCACCCGCGCCGAGCTGGAAACCATCGCCGACCTGGCCAAAAAGTACGACGCCTACGTCATCACCGACGAAGTGTATGAGCATATCGTCTACGCACCTTACACCCACACCTACTTTGCCAGCCTGCCCGGTATGTGGGAGCGCACCATCTCCTGCTCGTCGCTGTCCAAAACCTACTCCATCACCGGCTGGCGGCTGGGCTACACCATCGCCCCGGCCGAGATCACCGACCGCATCAAAAAGGTCCACGACTTCTTGACCGTGGGCGCCGCCGCGCCCCTGCAGGAGGCTGTCATCCCCGGCCTGCGCTTCGGGCAGGACTACTATGACGGCCTGCTGCAAACCTACACCCACAAGCGCGACCTGTTTGTGCAGGGCCTGGATGCCATCGGACTGGAGCACACCACGCCCCAGGGCGCGTACTACGTGCTGATGGACATTTCCCGCTACGGCTACAAGAGCGACCTGGAATTCTGCGAGATGCTGGCCCGGGATGTGGGCGTAGGCGCCGTGCCCGGCTCCAGCTTCTTCCGCGAGGATGTGAACCACTTGATCCGCTTCCATTTTGCGAAGAAGGATGAGACGCTGCATGAAGCGCTGAATCGGCTGGAGAAGTTGAAGAAGTTGTAACACAATTGCGCATCCTGCCGAACCATGGTACAATATGGGCAATCTTTTGGTATAGGAAAGGATTTTTTCGTATGGGTATCGTAGTCATCGGTGCGGTGTTTGTGGATATTAAAGGCTATCCGCTATCCACCTACATCCCGGGCGGGCGCAACGCCGGCCGGGTCGAGCAGGTCCACGGCGGCGTCTGCCGCAATGTGGCCGAGGATATTGCCAATGTGGAGCTGCGCCCCACCTTCGTCAGTCTGGTGGATGACACCGGCTCCGGCCAGGACGTTATCGACAAGCTGGCCAAACATAAGGTGAACACTAAATACATCGAGAAAGTGCCCGACGGCATGGGTACCTGGCTGGCCGTGTTTGACAACGACGGCGACGTGGTTGCCGCCATCTCCAAGCGGCCGGACACCACCCCGCTGACCAGGCTGCTGGAGGAAAAGGGCGACGAAATTTTTGCCGACTGCGACGGCATCGCCTTTGAACTGGATCTGGAAAAGGACACAGTCAAGCAGATTTTGCGCTGCGCCAAAAAGTACAACAAAAAGGTCTACGCCGCCATCTCCAACATGAGCATCGCCATGGAGCGCCGCGCCTTTTTGCAGGAGATCGACTGCTTCGTCTGCAACCAGCAGGAGGCCGGGCTGCTCTTCTCCGACGAGTACGACCACATGGCCCCCGAGGAGATGTGCCGCACGCTGGCCGCTAACGTACACAGCGCCAACATCCCCTGCATGGTGGTGACCATGGGCGGCGAGGGCGCTGTATATGCGCGATCCAACGGCGAAAGCGGCGTTGTGCCCGCCAAAAAGGTGGGTGTCATCGACACCACCGGCGCGGGGGACGCCTTCTTCGCCGGTACGGTCATAGGCCTGACCTACGGCAAGACACTGCCGGAAGCCTGCGAGATCGGCAGCCGTTTGGCGGCCTCGGTCATCTGCACGGCCGAGAATGTCTGCCCCCGGTTCCGCCCGCTGGAGTTTGGGCTGAACATCCCCGTGGTGGACTAAAATTTAATACAGTATAAGCAAAAAACACCGCTGTGTATGCCGTTTACGGCTACACAGCGGTGTTTTTTGTGCGGTTATGCGCAGCTTTTCAGCAAATAGAACGCGGCGGCGATGAGCAGCAGCGGCAGCGCCAGCTTGATGATGCTCCCAATGAGCAGGCCCACCACCATCAGCGGCAGAGCCACCACGAACAGCACAGCCGCGGCCACCTTGGCCGCGCACCATGCTACCCGGAACGCCAGCCCCACGCTTTTGAAGAAGAACCAACCGAACAGAAATAAGGCAGCTAACGAAATCATATGTATTCACTCCTTTGTTGTGAATACGATTATACACGCTTATTTATTGCACAAACAGGATAAAATCAGCAAAATAACGGCGCTATTTTTCCCTGTGGAGAGAAATTACGGCGCTTCCGACTCCTTATTATAGGCCTCAGTGTCGATCCTGCCGTTGGCCAGCATCTTTTCCACCCAAAGCTGCAGCGTTTCCACCGTGACCGAGATGCGCTCCAGCTCTTTCTGGATGCGCACAAAGTCGTCGATCTCATCCTTGCTGATGGTGCCGTCGGCGGCAATTTCAATTAACCGCTCCTTTTTGCGGTCCATAGCGTTGAGGGAGGCCAGCATTTTCAGCACGATGTCCGAAAGCTCGCTGTTGCGGATCTCGGGCACGTACTGCTGGCCGATGGGGCACTGCCGTGCGCAAAAATAGTTGCAAAGCGACGGTGTTTTATACTTTTCCGCCATGATGAGCACTTCGTCCGGCCGGGGCAGGCTGCGCTCGCTCTCAATTTTTTCGATGCGCTCGGGCGCGATGGTCTCCAGCAGTTCGCTGGCTTTCTCGCGGGAAAGGCCCAGTTCCTCCCGGGCCAACTGGTAGCGGGTCTTGTTTTCCCGCGTGGATGAACGTCCCATGTTGCTTTACTCCTCTTTTTGGCCGTCGGCGTAAGCGTCGATGCCGATGTCCGCCACCACGACCTCGCCGCAATAATGGGCAGATCCCGGCATGTAATGCAGCGGTTTGGCGCGGTGGAAGGTCACGGTCAGGTCTGCACGCACGGCACCCTCGGCTACCGCGCCGGTATCGGCGTTGATGCCGCTGGGCAGGTCCACCGCCAGCAGCAGTGCACCGTTTTGGTGCTGCCGATTCATTAAATCGCAGGCTGCGCGGCCCGCCGGGCGCAAAGTGCCATGGAAGCCCGTGCCGTACAGCGCATCCACCACCGCATCCGCCAGGGCGGCAGATGCCGCATCGTGCAGAATTTCTACGGGCAGATCGCGTAATAATCCAAAATTGGTGATGGCGTCGGGCGTTTTCGGCTCGCCCTCGGCCAGCAGCACCTGCACCTGCCAGCCCTGTTTGGCGGCCACCCGGGCCATGACGAAGCCGTCCCCGCCGTTGTTGCCCCTGCCCGCCGCCACCAGCAGCCGGGCGGGGCCGGGTAAGCGGCGGCGCAGCTGGGCAAAGGCGGCGCGGCCGGCGTTTTCCATCATCTGTATGTACAAAAGGCCGTTGTCGTTGGCGGCTTTTTCCAGCGCCTTCATTTCGGCGGCGGTCACGGTCGTATGGGTCATGGCGATGCCTCCCTTTTGGGTCGTACCTGTATCATAGCATAAAAAGGGCGGTGTTTCAATGGATTCCGGCCCGGTTTCGCGCTTTCCCACGGGGCGGGGCGGGTAGGATAGAAGAAAAACACAGGAGGATACACTATGAAGCATTGGCTGGGCCGCACGCCCCGCACGGTGGGGGATTGGCTGGGGCTGGCGCTGGGTACGGCACTGATCTTTGGCGGGGTAGCACAGCTGCCCGCGCTGGCGGCGGCGCTGGGGCAGCTGGCCGTGATGCTGCGGCCGTTTTTGTGGGGGCTGGTGCTGGCCTACGTGCTGGACATCCCCACCCGATGGCTGGCGGCCAAGTGGTTTGGGGGGCGGCGCGGGGCCGGAGCGGCGGTGAGTTACGCGCTGCTGTTTGGCGCGGCGGGGCTGCTGCTGTGGCTGATCTTGCCGCAATTGGCGCAGAGCGTGACCTCGCTGTTCGGCAAACTGGCCGCCTACGAGGAAACACTGCGCCGCCTGCTGGCCTGGGTACAGGCCACCTTTGGCGTGGATACCGCCACGATGGACGCGATTTTGCAGCAGCTGACCGCCCGGCTGCAAAGCGAGTTCGCGGTGTGGTCGGGCCGGGCAGCGCAGGCTGCAGCCAAAGCAGCCTCCAACACGGCCGGGGCGGCGGCCGATGCGGGCATTGCGCTGGCCGCCAGCATCTACCTGCTGCTGGGCAAGGAAAAGCTGCTGCACAGCGTCCGCCTTTGCCTGCGGGCCGCCCTGCCGTCCCGGACGGTGGGACAGCTGGGTGCGGTGTTTCAGCTGGCGGACCGAACTTTTAGTGGGTACATCGGCGGGCAGCTGGTGGACGCACTGCTGGTGGGAGCCGAGACCTTTGCCCTGATGCTGCTTTTGCGGCTGGACTACGCGCCGCTGATCGCCGTGATGGTGGGCGCGACCAACATCGTGCCGGTGCTGGGGCCGTTTTTGGGTGCAGTGCCGGGGGTGCTGCTGTTGCTGCTGGAGTCGCCCCTGCAGGCGGCAGAGTTCCTGATTATTATCCTGGCCGTGCAGCAGATCGACGGCAACTTCATCGCGCCGCGCATTTTGGGCGGGGCCACGGGGCTATCCGGGCTGGGGGTGCTGCTGGCCATCGTGGTGGGCGGCGAGCTGTTTGGCATCCCCGGCATGGTAGCCGGTGTGCCCACGCTGGCCGTTTTGGCAGCGCTGGCACGGCAGGCAGTGGGCGCCGGGCTGACGGCCCGCGGCCTGCCCGAGGAACCACCGCCCGCCCCGCAGGAAAAAACTGTTACAAAAAAGGCAAAAAATTAACAATTTGCCTCTTGCACCATGCCCCTATATGCAAGTACAATAAAATGAATAAGCCAAACGGGCAATGATTGAGAGAGGCAAGGAATTGTGAGCGGAAAGCATTTTATTGACAAAAAGCCGGAAAGCATCTTGGATTGGGTAGCCATCGTATGCGCCGGTATTGCATTTTACCTGCTGCTGAACAACCTGGGCTATTTCCTGGGCGGGTTCGGCGCACTGATGGGCATCTTGTCCCCCTTCTTCGGGGGTATCGTAATTGCCTACATTTTAGACCCTATGGTGCGGTTTTTCCACACCAAACTGTTGAAATATTCCAAGCGCTGGCGGTGGGTAGCCATTTTGCTGGCGTACCTGGTGGCGGTGCTGTTGATCGTGCTGCTGGCCTGGCTGGTCATTCCGCAGATCGTAAACAGCATTATGACGCTGTTTAATAATGTGCCGCAGTATATCAACGGCATCCAGGAAATGCTGCTGTTCGTCCAGGGGCGCTACGGTGTGGATCTGGACCGCGCCATTAAAATGCTGGATGATTCCGAGGCCATGCTCAACGAGGTCTACAGCCTAGGCAAAACGGCCCTGCCGCAGATCATGTCCACCATGGGCAATGTGGCGGGCAACTTCGTCAATGTCTTTACGGCGATTGCATCCAGCATCTACATGCTGGCAGACAAGGAGCACCTGCTGCACCAGCTGCGCACCGTGACCCACGCGCTGCTGCCCCGCCGTGCGGCCGAGCAGACGCTGCGCATCTGCCACTATGCCAACGATAACTTCACCGGTTTCTTCATCGGCAAGATCATCGACTCCGCCATCATCGGCGTTATTACCTTTGTCTGCATGACGGTGCTGCGGCTGGACTTTGCTGTGCTGATCAGCGTGTTCATCGGCATCACCAACATTATCCCGGTGTTCGGCCCGTTCATTGGCGCGGTGCCCAGCATCTTCATCCTGCTGCTGGTCAACCCCATCCAGGCGCTGATCTTCTGCATCCTGATTTTGATCATCCAGCAGTTTGACGGCAATTTTATCGGCCCGAAGATCCTGGGCCAGTCCATCGGCATTTCGGCTTTGTGGGTGCTGTTCTCCATCGTAGTGGGCGGGGATCTGCTGGGCATCCCTGGCATGGTCATCGGCGTGCCGGTGTTTGCCACGTTGTACGGTTTGGCGCAGGAGTTCATCCACGCCATGCTGGACCGCCGAGGGATCGATGCCGAGGGCAACGCTGCTGCCGAAGAAATTCCTGATGAAGATAATGTGTTTGAATAAATAATAATTATGTGCCCTATCGGCCCTGCCTACCTTGCGGCAGGGCCTTTTATAATGGCAGGCTTACCTGGGCCTGCCTTTTAGGTCTCCAAAAGGAACACATAACGGAAGAAAGCCGTTAAAACGTGTGAAGCGCCGCAGGGTGGCGCGGAACGAAAGCCGCCACATAAAAAAGCAAACAAAAAAAGCGCGACCTGCGGATACAGGTCACGCTTTAAGCGCAAAATAGCTTATTCAGCCTGGATAGCGCCGGTGGGGCAAACGCCCTCGCAAGCACCGCAATCGACGCAGGAAGCTGCATCGACAACAGCCTTGTCCTCCATGCTGATTGCACCAACGGGGCAGGTATCAACACATGCACCGCAAGCAACGCACTCGCTGGAAACGGTATGAGCCATCGTGAACTCCTTATCTCCGTGCTGAATGGTATTGTACCCTTACCGGCCCTGCACGGCTGCTCCCCGGTATGGCACACAGCGGGTTTGCTCTGCCTACTGCGTTATACATAGTGTATCACATTGCAAAAAAATTAGCAAGTGCCATATATTGAAAAATTTCGACGGTAAGCCGCAACTAACTATGCTTATAGTCCCTTATTCGTCCTCTTTATCGGGGGCTTTGGGGGCCCGTTTTCCGCCCCGCAGGTAGACACATTCTTCCCGTTTATAGATGCGCGGTGCCAGGATTTCTACGTTGGAGCGAACCTTCAGCGTGCCCGCCACAACGTTCACTTCAATAACCGTTCCCTCACCGTCCGGCGTGCGCACAATGCTGCCCGCCTGCGGCGTGATGGAATTCAGGTACTCATAGCTTTTTTGTTCATAAGCCAAACAGCACATCAGGCGTCCGCACGACCCACTGATCTTGGAGGGGTTCAGGCTCAGGCCCTGCTCCTTGGCCATCTTGATGGACACCGGCTGAAAGTTTTTCAAAAAGCGGCTGCAGCAGAACGGCTGGCCGCACAGGCCCAAACCGCCCAGCATTTTGCTTTCGTCGCGCACGCCGATCTGGCGCAGCTCGATGCGGGTGTGGAACTGGGAGGCTAGGTCCTTGACCAGCTCGCGGAAGTCCACGCGGTTGTCAGCGGTGAAGTAGAACACCAGTTTGCTGCGGTCCAGCGTATATTCTGCGTCCACCAGCTTCATTTTCAGGCCGTGGGCGGCGATGCGCTGCTCGCAGATGGTGTAGGCCTGCTGCACGTCGGCGCGGTTCTGGCGCATGCGGCGGATGTCCACCGCATCGGCCACGCGGATGACCGGCTTGACCTCGCGGGAGAAGCCCGGCACCTCGTGGGAGGCGCGCACGACCTCGCCGCACTCGGTGCCGCGGGCCGTGGTAACGATGACGTAGTCGCCCTCTTTGATCTCGAAATCGCAGGGATCAAAATAATAGGAGCGGCCGTTTTCCTTGAATTTTACAGAAATTACTTTCATGGGAAGTTCCTTTATCTATTTGTAAGGCAAAAATGCCGTTGGCACATGGTTTTACCGGGCGGTCTCGGCGGCGAATACCGCCACCGCCAGGCGCAGGTTGCCGTTGCCTGTTACGGTTTTGCGTGTTGCTGCGCTGACTTGTAAGATCCGCGCGGCGCGGTCCGGCGTCAGGCCGCCGCACTGCTCAGCCCCATAGGCGGGGCGGCGCAGCACCGCACTGCACAACTGATCCAGCTGCCACAGCAGGGCCAGAAAGCTCTCGCGGTCACGCTCGTACTTAGTCACCAGCACCAGGGTGCGGTAGGTGTCGTTCTGGGCCGCGTAGCTGCACAGCTCCTTGGCAAGGCCCAGGGCGGCTTTGAACGTATCATTGCGGAAGGCCTGCAGTGCCGTGCCGATGTGCCCCTCGTACAAAAAAGCCAACTCCCGGGCCAGCCGGACGGGCAGGCCGTCGCGGGTCAGCAGGGCGGCGCATTCGTCGGTGGGCACCGGAGCGATGGTATAGGCGGCGCACCGGCTGCGGATGGTGGGCAGCACGGTGGCAGCGCTGGTGGCGGTCAGCACAAACAGCACGCCCTCGGGCGGTTCCTCAATAATTTTCAGCATCGCGTTGGCCGAGGAACCGTTGAGGTTCTGCGCACCGTAAATGAACAGCACGCGGCCCGCCGCATCGGTGGACAGCGCCGAGCGCTGGATGGCTTCGCGCATCTCCCGCACCCGCTTAACGGCGATCTGCCCGCTGGCACCCTCGCCCTGCAGGACCAGGCACTCGGTATCCTCTTTTTTCAGCACGGCCTCGGCATGGGGGCCGCCCTGGGGGTAGAGGTAATCCGCCGCCAGGCAGCGGGCCGCAAAGCCCGCGCCGCAGCCCGGCTCGCCCACCAGCAAAATGGCGTGAGGCAGCCGCCCGGCGCGCAGGGCCGCGCCCAGCTCTGACTTTAAGGCCGTGTTACCGGCCAGGCGTTCCAGCATCACAGCTTTTCAAAACGCTCCACGTTGGTGACCATGACGGTAGCGCCGCCCACGGTCACTTCCATGGGCAGGGCGCTCTCGATGCCCAGACCCAGGGTGGCGGTGCCGGGCACGATCTCGGTGCGCTGCTTGCAGCACTGGGAGATGATGCCGATGCAGTCGTCGACCTTCTCATCCTCGGTGCAGATGAGAAGGGTCATGTTGCCCGCCATCAGGAAGCCGCCGGTGGTGGCCAGGCGGGTGACGTAAAACTTGTTTTTCAACAGCTGGTTGCAGACGTTTTTGGAATCCTCTTTATTGACGATCGCAGTGATCAGTTTCATGGTAATTACTCCTTTTATCTTTTCGCGCTCGGGGCGCGTAAACGGTCAACGGTTGCGGTTTTCCCAGTCGCGGCGGCGCTTGTAGCCGGTCAGGGTATCGCGGCACCAGTCAAACACCTCGCGGCCAAAGAACACCAGGAAGCCCAGCAGGCTCAGCACCAGGCTGATCTTGGTGGTCAGGCTGCCCATCAGGAACTGCACGGCCCAGACGAACAGCTCGTACCAGCCCAGGTACTTCATTTTAAAGGGGATGATGCCGAACAGCAGCACGCCCTGCTCCGGCCACATCCAGGTGTAGGCGAACATCATGCTCAGGAAGATGCCGTCCGGCGAGGCGCCGCCCGCCAAAAAGCAGCTGATCCAGGCGCCCAGCACGCCCAGTGCGATGAAGAGCGTCATGCGGAAATCGCCCCAGGCACGGGTGAGCGAGTTGCCGATCCAGAAGTAGAACACCAGGTTCAGGATGCCCAGCGCGCCGCCCAGCCACACAGGCTGGAACAAAAACGTGATGAGCCGCCAGATCTGCCCGTGCAGCACGGCGCTGCGGCTGAGGGAGATGAACCCGCTGAACTGCCAGTTGATGAGCAGCACGATGAGGCCCGCGGCCAGCTGGCCGACCATAAGGCCATTGACAAGATAGGGGATGGCAAAGCGGCTGTAGCGGCGCTCCAGCCGGTCGATCCAATTGTTCATGGGCAAAGCCCTCCTGTTAGTTAAAGATATACCAATTTATTGTAGCATTTTCCACGGGGAAGTGCAACAGTTCTCTTGTCGGAAGGTGGCGGGGGCGAAAGTTTTCCGCAGCGGTGTTTCGTGTTTCCACGGGGTTTTCCAAAGGTTTTCGACCATAGGCACGTGCAATGGGGGAAAGTTTTCCACACTTTCAACAGGGTTTTCAACAATTTCAACGTGGATAACCCGTATACACTGTGGATAACTGCCCCTGAATATACACTTCGTGAACAGGGCATGAACAGAGTGTAAAATAAAAAAGAGGATCGAAAATGGCCAATGTCACTTAGTTAAACAAGCGAATCCCTCTATACCAACGCAAGAAGTGGTGCAGAGGGATTTTTTCTTCTAAATACTTGACAATAGACGCATTGTATGCAATTCTTCCGAAGTAAAATCAATTTACCTATTGTTGAAGCCTTGCTTATGAGGTTCATCTCTCCCGGTGTCATTTTTCTCGAAAAAACAAACCAGCCTGCGGAATCTTTGATGGGGAATCCTGCGGGCTGGTTTCTATTTCTTTTTGGTGCGGACTAAGTGACATTACCTCTGGGAGACCCCCCGCGGAGCGGGTGGGGGAGAGACAGCTATTTTATATGCTCCCTCCCTCGGTCGCCAGCGGCGACAGCGCTCTCCCGGAGAGAGCCAATAAGGCGTTACTTATTCTTGCTCCCGCGTCGTGCGCTCTTGCCGGCGGCCTTTTTGCCGGTTTGGGTGCGGGTGGTCTTGGCGGCGGCCTTCTTGGGGACGGAACGGGTCGGCTTGGGTGGCTCAGCGGTGCGCTCCAGCAGACGGTCCGGCACGGGGTCCAGCTTCCACAGCTGGTTCTCACCGTAAACGTCCTGCCAGATCTGGGCCTGGGTGCCGTTTTCCACGCGCATGCCCACCAGGTCGATGACCTTATCGGCCAGCACATTGCGCAGTTTTACCTTGCCGCCGCCGGCATCCACGATTTGCCAGCGCTGGCCTGCGCCGGACGTGGCCGACCACTGGTGTACCCAGGTGCCGTTCTCGACGCCGGAAAGCGCCAGGTCCATGACCTTGCCGGTAAAGCGGTTCTTGATGCGATATTCATTTTCCCCGGCCTCTACAAAAAACCATTGCTGCCAGGGCTGGCCCTCGTAGCTCCACAGGCGCACCGAAGCGCCGTTCTCGGTGTTGAAATCAGCCACCTCCAGCACGCGGCCGTTGGCAGCAGCGATGGTATAGCAGGCATCCGGGCGGATGACAGTTTGGGCAGATTTCTTCATGGGGATTCCTCCTTTGCAAGCTGCGGGTGCAGCTTCTTTTTCTCATTATAGCATGGTTACGCCGCGCGGTTTAGCTAAACTTTCGCAGCCTGTTTTGTGAAAATTGCCGGATTGGGTAAAAGATGTGCAAATTTTTAACAGGTTTTAGGCTGCGGGACTTGCTTTTTTTGCACAGGTATCTTATTATAATAAATAGTTCGTACACGCCATAGCGTATAGTAAACGCTTACATACTCCCAGGGAGGGAACAGCAATGAGGATCGCCTTGATCGCCCACGATTCCCGCAAGGAATTGATGGCGCAGTTCTGTACCGCATATGTCCGAATCCTGTCGGAAAATGAGCTGGTGGCCACCGGTGTCACCGGTAAGATCGTTCACGACGCCACCGGCCTGCCGGTGCGCTGCCTGTATCCGGGCGGGCGCGGCGGCTCGGAGCAGATCGCGGCCATGATCGGCTGCGGCGAAGTGGATATGCTGCTGTTTTTCCGCGATCCTGTGGGCGCCAAACCCGGCGAGCCCAACGATGTGACCCTGCTGCGCCTGTGCGACATGCACACTATCCCGGTGGCGACCAACATCGCCACGGCCGAGGTGCTGATCCATGGCCTGGAGCGCGGCGACCTTGCCTGGATCGAACTCCAGCGCGGCCGCAAATAAGCTGATAAAAAGTAAGTCCCCGGTGCGTGATGCGCCGGGGACTTTTTGCGTATAGGCGTGGAATTATTGGTAGACGATGGCTTTCTTGACGCGGGCGGCGGCGTCAGCACCGGCCAGCTCACGGGCGATGGCCAGGGCAAAGGGGATGGCGGCGCCCAGGGCCTCGCCGGTGATGATGTTGCCGTCGATGGACAGCGGCAGGCCGGTGTAGGCGGCCCCGGCGGCGGTCAGGTCGGCGTCCATGCCGGGGTAGACGGTGGCTTTTTTGCCCTGCAGCACGCCAAAGGCGGCCAGCGCGGTGGGCGCGGCGCAGATGGCACAGACCTTTTTGCCCGCGGCAGCGAAATCCGTGCAGACCTGACGCACGGTGGCGTCGGCTTTCAGGTTGGGTACGCCGGGGATGCCGCCCGGCAGGATGCAGGCGTCGAACTGGGCGTAGTCCAGCTCCTCGGCCAGGGCGTCGGCCACGACGTTGACCTGGCGGGCGCTGGTAACGATGCGCTCCCCGCCCACAGCGGCGATGGTGACTTCGACCCCCGCACGGCGGAGAATATCAACGCAAAGCAGGGCTTCACATTCCTCTAACCCCTGGGCAAAGAAGATTACGGCTTTTGACATTTTGGGTTCCTCCTTTTTGTGGTTGTGGCTTTCGTTCCGCGCCACCATGCGGCGCTTCACTCGTTTTAACGGCATATTGCCGTTATGTGTTCCTTTTGGAGACCCAAAAGGAACCGAAAAGGTCCCCGTTACTTCCGATAGCGCGCGCTTGGCGGCGCACAACGAGCGCCGCCATCCCGCAAAGCGGGCCCGCTCGTGTGCTTCAAAGCCCCACTGGGGCTTTGATTGCTTCGCAACCGCACAGCAGCCCGGCTTAAGAGCGCTTGGTTCGTGCTGCGCACGAACGCTACGCAAAGCGCGCTCTTAAGAATTTAACAAAGGTTGGATTGGCGGCTGCCCGCCGCCGATTCCTCTGCACCGGGATACGGCCTCGCTAAAGTGTAGGGGGCGATGCTTGCATCGCCCCGCAAGTAGCCGTCCGCCCAAGCGGGCCGATGACAAGCATCGGCCCCTACAGTATGGGTGTAGAGGAATCTAGGCCCCGAAGGGGTCAATATGGAAGACGGCCCAAAAGCGTTAAGAAAATTGCAGCACTCCTGCAATTTTTAGCTT
>ERZ1026874.608-NODE-608-length-21408-cov-7.618180_pt1 | contig 21408 bp, 15 predicted proteins | sample MGYA00380167_ERZ1026874 | MGnify/ENA primary metagenome ERZ1026874 (study PRJEB33269, sample SAMEA4719803) | human gut metagenome | biome: human-associated habitat; feature: organic feature; material: feces | place: Cameroon | collected 2013-10 ...
AAAGGACAGTAGATAGACAATTAACGTTATTCTAATTCGTCGAACTCACGTTAACGTTAAGGGCACCCGACTTAGTGAAGCAATGTATAACATTCTCTCCAACTGCGTTCTGACCATCAGCAAAGTCCCATGATACTGAAACAATCTCACCTGCAACATAGTAAGCTGGGTTCAATTCGAACTTAACAAGCTCGTATATTCTTGGCTCGTTCGGCAGATAAGAGAATGGGGCAACCTCGCCTGGTGTAGCAGTAGCAGTAGAGATATCCGAATTGCCGTGAGCATATACTACGGTCATAACGAAGGTATACTCTATACCATTTGTCAGGTCGTTTACAAGGCAAGATGTAGCTGTTGGCTCAGGTGTGAGAGTCTTGATAACCTTCTCACCTTCAATTACCTCCAACTTGTATGTGTAGGCAAGTGATGTCTCAGGAGCCTTCCATGATACAAACACACGCTTGTCGCCTGCCATAGCCTTATATTCGGATACAGCTATACGTGTTGACTTAGGAGTACAAGTGGCAGTCTGCTTGCCAGAAAGTCCGTGTGGATAATCAGCCTGAACAGAGAATGTATAAGTTGCACCGTTTACCAATTGTTCAACAGTTGCTGTTGTAACATCGCCTGCAACTCGCATTGAGCCACCAGGTGCAGTAGCTACACTTGATGTCCAAAGAATGAGATATTCCTTAGGATTTGATTTTCCGCTTTGTGGTGCCCATGTAAGGGTAACCTGTTCGTCACCGCTTACAGCTGTTAATGCTTCTGTTTGATAACGGTCGAACAACGAAGAGAATGAATATTCGTCGCTGCACGAGTTAAGCATGAGCATAGCTGTAAGCAGGAGAAAAATACTATATATCTTTTTCATATTTTGTTTCCTTTATTTATAATTAGTAACCTGCATTCTGCCAAAGAAGGTCGGTGTTGTTGATACGCTCAAGCTCCGAGCTTGGAATTGGGAATACCAGCTGGTAGTCTTGTATCTCGTGTCCCTCGTTAAGTGCAGCCTCTTTGGCTCCACCAAGACGAACAGAATCAAACCAGCGCTGTCCTTCGTATGCAAACTCCTTCTGACGCTCTACCTCGATAAGTTTACGGAAAGCATTCTTGTCTGCTGCCTCAGTAACATCGATCGGTGTCAAGCCTGCACGCTCGTGTACTTTGTTAAGGGCTTTAGCCTGTTCTGATGTCTGGCTGTTAGAGAAGCTAACCTCGTTGAGAGCCTCAGCGTACATAAGAAGCACATCTGAATAACGAAGCAGTATGTTCTCAGAGCCATAGGTGCGATTTGTAGCGTCGCGCTCGTCGTAGAACTTCTTGATGAGGTAAACGTTTACTCCAGGTACCTTTACATAGTCAAGCATTTCGGCACGCTTGTCGTCTACGGTATACAGCTTGTTGAGAGTCTCTGTACGATAGTTGTTGTCGCTAAGGTTAGACAGGCTATACCATGCTCCGTGTCCCTCGCCCTCAACAGTCTTGTTGTATCTAATGGCAAACAATATCTCCTTGTTCCACTTGTTGTTTACGTCGAATACGTCAGCAATGTTTGGAAGAAGAGAGTGTGAATTGTCTTCGATAAGCGACTTCAAAACCTTGGCAGCCATTTCTGGCTTTCCGAATGTAAGGTAAGCCTTGCCTAAGAGAGCTTTGGCAGCACCCAATGTAGCGCGTCCGATGTCATCGCCTGTGTATTTCTTAGGAAGCATATTGTTGTTGACAATTTCCTCCAACTGACCTACAATCATATCGTACATCTGCTGTTCTGTGGCACGGCCTATTGTCAAGCTCTCCTCTACAGTAACAGGCTTGTAGGTAATAGGCACACAACCCCACGAACGATACATATTGAAGTAGGTAAGAGAACGTATAAACATAGCTTCAGCCTTGTATTGTGCCTTCTTGGTTTCGTCGAAGGTGGCATCGTCGATGCTTGCCAACACAAGGTTGCAACGGTATACGCCGTTGTTGAAGTTTGCCCAAAGGTTGTCTAAGATACCGTTTGATGCCACTTCCTTAAACTGGTCGATATCGTAGCGGTCCTGAGTACCTGCTGTAGGTGCATCAAGTGTAAGCTCGTCGCTACGGAATTCGCACATTTCAATATAGAAGTCCATCTGTGTCTGGAGCTTTGAATAGCAAGCGTTGACAGCGAGTTTAAAGTCATTCTCTGTCTTGTATATTTGGTCGCGTGTGACCTGGTCATTGGGTTTGAGGTCGAAGAAGCTATCGCTGCATGACGATAGTCCCAACATCATAAAACCGGCAATGAGAATATTTAATTTCTTCATATAGTTCATTATTTAGAATGTAGTAATGTTTAAACCAATCATGAAGGTCTTAGACAATGGATATGTTCCATAGTCGGTACCTGAAGTAAGGGCGTTAGATGTGCTAAGCGATACCTCTGGGTTGTATCCCGAGTAGTTGGTCCATGTATAGAGGTTGTTTGCCGAGAAGTAAATACGCAACTTATCGATATGAATCTTGTGTGTAAGCTTCTTCGGGAATGTGTAGCCAATGGCAAGGTTCTGCAAGCGTAGGTACGATCCGTCCTCGATGTGGTAGGTAGATGTACGTGCGTTATTACCGGTGTTCTTACGGTTAGCACGGTTAATCTGACCATTGCCAGGGTTGTCAACACTTACGAAACGGTCGAGACCTAATGTTGTTCCATTGAGGTTGCCCTCCATATTGTCGAGGTAACGGCGGTTAAGGTTCAATATCTCGTTGCCGTATACACCATTGAAGTGGAAGCTAAGGTCAAAGCCCTTATAGCCAATGTTGCCACCAAAGCCATACGAGAAGTCAGGCTGATAGTTGCCCACTACAGTACGGTCTTTGTCTGTATCGATAACACCATCGCCATCAACATCGATAAAGCGGAAATCGCCTACCTTTGTTGACTCAAAGTGAGGATATGCCTTAAGTTCTTCCTCGTTCTTGAAGATACCATCCTGTACAAGCAGATAGTAAGAACCGATAGGCTTGCCTACCTTGGTGATGTAGTAAGCATGAGAAACACCTGCTGTTGTTGAGATGATAGGTGTGTTGTTCTGACCGAGAGCCTTAACTTCGTTTACGTTGCGAGAGTATGTGGCATTGAAAGAATAGCTTAGACCATTCTTGAACTTCTGCTGTGAAGAGAGTGTTATTTCCCAACCATGATTGTTCACCTTACCAATGTTCATCAGAGTGGTCTGATAACCAGTGGTACGTGGAATTGGTACATTGAGGAGCATGTCCTTGGTGTCAGAGTTGTAGTATTCTACAGTAAGACCGAGGTAGCCCTTGAATGCAAGAATGTCGAGACCGGCATTAATCATGGATGTCTTCTCCCATGTAAGGTTTGGATTCTCAACGCCGTTAGGCTTGTAGCCGTTAGCCAAAGAGCCTGCGCCTGAGCCTAAGACATAGTTCTCAACACCCATTGTAGCAAGATGCTCGTAGTTGCCTATGTCGAAGTTACCAGTCTGACCATAAGAGAAACGAATCTTTGCATCGTCCAACCAAGCAAAGGTCTTGCCCTTCTTCATAAATGCCTCGTCAGAGATACGCCAAGCAGCAGATGCTGAGGGGAAGTAACCCCAACGGTTGTTCTTACCAAAACGAGATGAACCATCGGCACGTATTGCTGCCGAGAACATATAACGACCCTGCCAGCTATACTGTACACGTGCAAGATATGAAGCCAAAGACCACTGGGTTGTCTTTGATGAACCTGCGTTTACTGTACCGCCAGTAATTGTCTGGATATAGTCGTTAGGATAGTCGGTAGCCTTAACACTAACGCCTTTGTATGTCTCCTTCTGTGCCGACTGTACAAGTACAGCGCTGATAGAGTGGTCCTTTATTGTCTTGTTCCATGTAAGCTGGTTTTCCCATAGCCAGTTATAGTAAGAGCCATGTGAGCTTTCGCCTACAGGGTTGGATGCTTTGTCGTAATAAGATTTACCGAGCAGAGGAAGTGTAGAAGGACGATACTTGTCGTTCTGTGCACCATAATAGTTGCCGCCAAAAGAGGTCTGGAACTTAAATCCATAACCAAAGTCGAAGCCTGCATAGATGCGTCCAACAAGTGCCATACGCTCAACTTCGTCTTTATTTAATGTTGCAAGTGCTACAGGATTGAGCACCTCGTTGTGCTGGTAGTCGTTGCCGATACGCCAATAACCATTACCCTGATAATTGAAGCTTCCGTCTGCATTGTAAACAGGCCAGATAGGGCATGACACAAGAGCCGACTGTACAACACCCTCGCTACCATATGAACCAGATGCATTTACACGGTTCGACTTAGAGTAAGAAGGCGAGAGATTGATGCCATATGAGAAACGCTTGTAATTGCCGTCTATATTGGCACGGAATGAGTACTTGCGGAAATCAGAATTGATTATTACACCGTCTTTCTGGTAATAGTTGCCAGAGATAAAGTAGTTAATGCTTTTTGCTTTTCCTGATATAGATACGTTGTGGCTTGTTGTTTCGCCGGTACGGAAAATCTCGTCCTGCCAATCGGTACTTGTAAGACCTGCAATACCCTGAAGATAAGGCTCAAGCTCTAAAGGATAGTTAGAGTAAGACTCTGGACGTGTACCATTAATAGCAGTACCACCTGGATGAAGGTCAAGGTAAGCATTGGTGTGAGCCTCTGCAGAAAGTGCTGCATACTGGTATGCATTCATCATAGGCAGCTTGCGCGAAACCTTGTCCCATCCATAATAGCCGTCATAGCTTACGGTAGCTTTCTCGTCCTTACCCTTCTTGGTAGTGATGATGATAACACCATTAGAACCACGCGAACCATAGATAGCTGCTGACGAAGCATCCTTCAACACCTCAATCGACTCAACGTCGTTGTTGTTGATATTGCCAAGTCCGTTCTCCATAGGTACACCATCTACAATGTAAAGAGGATCGTTGCCTGCTGTAGCCGATGCAACACCACGTACACGTACCATAAGACCATTTCCTTCAGGGTCGCCACTGGTTTGCGATACTTGTACACCAGGCATCTTGCCTGCCATTGACTGACGGATGTCCGCACTTGGAAGGTCGGCAAGGTCCTCCGACTTAATCTGTGAGATAGCTGTAGATACGTCGCGCTTCTTCTGTACACCATAACCTACAACCACAACCTCCTCAAGCATAGCGTCGTTAGGCTTGAGCTGTACGTTGTAAACATTTTTACCAGAAGAAATTTTGACTGTTGTTGCTTGATAACCAATGTAGGTTATCTGAATACTTGGAGATTTTGATTTGATATTAATGGTGTACTTGCCATCAATATCGGTAATAACTCCATTGGTTGTTCCAGCCTCTAAAACTGTAGCACCAATGACAGGTTCGCCGAGTTCGTCAGTAATAACACCACTAACGACATGGTCGTCTGCGGGCATTACCCCCCCGCAAATGCGAACGGTACTCCTGTGATTACCATAATTATGGCAATCATAAAACTGCTGATTCGTTGTTTCATTTGCTTGAAAATGTTGGTTTGAAAATAGATGTTAGTTTTAACTGATGCAAAATTACTATACAGAATTGATTGGTGCAATATAATTATATGTTCTTTATACTTTATTAACTAAATGCGAAGATGCTTGGTTTGAATTAAATTGTAAATAATGTGGATTATATTGTACATATATCTTGCATCCCAGTACCAGTCAATATAAACTGCAGTACCAGTTAACTGAAACTCCAGTACCAGTCAATATAAACTGCAGTACCAGTTATATGGTACAATAAACGGTACTGGGATAGTTGGAAAAGTAAATAAGGTTCATTCGGCATGCAGATTGATGTAAGCTTAAATATTGGCTAATATCACTCTGCATGCCGGATGAACCTTATTATATAAGGAGCAGAAACCTTAATTATGAGCATGTGGTTTCTGTATTTGCAAATGGCTTGTTATTACTTCTGGTCAACCACTTCAACTATCGGGTTGCCGGTTGCTGCAGAAGGAGCCTCGATGTGAAGCATAGAGCATACGGTAGGAGCTGTGTCTACCATATATGTAAGCTTGTTGGTTTTGCCAGGCTTGATATGCCATCCCATAAATACAAGAGGAATGTGGGTGTCGGCATGAGTCCATGCACCATGCTGTGCACCAAAGTAGTCGTCCTTAACCTTAAAGCTAAAGTGATCGGGGCGAACAATTAGAGTGATGTCGCCAGTACGTCCACGGTAGTAGCCATTTATCACACGCTCGCGTATCCATTGCGGAACAGGGGCTATAGCAGCATTCTCGTTGTCGATGACAAATGGGAATATCTCGCTCTTCTTCTTGAACTCGTTGATGATGGCAGCCTTAACCTTATCGTAGCAGAGATTGTTCTGCGCAAGGAAGTCGCGGTTGATGTAGAGGCTGTAGTCTAAAACTCTGTGGATGTACTTGCCCTCAACTCCAAACAGCTTGCCCATAGCATCGTTAACTGTAGCTATTTCTGCATTAACGTCGGCATAACCACCAGGCAACTTGTGTGCCTTCATCGTGTTGGGATTATGTGTGCCACCGTGGTCGGCAGTAAGGAATAGCAGGTATCCATCCTTGCCTACCTGATTGTCGAGAGCTTCGAAGAACTTCTTGAGGTCGCGGTCAAGTGTAAGGTACACTTCCTCGTTCTCCTTGCCTGGAGACAACCATGTACCTGTAGTATGCGAGATGGCATCGGTAGACGATATGCTAACGCATAGCATGTCGGTTGTGCCGTTGTTGCCAAGGTTCTCGGCCTTCATAATGGTTTCGGCAAGGTTGAATGTTGTGGTAACACCGGCGGGAATAGACTTAGGGTCGATACCCGGCTTGATGCCAATTTGCTTGTTGAACTTGGTGATATAGTCGGGCAACTTGTCCATATAATATGTACTTGTAACAAATCCGGCAATCGACTTGTCGTACCAATAGGCACCATTGGCAGAGTGACCAGCAGGCAAGATAGCAGCACGGTCCTTAAGTGCTACACCATATACCTTAGCCTTGAAGTTGGTAGCCTGACGCAGCATGTCGCCAATTGTTGTGCTCATCATATTGCGAGGCGACATAGCTCCAACCTTCGACTTAGAGCCAACAGTCTGCTCGTTTTCGTCGTCGCAGCAATATACAAACTTGCCGTCCTTATAGAATGTATTGCAAGCAATGCCGTGAGTGGCAGGACCGGCACCAGTATACAAGCTTGCGTGTCCAACGCCGGTAACGGTAGGCAGATAGTTTATCATCTGGTTTTCGCAAGAGAAACCTTCGTTGATAAGACGCTTCATACCGCCCTCGCCATACTTGTCGTAATAATAGTATAAATAGTCCCAACGCATTTGGTCGATAACAATACCTACAACCAGTTTAGGACGTTCTACCTGTGCCGCTGCTATCATTGCAACACAGCACATCAATACAGAAAGAATGATTTTCTTCATTGTCTTGTCGGTTTTTATTTTTAAGTTTTATGATGTACAAAGGTAGCAATAATATTCGGCTTGTGGGTGGAAATGATAAAAATAACGGCATTTTCTTTGAAGTTTCAATAATTTATCGTACTTTTGGCGGTATACAAATACCTATAATTAAAACCAAGATAACGCTATGGAAAAAAAGATAACACAAGAAAACTTCGAAGATACTTATGTTGACAGTATCGAGATGGAGCGCATAGACAAGTTCGTATGCGACGAAATGGCGCGACAGATTCATCGCTACATCAAGGCAATGAAGGGCTCGAAGGCCATTATGCTTAAGTTTGAAGAGCAGCTTGCCACACTCACTATTCCAGAGAAGGAGAAAGCCATAGCTCGCTACATCGACCTGAATCGCAAGGTACTGTCTGGACTTGACTTCAAGATAGTGCTTGCACGCGCTATGGCCAACTATTCGGACACTTTCTCTTATCTTGTAGAACTGGTGAACAACAAGCGCAAGATGGTGTTCTACCTCAACCGCATACGCGACAAGTATGAGCAGTATCATGATGTGTACGAGGAGGACGGCAAGTTTGGTATCAAAGACCATCAGGGCAATGTGCTTATTCCGGCACACTACGACTTCCTACGCACACCTTATGTGTATGTGGACGACTTGCGCACTCTGCCTGTAATAGCACAGCGTGACGGCAAGATGGGATTGATTCTGCCTGACGGTAAGGAGACTGTTGTTGCCGAGTTTGTATATGATGATATCTCTTTGCGCGACGAACCGCCTTACTTTGAGGCTTGGAAGGATGGTGAGGCTACGCTTATTGAGGCTTAAGCTTTACGAGTGAGAAGACGGACTGCACCCCTCCACATTATTGAAATTAAAACAAATAAAGACAGTAATGACAACCGATGAAAGGTTTATGCACCGTTGCCTGCAATTGGCACGCAACGGTATGCAGAATGCTAAGCCTAACCCTATGGTTGGAGCGGTGATAGTGGCAGCCGATGGTAGAATAATCGGTGAAGGTTATCATGTGCGTTGTGGCGAAGGGCATGCCGAGGTGAATGCATTTGCCTCGGTTAAGCCTGAGGACGAGCAACTGCTGCATGAGGCAACTATATATGTTAGTCTTGAGCCTTGCTCGCATTATGGTAAGACGCCTCCGTGTGCCGACCTTATAATAAAGAAAGGTGTAAGGAGATGTGTTGTGGGGTGTGTAGATCCTTTTGCCAAGGTTAAGGGACGTGGCATTAAGAAGATACAGGATGCTGGAATAGAGGTGACGGTGGGTGTGCTTGAGGCTGAGTGTCGCAAACTTAACAAGCGTTTTATGACCTACAACGAGCATCATAGGCCATACATCCTGCTGAAGTGGGCCGAAACAGCCAACCACTTTATAGACGACCATGGCAAGGCTCTTGCAATATCTACCGCATACACACGTATGCTATCGCACAAACTGCGTGCTGAGAACGATGCTATATTGGTAGGACGTGTGACAGACGAACGCGAGAATCCGCAACTAAACACACGCGACTGGGCAGGTAAATCGCCTCGCCGTATCGTTATTGGCAGCAAGATTAAGCTGTTTGAGGGCATGGACATGCAGCAGCCCGTACTGCCGCAACTTATGCAATGGCTATACGATGAAAAGTGTCAGTCGCTTATTGTTGAGGGAGGACGCACCACGTTGCAATCGTTTATCGATGCTGGATTATGGGATGAAATACGCATAGAAACGGCACCTATAACGGTGGATGACGGAACTAAGGCACCTGAAATGCCAAAGGAGGCAAGGCTGGTTAGCAGGAAAGAGTGTGACGGTAATATTATCAGTGTTTGGAAAAACCTAAACTTTATGATATAAAATATACACCTTATTATATATATAAGGTATATAATTATATATATAAGGTGTAATACGAATAAAGGTATGGATAGAATCCTCCTTTTATTGTTATAGCAAAGCCCCAATCCATACAGTATAGGTATGGGTTGGGGCTTTGCTTTGTTTAAAACTTCACTACTCTTCCGCCATCATCAGTAGCCTCGATAGTTACCTTTGTAGCATCCTCAGGCAATAAGTCGTCTATAAGTTCGGGCCATTCGAGGAAGCAGAGCGAGCCGCTATAGAAATAGTCTTCGTATCCCATATCGTATACTTCCTCCAGTTTCTTGATGCGATAGAAGTCGAAATGGTAAATTGAGTCGCCCGTTGTAGCGCTCTGATACTCGTTTACAATAGCGAATGTAGGCGATGTAATGACGTCGTCTACACCAAGCTCTTCGCATATAGCCTTTATGAATGTTGTCTTACCAGCACCCATCTTGCCATAAAAGGCGAACACTTTGCCGTCGCCCATGTTCTCAATGAATTGCTTGGCAGCCTCGTTGATGTCTGCCAAGGAGTTGATTTTAATTTCCATTGTTATATTGTTATTTTATTCTTTTTACTTCTTTCTCGAACTCAGCGTAATCAGCGGTATCAGCATTTCCTCCATTGATATGCCTCCGTGCTGGAACGTGTCTTTATAATAGGACACGTAGTAGTTGTAGTTGTTGGGGTAGGCAAAGAAGGTGCTGCCTGTGGCAAACACGTATGATGTGGAGATGTTTGGTGCAGGCAACTGAGCCTCATGTGGATTCTTAATCACAAACACATCCTTTGACTGGCAGTTGAGATTCTTGCCCAACTTGTAACGCAGATTGGTGTTGGTGTTGCGATCGCCAATAATCTTTACCGGTTTAGAGGCACGTATAGAGCCGTGGTCGGTTGTTAGAATAATCTTGCAATCCTTTTGGGCCAATGCCTTAAGCAAATCGGCCATGACCGAATGACGGAACCACGATAGGGTGATAGAGCGATAAGCCGACTCGTTATTGGCAAGTTCGCGCACCATCTTAGACTCGGTACGGGCGTGAGAAAGCATATCGATGAAGTTGACAACAACAACATTTAGGTCGTTCTTCATCAGTTCGTTAAGGCGCTCAAGCAAGCGGTCGGCACCAACCGAGTCGTTTATTTTATGATATGAGAAGGTGTCGTGGCGACGATAACGCTCTATCTGCGTGCGTACAAGCGGTTCTTCGTTGAGGTTCTTGCCCTCCTCATCGTCCTCATCAACCCACAGATCAGGAAACATTTTCTCTATCTGTTCGGGCATAAGTCCGGAGAAGATAGCATTGCGTGCATATTGGGTTGCGGTGGGAAGAATGCTCATATACATATCTTCGTCGATGTCGAACATATCGCCAATCTCTTGCGAGAGCACACGCCATTGGTCGTAGCGGAAGTTGTCGATGACAATAAGGAACACCTTCTGATCATTGTTGAGCAATGGAAACACCTTGCGCTTGAAGATGTCTGGACTCATAAGTGGGCGTTCGGTAACTCCGGGCTTGACCCAATCCATATAGTTGCGGCGTATGAATTTGGCAAAACCGTTGTTGGCTTCCTCCTTCTGCATCTCAAGCATCTCGGTCATATTAGAGTCGGTAGAACTTAACTCGAGCTCCCAATGTACAAGGCGGCGGTAAACCTCCTTCCAATCGTCGGTCGACTGGCTATCCATAATCTGCATGGCAATGTTTTGGAAGTTCTGCTGATATCCAGTTTGTGTAACCTCAGTCACAATCTGCTTCTTGTGGATGTTCTTCTTGAGCGTCAGCAGAATTTGGCTTGGATTGACCGGCTTTATGAGATAATCGGCAATTTTTGAGCCGATAGCTTGGTCCATGATGTTCTCTTCCTCGCTCTTCGTTACCATAACGACGGGCGTGGCAGGTTGTATCTCCTTTATCTGTTGCAGCGTCTCGAGACCTGTAAGACCAGGCATCATTTCGTCAAGCAGCACGAGGTCGAACGTGTGTTGACGGCATTGCTCAATGGCATCTGTACCGTTGCTAACCGTTACCACCTCGTATCCCTTCTTCTGTAAAAATATGATGTGGGCGCGAAGGAGCTCAATCTCATCGTCGCACCAAAGCAAATATCCTGTCGTCATATATGTTTATATGGTTTTGTTAATTAGAATCCTTCCAGATCGTAATATTCGTCACTATCGAAGTCGGTATCCTTGTTCTTGTCCTTAGATGTAGGCTGAGTCTTCTTTGCAGTCGACTGCGATGGGGTAGGTGTATCGCCAAAGTAGAACTCGTCCTCAATCTTTCTTGCCGAAGGTTTCTCCTCTGTCTTAGGCTCCTGTTTGGTTTTTGCCTCAGGCTTAACCTGTGGTTTTGTTGTAGTCACAGGCTTTGTGTTTGGCTTAACCTCAGGTTTGACATCCTGTTTAACCACAGGCTTGGTCTGAGACTTTGGTTCAGGATTAATCTCGGTTATTGTTTCCGCCTTATCCATTGGTTTAGTCTCCGGCTCCAAGTCGGTTATTACGGTCTGGTTGTCAACCGCTGGTTCTGGCTTCTCATCGATAATTGTCTCGGTGTTGCCATCGTTAGGCAGTTGTGTATTATCATCCATAATGACCGTGTTGCCAGTGTTGTTGTCGGCAGGTTCGTCTTCGATGATCACGTTAGTATTGTTCTGCGTGTCGTTAGACGGGTTGTCAAAGTCGTCGAGCGGCTTTTCTTCCGTCTTCGACTTGGTAGGCGCAATAAATTCAGGCTCGTTAAGTAATGGCTCTGTGCTTGTTTTAAGCGGAGCGAAATGCTTGGCATAGAACTTCTCGTAGTCGGTATAGCTGTACTGTTTACCAATTAACGGTAGGTTAGGCTCGCTTATTATATACGATCTACCGTTGCCAATAAGCCTTGTAACAGATGTCTGCTTGTGCAGCTGACGTGCATACTGCAATGCTTCATCGTAGTTGCGGAATCCGCGTACAGTCATACGATGCAGTCCGTCGGCATCTTCAACACCTATTTCAAAGTTGCGCACCATGTAGCTTGTAAAGTTGTAACGAGCCAATTCGAACAGCATTTTGTTCTCGTCTACCGAGTCTGGTCGATATACAATAGCGTATACAAAGGCAGCGTTGCGGTCGTCGGACAACGGCTTTATGGCAGTAGAGTCGCTGTCGCGCAATACAACAGTTCGTCGATCCCATACACCTGCAAGGTCGAACTGACCTCCATGTAGACGTTTGCCCTCGCTAACTCCTTTGACAATCATACCAGCCATAGTAGCCACACCACTTTGCGGATATTTATCAACAACTATCTTCATGTCGGCAAGACATCCTTCGGCATTGCCCTCATTAAGCTTGCTCAGTCCGCCTATGAATACAAACTTGTCGCGGTTGGCACCAAGTGGGAAGCGTTCGGTAGACACACGTACGTTGGCAGCCACCTCTTTATAGCGAGCAGCCTTGAAAGCATCGTATGTAGAGGCGTAAAGCGAATCCTCCATAGCTGTGCCAAGACGGGCATTCTCGACGAAGTGAGGGTCGGAGAGTAGTGTAGTCCACTCGTTTTCGGGATACTCCTTCTTAAGTCGTTCTACGTAAGAGTCGGCAGTTTGTGTCTCTCCCTTGCGCATATATAATAGGTATAGGTGATAGTAGGCATCGGCAAGATGCTCGTAGTCGGTGTAAGATGACACAAGACGCACAAGCTGTTTCTCTGCCAAAGGCAGGTTGTCGAGCTTGTCCTTGAATATTACACCCGAGTTGAAGAGACCATCCTCTATAACCTTGTTGCTTGTCTCGACTTGTTCCTTGCTGAATGGAATCTGTGCTAAGTAGTATTCGCGTCGATGCGGATCGTTCTGTGCGCTGTCGGCAATTTGTTCCAATGAGTCGGCAGCTGCTTCGACATGAGCAATAGAGTCGAGCTGTTCCTGCGACATCTCTTGCTCGTCTTGCTGCATAGCTACTACAGTCTTGTTTATACGTTGCCAGTTGTCGGCATTCTCGCGTTTGCCCCATAGCTTTTCAAAGGCAGCCTTTCCCTGGCTAACGGCCATAGGATTATAGAAATACCACATGGCGTTAGCGTTTTGGTTGTTCTGCTGAGCAGCGTTAGGACGATTGTTTATGGCAGTATTGCTACCGCTGTTTTTGTTTATGGTCTGCTGGGCATCCTGTTCCTGTTGTTTTCGACGCTCCTCGCGTTCCTTACGCTTAAGCTCGTTAATAGTACGATCGATAGCAGCATTGCGGTCGGCCTCGCTCATATTGGCGAGTGCTTGCAACGAGTCTTGCAGATGAATGGCATCTGTATATGGAACAAGCTGGTCGAGAACCTTTGAGCGTTCGGACATTTGCTCGTAGTCCTTGCGTTCCTTGTCAAGCATGCCTATAGCCTCGCCATAGCAACGTTTGGCATCGCCATATCGCTCCATAGACCAGTATATATCGCCGAGGCGAAGCAGCAATACACCCTTTTCTATGCCCGAACGTGTGGCTTTGGCAGCACCACGCTCGTAGGCAGATATGGCATTTGCTGTGTCTTGGCGAGACATATAGATGTTGCCAAGTGCATAATATACTTGGTCGAGATAGTCCTTATTCTTGTCGGATGCAGCCATGCGCTTCAGTCGGCCTATCATCTTCTTGGATTGTGCGCCCGACAACACCTCTGTCATAGCAATGCGGGCATTAAACTCAACCTCATAAGGTGGATTCTGTCGCACAACCTTCTTGTATGCTTTAAGAGCTTCGGTATTATTGCCAAGTGCTGTTTGCAGCTGTCCCATAAGATACCATTCCCTTGCACGCTGCTTGCGGCGCATCTCGTGCTTGATGACACGGCGCAGATAGGGCACAGCCTTGGCGTAGTCGCCAGTGTGTATATAGTAGTCGGCATAGGTATAATCCCATTCCTTGCGTGCCGACCAATGAATAGAGTCGCGCTCCATACCACGTATCACGTCTTCTGCATCGTAAAGCCATCCCTCCTCTATGTAGCTTTTGGCAAGCCATGCACGCGACTTTGCGTATATGGCAGGCTGGGTTTGGTACAGGCGTCCCATATATGCGAATGTTGAGGCAGCCTCGTCAAAGGCTCCCTTATAGAATTGCGATCGGCCCATAAGCAGCCATGCGCGCCACAGGAAAGGATTATACTCGCGACGCGATAACCACTCAATGTCTTTTTCGGTCTTGCGTCGGTTCTTTGTCCACTCGGGTCGGCGTTTTATGCTATGCAACTTGATGGTTTTCTGACACTTCTCTATGGCACGGTCGAAGTTGGCCTTGCCCAGTTCGCGGCTTTGCTTATTAGAAACAGTATACAATGGCAGCATCTCGGTGAAGTTGTCCTTATTGCCGTTCTCTTTTTCCAATGAGCCGTCGATATAAGCAAGCGAGCCATTATAATAGGTGTTGTATCTGGCTTTGAAGCCGTGCCAAAAACGAGTCTTAGCCGTGTTTTTCTGCGTAGAACATCCTGTCGCTGCCACAATGATGGCAACGATAATGAGCGGGATAATATGTCGGGAATTAAATCTTTTCACATCTAAAGAGTAACTTCAATTGTCGGATATCATCATTACAACCTCGTCCTTAATCTGGTTTGGCAACTGTATGCCGCGGAGGTTAAGGCTTCGGCACCATGCCGCAACCTCGTCTTGACGCATGGTATATAGCACATCAGAGAACTGTTCAGTTTCGTCGTCGGTATAGCTATCGGCAGGTCGACCAATGAATGAGTCGAGTTCCTCGTCATCGAAATATTCAATTGGCTTGGTTGAAGCCTCCATCATACAGTCTTGTTCGCACTTTGTGGTGGGTGTACCATCACAGGTGGCACATGTCTGTGCCACCTTTATTGGTTCGTCGTCATGCTTGCCACGGCTTGACAGCAGCGAATAGAGGGCTGCAAAGATGCCGAGTGCAACTATTGATAATATCAGAATCAGCATTTACACTTATTTGTTTGTTAAAGCTACTAAAAGGTAAGCAAGATGGTCTTGAGTCTGCTACTTTACCTTCTCAATCTTCCATCCCGCCTTCTCCAAGTCGTCCCAATATTGCGGATACGACTTTGTAACAACATGCGGATTGTTGATACGGAGTCCAGGATATTTGATTGCTGCTGGTGCAAAGGCCATTGCCATACGATGGTCTTCGTAAGTGTCGATAGGCTCGAATGTAGGTTCGCAGCGTGTGCCGTCCCATATAAGAGTGTCGTCGTTCTCGTCGCGCAGCACATAGCCTAACTTAAGCAATTCGCGTTTAAGTGCCTCGATACGGTCGGTCTCCTTTATCTTAAGGCTTGCCAATCCTGTAAAACGGAACGGAATGTTCATTAATGCACATGTAACGACAATAGTTTGTGCCAGGTCGGGAGCAGCGACAAAGTCGTAGTCGAGTCTGGGCAGAAGGCAAGGCAATGTCTTAAGTTTCACAACCGAAGCGGCATCCTGTTGTTCTTCATTGACAAATCTGGTCTTAACACCAAGCAATGAGAATATATACTTAACAATAGAGTCGCCCTGTTTTGACGCGTCAAAGAGTCCTAACAATGAAACTGACGATTCGGTGTCGCCCAACAGAGCCATCATTTCGTACCAATAAGACGATGCGCTCCAGTCGTTCTCAATAAGATACTTATGCTGCTGATATGGTTTTGGGGTAACCTTAACAGTGTCGACATCACTCCAATCGGCATCGGCACCAAACTCGCGCATCATCCATAGAGTAAGGTCTATATATGGTCGAGAGGCTATCTCACCTGTCATCTTCAGCTCAAGTCCATTCTTCAATACAGGGCCTATCATCAACAGGGCTGAGATATATTGAGAACTGATATTGGCAGGAACCTCCATATATCCACCATCTAGTGGATGTCCTTTAATACGTAAAGGCGGGAAACCCTCTTCGCCTACATATTCTATATCAGCACCGATATAGCGCAGAGCGTCAACAAGTATGCGTATAGGACGCTGTTTCATGCGTTCAGTGCCAGTAATGACGTGCTCACCAGGTGTAACCGATAGATAAGCAGTCATAAATCTCATGGCCGTTCCCGCAGCCTTGATGTCGATAATATCTGGATTGTACATCAGTGCATTAACTATCACTTCCGTATCATCGCACACAGACAGATTCTCTGGTAGCAGATGACCTTTAGACAGAGCGTGTATAATCAAAGCACGGTTGCTGATGCTTTTAGATGATGGCAACTTTATGTCAGCGTTTAGCGATGCTGGTGGGTTAAGTATATATTGCATATGCTAAGTTTTATATTACTTGTTATTGTTTTAAACAACAGTTGTTGTATAGTGTCTAATGACGTTTATCATAAAAATCATATGACACTGCAAAGATAAAAAAATAAATCCACGTACGTTAAAAAGTTATCAATAAATTTGGTTGTTTCACAATTAGTAAGTATCTTTGCACTCGCTTTTAAGGAGTACGGGATGTAGCGCAGTTGGTTAGCGCACGCGTCTGGGGGGCGTGAGGTCGCTGGTTCGAGTCCAGTCATCCCGACTTACAAGGGGTTAAGATACTGAAGTTCAGTGTTTTAACCCTTTGTTGTATGTGGACGTATGTTTTAGTAAATCGCCCTATACATATATTATATATATTAATAATTTGGCACTACAATAAAATAAATGTCGTAAAACTTTGCCAGTATCAGAAATATGTAGTATTTTTGCACAACCAATCACAATTATGTTGCAACGTATTAATATGAAGAAATTGTTGATCCCTTTTGTCTTAATGACAATAGTATTGCTGCTCGACGCTTGTTCGTCAGCCAAGCAGGTTGCTTATTTCCAGAACATTGATTCTACAAGTCTCACAGCATCAAAAGGTCTCTATGATGCACGCATTATGCCTAAGGACCTTTTGACTATAACCGTTGTTACTTCCGATCCTTCTACATCAAAGCCGTTTAACCTCTCTATTCAGAACACACTTGGTACTGACGGACGTTTAGGTAGTACAACTGGTTCACTCTTACAGTATCTTGTAAACAATGACGGCGATATAGATTTTCCTGTTGTAGGAACAGTACATGTTGCCGGTCTTACAAAAGATCAGTGTGAGGACCTTATCAAGTCGAAGGTTAAGCCCTATCTTGCCGAATCAGAAAACCCTGTTGTAACAGTGTCAATGTCGAGCTATCGTGTAACGGTTGCTGGCGAAGTGACATCGCCTAAGGTTGTTCCCGTGTCTACAGAGAAGATGAGTGTGCTTGAGGCTCTTGCCCAGGCAGGCGACCTTACTATCTATGGACGTCGTGACAATGTGCTTCTTATACGTGAGAATGCTGATGGTCAGAAAGAGGCTCATCGCCTTAATCTCAATGATGCCAATATCATCAACTCGCCGTACTATTATGTACAGCAAAACGATTATATTTATGTAGAGCCGAACAGCGTGAAGGCTAAGAACTCCGCTATTGGTCAGTCTACGACGTTGTGGTTCTCATTCGTGAGCATCTTGACGTCTGTAGCTGCATTGGTTGTTAATATTGTTAGAAATTAGTGCCTATGGCACTCAAATAAGCGTTGGGTAAAGAACCTGACGCTTAATTTTTACCTATACACTAAGTGTTAAGGCAAACAGACGACAAAACGTCATTTTTCAAATCTTTTATAGAAAGACATAGATAAAAGTATATATATAACCCTTTAAGGATAATAATCGTGGAACCATTAAAGCATGAGTGTGGTGTGGCAATGATAAGATTGCTCAAGCCATTGGAATACTATCAAGAAAAGTACGGCACTTGGATGTTCGGTCTTAACAAGCTCTATCTGATGATGGAGAAGCAGCACAACAGAGGACAGGAAGGTGCAGGTATGGCTTGCGTGAAGCTCGACGGACAGCCAGGTACGGAGTATATGTTTCGTGAAAGAGCTGAGGGCAAGGATGCGATAACCGAGATATTCGGACGTGTACAGAAGGAATTTGCTTGCCTCTCACCTGAGTTGCTTGCCGATGCCGACTTTGCTAAGGAACACTTGCCGTTTGCTGGCGAGCTGTACATGGGACACTTGCGCTATTCCACGACTGGAAAGAAGGGACTTTCATACGTACATCCTTTCTTGCGCCGAAACAACTGGCAGGCAAAGAATCTATGTATCTGTGGCAACTTCAATATGACGAATATCGACGAGATATTCCAGAAGATGCTGACGCGAGGCATGTTCCCGCGTATTTACAGCGATGGATATACATTGCTCGAACTGATGGGACACCGTCTTGACCGTGAGGCTGAACGCAACTTTGTTGAAGCCAAAGCTCAAGGTCTTGACGGTATGGAACTGACACATTATATAGACGAGCACATGGATATGGCTAATGTTCTAAAGACATCAATGCCTGATTTTGATGGTGGATATGTAATGTGCGGACTTACCGGTTCGGGAGAGATGTTCTCTATGCGCGACCCATGGGGCATTCGTCCTGCATTCTATTATGCCAATGATGAGTTTGTTGCAGTGGCATCTGAGCGTCCTGTTCTACAGACTACATTCGATCTCGAGTGTGAGGATATTCTGGAATTGCAACCTGGATATGCTTTGCTCGTAAGTAGACAAGGCAAGGTTAGAATGGAACAGATACTTCAACAGCGAGGCGACTCGGCTTGTTCTTTCGAGCGTATTTACTTCAGCCGAGGTTCTGACCGTGATATATATAGCGAGCGCAAACAGCTGGGCGAGCTACTTGTGCCAAAGATACTGAAGGCTGTAGATAACGACATCGACCACACCGTATTCTCCTTCATACCAAACACGGCTGAGGTGGCATACTATGGTATGCTCTCGGGATTTAAGAAGTACAGCAACCGACTGAAGGTTGAGAAGATACAACAACTCGACCATAAACCTACAGACGAGGAATTGCATGCAATACTCGACACGCTTGTACGCTCGGAGAAGGTGGCAATAAAAGACATCAAACTGCGTACATTCATCACTGAGGGCAATTCGCGCAACGACCTTGCCTCACATGTGTACGACATAACATACGGATGCATTGAACCTTACGTAGACAACCTTGTGGTGATAGACGACTCTATAGTTAGAGGCACAACGCTCAAGGAGAGTATCCTGCGTATACTCGACCGTCTGCATCCTAAGAAGATAGTCATCGTGTCGTCGGCTCCGCAGATACGCTATCCAGACTATTATGGCATAGATATGCCACGCCTTGAGGAGTTCTGCGTATTCCGTGCAACAATGGAGCTGATAAAGGAACGAGGCATGCAAGACTTGCTTAAGCGAGTGTACGAGTCGTGCAAGCTTGAGCTGCTTAAGCCGAAGCAGTTGATGCGTAACTGTGTACGCGACGTATACAAGCCGTTCACAATAGACGAGATAAACCAAAAGATAGTAGAAATGTTGCGCCCAGACGAACTGGAAACACCAGTTGAACTGGTATACCAATCTATTGATGGGCTGCATGAGGCTATACCAAACCATAAAGGCGACTGGTATTTTACTGGCAAATATCCAACACCAGGCGGAACAAAACTCTGCAACCAGGCTTTCGTCAACTATATGGAGAAGCTAATGTAAACATAAGTGGTACGACAGATCTGTCGCAGCCTGTGTTGGCAACACGTTAGCAACACGCGCCCTGGAAGGGCAAAAGTATATACCACGATTACACTTTTGCGCTTTCAGGGCGTCTGTGCGCGAATAAGTGTAGGAGGGTATAAGTCCAACTATAACAAACAAGGGGAAAGAAGAAACTAAAATATTCAAGACAAACAAAGAGAAGATATAGAACTATGAGAAATGTAACTTTAGTATTGGAAGACGGAACCAAGTTCCATGGTAAGTCATTCGGTTATGAAGCACCAGTGGCTGGAGAGGTCGTTTTCAACACAGCGATGATGGGATATCCTGAGTCGTTGACTGACCCTTCTTATGCCGGACAGCTCATGACTCTGACCTATCCGCTTGTAGGAAACTATGGCGTGCCTCCTTTCTCTTTTGAGGAGAACGGATTACCAACGTTCATGGAGAGTGACAAAATTTACGCTTCGGCTATCATTGTGGCTGACTATAGTGAGGAGTATTGCCACTGGAACGCTGTTGAAAGTCTTGCCGAATGGCTCAAGCGCGAGCACGTACCTGGTATTACAGGTATCGACACCCGTGAACTTACAAAGGTGTTGCGCGAGCATGGTGTTATGATGGGTAAGATTATCTTCGACGACGAACCTGAGAATATCCCAACCGCCGAGTATGCTGGAGTTAACTTCGTAGATAAGGTTAGCTGCAAGGAGATTGTACGCTACAATGAGGGTGCTGACAAGAAGGTTGTTCTCGTAGACTGTGGCGTTAAGGCTAACATCATACGTTGTCTTATCAACCGCGGTTGTGAGGTTATTCGTGTGCCTTGGAACTACGACTATACCGACATGGAGTTTGACGGACTCTTCCTTGCCAACGGTCCTGGCGACCCTGACATGTGTGAGGCTGCCGTTAAGATTATCCAGAAGCAGATGAGCCTTTCCGACAAGCCTATCTGTGGTATCTGTATGGGCAACCAGCTGCTTGCCAAGGCTGCAGGTGCTCACATCTATAAGCTCAAGTATGGTCATCGTTCGCACAACCAGCCAGTTCGTATGGTTGGCACCGAGAAGTGCTTCGTTACATCACAGAACCACGGTTATGCTGTTGACGCTAAGACACTTGGTGCTGACTGGGAGGAATTGTTCGTAAACATGAACGACGGTTCTAACGAGGGTATTCGCCACAAGTCTAAGCCTTGGTTCTCAAGCCAGTTCCATCCAGAGGCATGCTCAGGTCCGGTAGACACCGAGTTCATGTTCGACAAGTTTGTGGAAGCAATGAAGTAAGTGAAAAGAGAAGAACGAAAAGTGAAAAATCCAAATGTTTAAGTTTGTATGTTTATGGCATCGGCCATTTAGACATTAAACATTAATCATTAAACATTAGAATAAATGAAAGACGAAAATATAAAGAAAGTATTGTTGCTCGGTTCGGGTGCCTTGAAGATTGGCGAAGCGGGCGAGTTCGACTATTCTGGCTCTCAGGCTCTGAAGGCTCTGCGCGAGGAGGGTGTGAAGACTGTGCTCATCAACCCTAACATCGCAAC
>ERZ1026874.617-NODE-617-length-21197-cov-14.533204_pt1 | contig 21197 bp, 19 predicted proteins | sample MGYA00380167_ERZ1026874 | MGnify/ENA primary metagenome ERZ1026874 (study PRJEB33269, sample SAMEA4719803) | human gut metagenome | biome: human-associated habitat; feature: organic feature; material: feces | place: Cameroon | collected 2013-10 ...
TATTTCAATCGGCATTGAGTAAAAAATATGAAGAGGTAGTCTATAGGCATCGAAACCGTTGTGCGCATAATACGTTGTCCTATCAAGTAAACAAGCCTGATTTTAATGTTCTTGCCTCAACGGATTTCTCCTATCATAGTTATTTCTTTAGATTTGCTTTGATTGTGCTGATAGATGAGATTTTTATGGCATTATTTCGAAAATATGTCAGTTTGCAAAATTGATCATAGAAAGATGGAAATGGTGCTGGATGATTCAAAGCGAGTAAATGGTAAGTTGACTCAGCTGAATGATCATTTGATAAGTTCTTTCATCTGCCGGAGGTTGGGAATTATACAGAGAATATGATAGAAATGAGTTTTTAAAATCAATAGAGAATGAAAAATAAGTTAATGTCAAATACATCTTCAAACAACACACGAATAGCCAAGAACACAATACTTCTTTTTCCCGTATGCTATTTACCATGACTGTGTCTTTGTATACAAGCCGTATTGAAAAAATGCCTTAGTCTTCCATTCTTTGCCATACTAACACATCCGAAGTTATGATCTGTATTTATCCCTCTGCCATTGAGCGTTTCTATGATGAGCAAGGCAATGACTTGGAATTGGTAGTGATGAAAGCTGGAAATGATACTTTTTAGACACTTACAGTATACTTGTATACACTATACATATATCCCTAAACGGATATTTTTAGAACAAACAAGAACCTTGCAAATTTTTAAACTATGTAGCAAGGTATATAACAACAACATATAATAATTTCATAAAATTTTAGTAAAAATGATTAACGTTGGAATTATCGGATGTGGCTTCGTAGGTGGAGCCCTGAAGGATTGGTTGGAGCACAACAATCCAGAGTGTAAACTTTTCATCAGCGATCCTCCTAAGGGATACCATGATGACTTAAGCAACATCGACATCGCATTCTTGCAGATTCATGTTCCTACAGAAGATGATGGTACACAGGACTTGACTCTTATGAAGGAGCTTATCTCTAATCTGCCTGATGTGCCTGTATTCGTAAGAACAACAATTCTTCCAGGTACAAGTGAGATGCTTTCTCGTGAGACAAAGCACCAGGTTTGCTATATGCCAGAGTTCTTGACAGAGCGTACCTTCATCGAGGACTTCAAGAAGCAGACAATGGTATTCACTGGCGCACATGAGTTGCTTACAAAGATTTTCGTTGGCAAGAAGTTTACCGTTATGACTCCATTGGAGGCAGAGCTTACAAAGTACATGCACAATGTGTTCGGTGCTTATAAGGTAACTTACTTCAATGCTTGTCGTGAGTATTGCGAGCAGATGGGTGCTGATTGGCGTAAGGTGCATACAGGTATACTTCTTTCAGGTTATATCAACGATACTCACACTTATGTTCCTGGACCAGACGGTAAGTTTGGTTATGGTGGCAAGTGCTTCCCTAAGGATGTCAATGCATTTGCAAAGATGACAGAAGGCACACCTCTTGGTGTTCTTCTTGAGCACCTCCATGAACTTAATGTTCATTTCCGTGGAGTAGAGGAGCACATCTAATTATGTGCAGATAAATGGTCGAGCGAGTGTAAAGGTAGATCTTACTAAAGATTAGGGTTCGATACCCTCACTCGCTGCGTGAATCCTAATATTGTAAAAAATAGTCAACATAAAAATAAGATAGTAATATGGTAAATTATAATATTAATTTAGAAGGCAAGACTGTCCTCGTGACAGGTGCCGCTGGCTTTATAGGTAGCAACCTCGTAAAGCGTCTTTTCCACGATGTAAAGAACATTAAAGTAATCGGTATTGATTCAATTACCGATTACTATGATGTCAACATAAAGTACGAACGTCTGAAGGAAATCGAAGCTATTGTCGAAAATTTAATTCATGATAATTCGTGTGAAATTAATGGTAATTTATGTTCCAAAGAAGATGTATGGCAGTTTGTTCATGCCTCTATCGCCGACAAAGAGGCCGTAGAAAAGATTTTCATCGAAAACAACATTGCTGTTGTCGTAAACCTCGCAGCACAGGCTGGTGTTCGTTACAGCATCACCAATCCTGATGCTTATATCCAGAGCAACCTTATCGGTTTCTACAACATCCTTGAGGCATGTCGTCACCATGAGGTAGAGCATCTTGTATATGCAAGTTCATCATCAGTTTATGGCAGCAATAAGAAGGTTCCGTATTCAACCGACGACAAGGTAGACAACCCTGTGTCTCTTTATGCAGCCACCAAGAAGAGCAACGAGCTTATGGCTCATGCCTATAGCAAACTCTACAACATTCCTTCTACAGGCCTCCGCTTCTTCACTGTCTACGGTCCTGCTGGCCGTCCAGATATGGCATACTTCGGTTTCACCAACAAACTTGTTAAAGGTGAGACAATCAAGATATTCAACTACGGCAACTGCAAGCGTGACTTCACTTTTGTTGATGACATTGTTGAAGGCGTAGTACGCATTATGCAGCACGCTCCTGAGAAGCAGAATGGTGAGGACGGTCTTCCTATCCCTCCATACAAAGTATACAACATCGGTAACAACTCTCCCGAAAACCTCCTTGACTTCGTAACCATCCTCCAAGAAGAACTTGTACGTGCAGGAGTTCTTCCTAATGACTATGACTTTGAAGCCCATAAGGAACTTGTACCTATGCAGCCAGGTGATGTGCCAGTAACTTATGCTGATACAACCCCATTGGAGCAAGACTTTGGGTTTAAGCCAAATACAAGCCTAAGAGAAGGATTGAGACGCTTTGCAGAGTGGTACGCAAAATATTACAATCACCAGTAAGTTAAACATATTCGCTAAATAAGTGTAATGTGACATCGTGAACCTCGGCAAACTTAATTATTACAATTAATATGATGACAATAGATGAGCAAATTAAAGAGGTTATTGATTTGCATGATCAATATACTGAAGTAAGATATCCTAATCAATCTTCATGTAGTCCTACTGAGTTGTTAGACATGTTTAATAAATGGCATAGTAAGGCAGCAACTCTCTTTTCTCGATATTTATCTAATGATGATGAAAATTTTGTAAAGTTTAAAAATGTAGAGAAGGGAAATTCCTATGTCAATGCAGATGTATTTGATAATATTGAAACATTTTTCCAAATTCTAATTGACAAGTTACATTATTCAGTTGCTTACCAGTTAGAAAGTCTGATTCAAGAAGGTAATGAGATAGTAAAAACAGTATCTTATGTCAAAGCGCCTTCTGGAATTATACGTATGTATGATGTATATAAAGTTGAAGATGAGTCAAGATATCAAACATGGAAAAGTAAAAGCATGCGTCTTTTAAACGTAAATTTCAAAGACGATATGGAGTGTAAGGCATTTGCAGAAGCTGCTAATTTTTTCGACAAATCACATAACACTCCTAAATATCTCAAAGAGATGGTTGGTATCTTGATTTCTTGTAAAGAGATTCCTAATAATGTGAAACAGCAGAAAGAAGTAAAGCAAGAACACTCTTCTGCCGTGACAGTCAATGTAAATCAAAGTCAAAAACAAAACCAAAGTCAAGAAATAAATATATTTATTGATGCAATAGCAGATGAGTTAACTGGGAAACAATATAAGGAACTCAAATCAATAGCACAAGAAAATCCTAATCCAGAAAACTCAAAGCAAAAGATTGTTGACAAGCTAAAGTCTTTTGGAGGTGATGTTTTATCTAACATTGTGGCTAATATCATAACTAACCCATCTGTATGGAATTGCATGTTGTAGACTTTCAAATTGTTGAGTACTGAAAATGTATGAAAGAGTTAATAAACAAGTGAAATCATTAGCAGCACTTTCGTCAAGCTAACTGAACAGAGCTAAGCTTGCTTTAGCTATATCATGGCTAGGAACGTATAAAATTCAAATAGTAGGCACTTGCAAAAGTGCATATACAAAGGGGTATACCCTAAATAGAATACTAACAAATATAGAAAAAATGACAGAACATTCGTTAGAAATATACAAGATAATACTGAATAGAGACGTGACTTTTCATACACTTGTCAATAAGAAGTGGAAAAGAGATGACGAGAATGACCTGGATGAGTCAGCGGCATTCGAACGTCTTTATACGAAATTCATTGAGGGGTTGGTTGGAAATGGTGTATGGGAGAGCACAAACCACAAGAAGAAAGGTTTAGCAGTAATGAGTGTGGATCCCAATATCAATTCTTTGAATGAAATATTAGTCATACATGGGAATGACCGCATAATTGAGGGCTACATAGATGGTGGCAGATATGACGTGAAACGTAAAATGGCTACGTATACGGATGTTCAGCAGAAGGAAGAAATACCCAAGGACAAGATTATAACAGATAGCTTCTATGTATATATGTACATACGCATGAATTCCAATAAAGGCATACTTATGGTGGAATCAAAGAAAGGTATATCTATGAGTGGTGTTTTTACGGAATATGTGTCTAAGAAATTTAAACAGAGAGGTGTCTGCACCTGTAGTACACAGATGTTCATGCCAAATGAACTGCGAACACGCTTTATGGAAGATAGTGTTTTGTCAAGCGTTACATGCTCGGATAGTCTAGTGTCGTCTGTAAAGAGAAATGGTGTAGACGAGGAGGAACAATTCAAAATAACAATAAAGGTAGAGCCTATCAACAAGCCAATGTTGAACAACCGTAAGGATATAGTTGAGAGCATCTTGAATATTGGTGTTAAGATGGGCAACAGTCTGAAACAGCTATCCAATTTCAGTCGCCAAAGAGGCGAGATGCGCAATGATGTCCAGAACAGTTCGAAATCTTTTGAACTGTCAGACCCAGATGTTGTTCCTAAATACCCTCTACCCGATGATATGTTTGATGATAACAATAGTATTTTGTATAGGAATCGTGTTAAGGCAAAATGTGACGAATTGCTGCAATCTGTTCAACGGGAGACTTATCTTATAGTTCCACCTATCCAACAAGAACAAAACGATGAGATTTGATTACATACTATTCTATTTCTTGCAATTAGTAAGGAAGGGTAAGGAGTGGCAAAACAAGGATTTAAACGGAACCCACTTGAGTAAGCATGGCTTCTCATGGCTTAAGGCCGTTTCGGCTGTGTTGGCAGGTGCTTATGTGATAAAGTGCCCTGCTGGTATGTCAAACAATAAGGATATAATAGACTTTGTCTTAAGTTCGTTAAGCATAACGACAGCACTGATGTTCAGCATCATTGTTGTCGTTCTTGACCGTGCACGTGAAAGCAAGTTTAATAGTATTACAGAGAGAGGACAGGTAAACGATAAACACCAATGGAATCACCTTTATCAGTTTGCATCACTTGTAGGATATGCCATATTATGGTCTCTGTTGGTGATTGTAATAATGGTAAGTTCGATGTTGTTTGGACACAAGGTAGATCTCTCGCAATATGAGTGGTGTGGTTTCGAGCGAATGTTAAGTTTGAGTTCATGGATTCTGTTTGTAAAGTGTACTTTTGTTGCCAGTGTTAGGTTTGTGATGGTGTATGCCATATACAATTTCTTCATCTTGTTTTTGTATGCAGTGTTGAGTCTCTTTGAGTCAATCTGTAGTGAACTGGACATAAAGAAGCCAAATTTTGACATACCAAAAGCCATGAGAAGTAACCCAACGAAAGACTTAAAACGTGAATATGGTGTTAGCAATGTATGGCTTGTAAAGTTGTTGATAGCAGTAATAGTGTTCATGGTGATATTGTATGTATTTGAAGAAATAATATAAAATGTCTATAGGCTAATTGCCGAGTGTAAGCACGTAAGCACTCAAATTAGGGCTTAAATTAGAAAGAAGTATCTTCGTTGTTGAATTTGAAACATTGAATTATGTACAGCATTGAAGATTTGGCGCTTTTTCGATAAGTCTTGAGCAAAGCAAGCTTGCTTGAACTTTGCCATGGCGAGAAAAAGTATATAATACTTAACAAACAAGTAAAATTTTTAATATCTCAATATATAGCCACTTGTAAAAGTGCATATACAAAGGGCTGTGCCCTAAATTGAGCACTAACATTAAGTACTAACATATTAACAATAAGACATACAAATGAGATTCCATTATTTCGGAACATTAGAGAATTTACATTCTTTAAAAACTGCAGAATTAAAATTTAAGAAAGTAGAAAGAAAGGATGTGAAAATAGCTATAATAGATGATGACACATTTCCTTATCTTAGTATATTAACTAAACATAAGTTTAATATAGACACATTTAAAGATGTTACCAATATTGAATCTATGAGTACATACGATATTATACTGTGTGATATTCAAGGTGTAGGTAAAGAACTTAATACAAATTATCAAGGGGCTTATTTATTGAAAGAAATATATGAACGATTTCCATCAAAAGTGTTAATTTCATATACAGCCCATGCTACAGATATAACATTCAATAAATATTTACAATATGCTGAGTTTAGTATGAAAAAAGATGCAAGCTCAGAAGATTGGGTTGAGAAATTAGATCAAGCTATATCTTTGGTGTCAAATCCAGAAAATCGTTGGGTAAGAACAAGGGATATGTTGTTAAAAAGAGGGGTTTCCTTATTTGAACTATCACTATTGGAGGATGAATTTGTTTATAGGGTTATAAATAGAAAAACATTTGAAAATTTTCCTCCTCCCAAAATTACAAAATCAATTAGCGATGAGATTGAACCAATTATTGATGATTTTTGTAAAATATTGAAACTGCTTAAATTTGTGTCTACAAATGAATGATTTTCCTTTTCCATATAAGTTTCATAAACGAGCAAATCTAAGAGATGGCCTTATTGTACGTATTCCGTCTTTATGTACTCGAAACAATAATAATTCTAAATGTAGATTATTTTATTCTAATCTAAGTGAAGCTCCAGGACTATACAAATGTCCATATGGTTTTGCTGTTGCTGTAGAATATATAAATGACCGACAGATATTTTTTTGTGGCTTAAATATATTATCTATTTCAGAACGCAAGATGATGCGTAAAGCCATTAAAGATGCGGAGTTTAATCCTCAAATGACTAAAACTCATTTTGCCTCCATAATTGAAGAATTAAAGAAACAAAACAAATTAGAAGAGAAACAACCACAACATGCAATAAAAGAACAAATTAATGAGGATATCTTTATTGATAAGAAGATATTAATAGAAGATACTATTCATGAATTACGTAAACTGAACAGGGATTTTAAAGTACAATGTGAAGAATTAATATCTATGATGGATGAAATTAGAAACGAAGAACTTCATCAGCAAGCAAGAAAGGTCTTCGCATTGTCTCAATTAATGAGTATCAGACTTGATACATACGATTTTGGAATGAATCCAATAAATCTCCTAAATAAATCTAAACAGCCAATGTGCATTCATAAGAAAATAACAAAGGCTGCTAAGTGCTTATTCCCAAAAGCGACATCAAATAATGTATACATTAGATGGGAAGGAGATTCGTACTCTGAGTTTTTAGCAAATGATGTTGTGGAGCTATTGCCATATATTTTAATAGATAATGCTATTAAATATTCTCATCCCAAACATGATATCGTTATTAAGTTTGAGGAGACAGACCAAGTTCTAACTGTTTGTATTACCAGTTGTAGTCTTCGTCCATTAAATGGAGATGTTTCTAAATTAATGGATAGAGGATATCGTGATCCTAATGCGGCATATTTGAAGGACGGGAAGGGTATTGGACTGTATTTAGCAAATACTATATGCAAATATAATGACATAGATATTTCTATTTCTCTTGGTCAAAATAGAGAAACAAAAGACGGATATATATATTCTGACTTTAATGTAAAATTGGTATTTCGCAATATAATAAAACAATATGCAAATATTAATTATTGAAGTATATGAAAACAAATTTTGATAAAAGTCTAAAACTTATCAAAGCAATCTCAAGCCGTCGCATAATTGTTAAATAAAAAGAAATCAAAACTTTTTTCAAAATACTAATGCAGTTAACCAACTGAAAAATAGTGGGTACGCTGTATTGGTGGTTTATATAAACACACTTAACAAAAATATTTTTATGAATGAGAGTAAACGAATTGCAAAAAACACAATTATTTTATATATAAGAATGTTTTTTGTTATGGCTATTACAATATATACAAGCCGTGTTGTTTTAGAAATCTTAGGAATAGAGGATTATGGAGTCCAAAATGCCGTAGGAGGAATAGTAGGTATGTTCTCTTTGATTTCTGGATCAATGTCTAATTCTGTTATGAGATTTATTACCTATGAGTTGGGTAAAGGTAATAAAACGAGACTTGCTAACGTATTTATTTCTTCTGTTAATGTAATGCTATTTTTGGCAATCTTGGTTTTTATTATTGGAGAGTTGTTGGGAGTATGGTTCCTTAATCATAAAATGTCTATTCCTGGAGATCGAATGGTTGCAGCAAATTGGGTGTTTCACCTTTCTTTGCTTACGTTCGCAATAAATATTATGAGCGTACCGTATAATGCAACTATTGTCGCATACGAACGCATGAATATATACGCATTCATTAGTGTTTTAGAAGTAATTCTCAAGTTAGTAATTGTATATCTCTTGAGACTTTCAAATATTGATAGGCTGATTTTATATTCTATCTTATTGTTTTCTGTAGCGGTTTTAATAAGGTTAATATATTGGATATATTGTCGAAAATCTTTCAAAGAATGCGAGTACCAGTTTGTTTACGATAAAGATTTACTCAAAAAAATGGCGAGTTTTGCAGGTTGGAATTTCTTTGGGCAAAGTACTGCTGTAATTAGTAATCAAGGAGTTAACATACTAATGAATCTGTTTTTTGGTGTTTTAGTTAATGCCGCAAGAGGAATTTCTGGACATGTCCAATCTGCAGTAATGCAGTTCGTAAATAGTTTTACTGTTGCATTAAACCCACAAATTACTAAATCTTATGCTTCTGGAGACTTTCAATATATGCACAAACTCATATATAGCGGTGCAAAGATTTCATATTTCTTGACAATACTCGTAACTATTCCTCTTTTTATTGAAGCGGAAACTGTTTTGAAATTATGGTTAGGAACAATTCCTGACTACTCGGTTACATTTGTTCAACTAACATTAGTCTTTGTATCGATAAGTGTAATAACAGGGACATTAATACCAAGTTTACATGCTACGGGAAAGATAAAAAAATACATGGTCATAATAGGTTTTTCCGAAATTGTAATATTCTCAATATGTCTGTTGGCGTACAAATTAGGCTTCTCTCCAGAAAGTTCATATCATATTTATAATATCTCCTATATTTGCCTAATATTTGTAAGACTTTTTCTGATAAAAGATTTAATACATATTAGTATAAAGGAATACTGTCAAAAGGTTTTGTTTAGAATAGCATTAGTGACAATATGTGCATTTACAACATCTACCTTTGTTATTAATCTCCTAGAAGCTACTTGCATAAGATTAGTATATTCTCTAATTATATGTACATGTATATCGTGTGTTTCTGAATATTTTCTTGGTTTCGATATAGAAGAAAAACAAATAATAAAAAAAATCCTATATAGTAAATTTAATAATAAGCAAAATGATAAAAAAGGTTTCTCATAAAGGAAGTGTTTTAATGAATCTTTGCGAATTGGAAGTGCTACTATTTATGTTTGAAAAGTCGTATAATATTTTATTCGACCACTTTCAATTAAATTTCCCTCTTTTAAGCTATCCATTTTATGCTCTTATCGCAGTAAGAAATGTCTTGCTGTGTTTTGTGATGCTATTAGCATTTTCCCAAAAAAAAGGTTGGTTCTGTACGATAGTTTATATCGTATTGATGTGGGGATGCGTGTATTATACATCTATAAAATTCCCTTTTAATATGGAATATGTGTCACCATTATATTTCTATTTTTTTGCTCTAGTTGTACTTTCTAAATTAATACAAACAGACTATGTGCGGTTTGAATCTATGATAGATTTAAGTATTAAGGTTTCTCGAATACTGGCTCCTTTAATTATACTATCAAGAATCATATTTCCTAATGGGATGAGTTATATGGCTTTTTCTGATGCGATTTCCCTGCCTTGTGCATTATTAGTAGCTAATGGATATAATGGAAAACGTATTGATATGTATTTGGGCATTATTTCTATTGTATCCGTATTTTTGTTTGGTGGCCGTGGTTCACTACTATCACTATTGTTACTTTTTGGCTTGTTGATTTTATTTAATAGAACAAAAGGGAAGAAAGTAAATCCTATCTACATAATATTGATAGTCTCTGCACCAGTTCTTTTTGAATTACTGCAATTATTTATTGACTTTTCTGGAAGTCGAACCATGCAACTATTTGTGTCTGGAGAGATAGGCTATGACTCTTCGAGATCTATAATATATGAATATCTTATTCAATCTTTGGAGCGAGACCCGATATCTGGTATAGGTATGAGAGGCGACAGAGCTTTACTAGAAGGACTTAATTTAGGAGAGTCGAATGTCGCATATGCTCATAATGTCTTTCTTGAGATACTATTAACATTCGGAATGCTTATAGGCTCGATAATTATACTGTTTTTAATGTATCTTTTCATTTGGAAGCTCTTGCTTAAACAAATGGATTGTAAAATTAAAGGGCTTCTATTGTCATTATTTACAGTATCTTTTTTACAATTAATGACATCTAGAACTTTTTTGACGGAAACGAATTTCTATATTTTGATATTTATTTTAGTAAATATCTCTTTCTATAATTATAAAATAACACAAAATAAAAAGAATCTCTTATGAAAATTAGCGTAATTATTCCTACCTATAAAGGTGCTGATGTAATATGCCGTGCTGTAAATTCTGTACTTGAGCAAGAGTATAGTGAAGAATTTGAAGTAATCGTAGTTGATGACAATTCTCCAGAAAGTAGAGATAGACTTCAGACAGAATTGGCTATGAATGTTTTCGCTGAAGACAAGCGTGTAATATATATAAAGCATGAATGTAATAAAAATGGTGCTGCAGCTAGAAATACAGGATTTAGACATTCTTCGGGTCAATATATATGCTTTCTTGATGATGACGATATTTTTCTTCCTAATAAATTTAGAATGCAGGCACAATATATGGATGAACACCCCGAATTTGGAGCTTCATATACATGGCGAATTAATTCCAACAATGAGATTGTGAAGTGTTCTAAAACAGGGGATTTATCTGAAGAAATCTTAACTTTATCATTTACCCCTACGACTATCACAATTATGATGCGTAGGGAGTGTTATGCTGCACTGAATGGACATGACGAATCATTTAAAAGACATCAGGATTTTGAATTTCAATTGAGATTCTTTCAGATGTTTCAAATGGGAGTAGTGGAAGAACCGCTTTCAAGAATAATTGGGGGTGCTAATAATAATCAGTTGCATGGAAAAGAATTAGAAAATCTAAAGAAATATTTCTTTCAACATCTGGCACCACTTATTGACAAGGTTGATGAAAAGCATCCAGGAGCGAAGAAGCGTATCTATGGAAGTCATTATGCAATGGTTTTTAAAGACCATTTGAAATGTGGTAATTATAAAATGGCGCTACTAGTTGCTCTTAATGCGACGAAACTGTATCCTTTAAGGTTTTGGTCTTTATTTGCCAGAGATATTTATGCGGCAATTATGAGAAGGTTATAGGTTTATATCCAATATTATCCTTAGGTAAGAATGTCGTATTATTTAATAAAATGTAAAAAACGAATGTAGATAAACGGTTCCTTTTGGGGACAATACCATAGATAATTAAATGAAACTATCAATAATTATTCCAATATATGGAGTAGAGAAATATATAGAAAAGTGTATTCTTTCATGCGTCAATCAAAAGGGGTTAAAGATAGGAACTGATTTTGAGATAATTTGCGTGAATGATGGTACAAAAGATAAAAGTGCCAAAATAGCAAAATATATTGCATCAAAGTACGAAGGTATTACTGTTATTGACCAGAAGAATCAAGGTCTCTCTGCAGCACGAAATACAGGATTATATGCAGCAAAAGGTGAATATATCTGGTATGTCGACTCTGACGATTACATAAAGGAAAACTGTCTTCGAGATTTATGTGATAAACTTAAAAATAAATTAGATATACTACAGATACAGCCAACAAAAATATACGAAATCGATAATCATGAGGAAATCTACACCCAGACTGTATTTAGTAGAACAATTACAGGCAAAGAGGCAACTCAAATCGGAGGCTTATCTGCACCTGCACAATTTTGTATTTATAGGAGGCGATTCTTGTTGGAAAACAATCTTTTGTTTGTAAAAGGAATTTATCATGAGGATTCAGAATTTAAGCCGAGAGCCGTTTATATGGCTTCATCTATAGAACATTATCCTCCAACAGTGTATTTCTACCTTCAAAGAGATTCAGGATCCATTATGAGTTCTTTTAATCCCAAAAAGGTCTATGATTTAATGATAGTGGTCAACAATTTATTGGAATTTTGCAAAAATAAAGTAGATAAAGCAGACAAACAAAAATGGCTGGCTGCTTTGTCGGGACCAGTTTCAGAAATGATGTTCGTTGCGATATCATCAAAAAATGAAAAGATAATACGGGACACAAACGACTTTATGAAGCAGAAACCAGATTGTTCATTAGCTCTTAAGTCCTCACGTAATTTTCTACTGCGTGTGGTTGGCTATGCATCCATATTGACAAAAAATGCATTTCCGATATATAAATTATTATTTGTAATTAGATACAGAAAAGTATGAAAATATCAGTAATAGTACCAGTATATAATGCTGCGAATTATATTGCAAAGTGTATTCAAAGCGTCCAGAATCAAACATTTAATTCATGGGAACTGATTTTAATAGATGATGGTTCCCAAGACAACAGTCTTGAGATTTGTCAGAAATATGCAGATGAGGACGACCGTATCAGTGTGATACATCAAGAAAATGCAGGTCCAGGTATTGCCCGTAATACGGGTATAGCTAAGGCTATGGGTAATTATGTTGTTTTCATCGATTCAGATGACTATATAGAAAAGGATTATTTTCAACTCCTTTCGAAGCATGATGAAGATGTCGTTTTTATCAACGTTCGTGACGTTGATGAGGATGGACGTGTGCTTAAGGAGGATTTTATGGCTAAGAACAAAAATCTCTCAATAGAGACAATTTTGCGTCGTCAGATGACAGGCAAAATTGATTGGGGTGGTGTAAGAAAGGCCTTAAAAATAAATATTCTACGAGATAATAATGTAAAGTATACAAAACATAAAATCGGCGAGGAAGCACTGTACAGTTTTCAAGTATTGTGGTATGCAAAGTCTGTAGCGTTCATTGATAAGCCTCTTTATAACTATGTGCAAAGAGGCGACAGCCAGTCTCATTTAAAGGTGGATGATCCTTGGGGGGGAGTGGCTTTAGCAATGAAAGATAAAGTACAGGAAATGGATTTGTATCCTAAGTTCGCTAACACCATCAATGCTTTTCTTCTCACGGCATCAGCTGTTTCTGCCAATTGTCTTGCCAATAACTATCCGTTTTCTTCATATCTTACCGAAGTAAAGAGATGTAGAAGACGCTTGAGCGAGGTGATAGACAAAAAATATCCAATAGATAAAAACAATATGAGTGGCAAGGCCCGCATTGTGGGATGGTTGCTGCAACACGGTTTCTATTTATTGATTTGGGTATTGGCAAAGCTTAAGGCTATGAGAAAGTAACCTCTTTATTCAAGTATGATAATAATACTTGATGTGACTTGCATGCTCGTTGACAATTATTATGTAAAATTAGATTAAGATGAAAAAAATAGCAGTAATTTTACCTGTATACAAGAACGATAAAGTTCAGTATATTAAACTGTCGTTTGACAGTATTCTAAATCAGACATACAAGGACATTCACCTCTTTATTGGGGTGGATGGTCCTGTAGGTAAGGATTTGGAAGAGTGTTTGAAAATGTATGAGCAGGATGAGCGCGTGACAGTGGAATGGTTTAAGGAAAACCGCGGTCTTGCCATTGTGCTGAACGATTTGCTTGACATCTGTTTTAAGGAGGGTTATGAGTATATAGCCAGAATGGATGCCGATGACATCTCGATGCCTGAGCGTTTTGAAAAACAGATGGCTTATCTGCAACAACATCCTGAAATAGATGTTGTGGGTGGAGCCATTGAGGAGATTGACGAGAATAGCGAAAGTAGGGGAAAGACAATAGTTTATCCGTTGACATCGGATGAATGCTATAATTTCTTTGCCCGTAGAAATCCCCATGCCCATCCTGCTGTGATGTTCCGCAAGAGTTTCTTTGACAAGGCTGGATGTAAGTATCGCCCTGAGTACAGACAGAACCAAGACACTATGCTTTGGCTTGACGGCATGAAGGCAGGAACAAAACATGCCAACTTACCGGATGTAGTGTTGCGTTTCCGTTTCACCAACTCATTGTTCAAGAAGCGTCGTAACGGTTGGGCTTTTGCGAAGAAGCAATTGCACGACCGTAAAATCATCAACAAGACCCTTGGATATGGCTTCGGAGCAACAGTGTTTGGATATATGATGTTCTGCATGTTGGTTTCGCCTCCATGGGTTAAGAAGATTGCCTATAAAGTGTTCAGATAAGGTTCGTGGGCAATATGAAAAGAGGTGATGAATTGAACAGTCATAATAATTGCCAATGAGTATGGTTGATAATGACGTTTCTCATATGCAAACATTGTTTTTTGAACTGCTTCATGTGACAGTTGGCTCGTGCACAAAACTATCTGTTATTCCTTCTAATAAAGAATGGCAATGTCTTTATAAAATGGCAAATAAACAGGCTCTGATTGGTGTCTGTTTTCATGGAGTAAAACAATTGCCAAAGGAACAGTTGGTAAATATGCCATTGCAACTGAAAATGCAATGGTTGGGCATTACTGCTAATATTCAAAAGCGGAATGAGGTAATGGATATAAGATGCCGTCAGTTGCAGAATCAATTGGCAGATTTTGGCTTTTGTGGTTGCGTGTTGAAAGGGCAGGGTGTGGCTTATATGTATCCAAAAGAACTATCTTCTCTTCGTCAATCAGGAGATATTGACGTTTGGGTAAAAGGAGGTTTTAGCTCAGTGAAGGCTTTGGCTAAGAAAATGAATCAGCATGTAAAAGCAACAGAACAACATGTGGATTTGAGTTTCTTTAAGGATGCTGAGGTAGAAGTACATTTTATACCTACAATGTTGAGAAATCCGTTTGCCAATAGACGTTTACAGAAATGGATAAATGAGCAGAAAGAGACTCAGTTCTTAAACAAAAATGACAAGGGAATGTGTGTTCCTACCTTGGAATTTAACCTTGTGTATATGATGATTCATACATATCGGCATCTTTTTGCTGAGGGTGTAGGGTTTAGACAGGTGATGGATTATTATATGTTGTTATGCTCGGAGCCCATAAGTATAGAGCTTAGACAAAAGACTATGAAATGTATGCGTTCATTGCATATAGATAAGTTTGCTGCTGGGTTGATGTGGGTAATGAATAAAGTATTTGGTCTTACGGAAGATAAAATGCTTTGTAATCCCAATGAAAGACATGGAGCGTTTATTCTTAATGAAATAATGACGGCAGGTAATATGGGACATTATGATGAACGTTTGGTGACAATGTACAATGCACCTAAATTGAGAAGGTTCTTGTTGATGAATTGTCACACTTTTCGCCTGTTTAAATACTATCCCCAAGAAACGTTTTTTACGCCTATTACGAGAATGTGGACGTGGGTGTGGAGAAATCGTAGAACTATTTAAAGTGAGTATTGATGTTACTTTCTGTGTTTTAGGTATATTTATGGTTAAAAAGATTGTCGATTCATTTTTTATAATTATTTTTGCAGTTAGAGAGAATAAAACTTTTGTCCTTCTTTAAATAAGATAATTATGGAACAGATATTAGTAACAATAGACAATACCCAGTCTTTGGCAAGTGTGCGCAATGCAATTAAAATGTTGCGTGGCTTGGTGTCAACTTATATCATAAACAATATATCTAAGCCAACTGAAGAGGAAAAACAGAAGGCTTATGTCCTCCCTAATATGGAAATGCTGGCATTATAGGTGGAGAAATAAGTATGGGTATTTGTAAAAAGAATGAGCATGGATAATACTAATATATTTTCAGCAAGGAATTTTGAAGAATACGTTATGGGTATAATAACGTATCTTTTGCACGGGGATGAGCCAATAGAACTTGAACACAAGGTTGGCTCTAATGGATTGAGAGTAGACATTTACCTTGAAAAAGGTTGCAAAAGGCTTAGTTTGCCTTCAAAAACACTTATAGAGATCAAGTATCTATTAAGGCTTGATACTTTGTCAAAGGTGGCATTTCAATTTAAAGAGGCCATAGACAAAGGCGGTTACAGCAAATTTATAATTATTTGTAAAGAAAAACTGTTTGATGCTGATATTTTCAGGAATGACTATGAATTACAAGGAAGGACGGAAATATGGACTTTTAAAGATTTAAGGGAAAAAGCACAAATTATAGATGATGAAGCGCAAATCATCGATATATCAGATTCTAAAAACGTATCAGCGCCAGATTTAATAGATTTAGCAAAAGATACCGCTGCTCATGATAAGATAACATTGTTTTTAGGGGCTGGAGTTTCTATGGATGCAAATTTGCCAAGTTGGAATAATTTATTGGAGGCACTGTTAGTCAAGAAAAACAATAGTCCATTTGAATATATAAACGAAGCCAATTCAGAATCTATATCAACTTATTTGGCTAATTCTTCAATTGTTGCAGGTAGATATATAATGGAGGGGTATCGTGCTGCAGTAAAAAAACAATACGGAGATAAAAAGTCAGAGTTAGAGGTTGAAGAAATAACTCGAAATGAAGTTGTTGGTAGAATGCGTACTGTTCTCTATAGCAATCAAAATAAGAATAATAATTCGGATTTAGTAAAGGCTCTTGCCTCAATTGCTTCCGAAAAAAATGTAAAGCAACTAATAACTTACAACTATGATGACTTAATAGAATTCAATTTGTCAGATGCTGATAAATTTGTATCTGTATATGATGAAACTGTAACTCATATGAATGGGCTTAAACCAATTTATCATGTCCATGGATATATACCACGTGATAAAAAAAATCCTGGAACTCCGGTATTGAGTGAAAGAGAATATCATAAGTTATATAGCCGTATGCACCATTGGGCTAATGTCGTACAACTTAATGCATTATATACAACAACATGTTTCTTTGTAGGCTTTTCAATGACTGACCCAAATCAACGAAGATTGTTGGATTTGGCAAGAAATGTTGACTTGGGCTCTATTGAGGTAGGAAATGCTCAACATTATATATTTTTACGCCGTCAAAATTTAAAGGGTGAAGCTGTAAAGGCTGTAAATGAAGAACATTGTAAGAAAATAGAAAATATGATGTTTGAGCTTGGACTAAATGTTATTTGGTTTGACGAGTTCGAGAATCTTCCTAAATGCTTGTCATATATATTCGGAAAAACTGAAGAAAAACCTAAAATGAAATTCTAATGATAATTAAAAGACTATTTGACATTGTTGCGTACATATTGGGACGTGTAAGACAGAATATGATGTATAGAGGTGTTTGAGGAAAGATGATGTAATAAATAGTGAAAAAATGAATAAATTTGACGAATATAAAAAGGAAATAGAGGCAAACCACAAGGAATATATGACTTTGTGTGTTGGCGATGATGTGTTTCTTCAAAATGGAAATAATACATCAGAAAGGAAAGCACCAAAAGGCTATTCTTGGATTGATTATTGGCGTGCTATGTCAGGTAATCATGAATCTTCTTTGGAATGCAGTAGTTGTGGCAAAATGATTTTTGTTGATGAGATTCCACAGATGTTGAAAAAAATGTATGGTTTGATGGGGCTGAATGAAAATGAGAATATTGCTTTAGGAGGACACCTGGTAGTACCAGAACCACATTCTCATAATTATTCGGGTGGTTTTTATATAGCTCCTCTTTGTCCTAAATGTAATGGCCAGCAAGGAAAAAACATAAAAATAAAAAAGGGGACTACTCTTTGTAGAGAGATAGCTGTTGATTAATAGATGATATGACGGATAATAATCAAGAGTCAGAAATAATATCGAAAGGTTTGTTTTGGGGTATCATTATCACCTGTATATTGATATTTGGTGCAATGATTATCTTGTTCTCATTAAATCGCGAATTCGACAATGAATATCCCATAGACAATGGTTTATTTGGAACGTATGGCGATTTTATTGGAGGCGTTGTTGGTACTATCGTAGCTTTTTATAGTGCTTTTTTGCTTGTGAAAACATTGCAAAGCCAAGAAAATGTAAATCAAAGTGTTATAGAAACTAATAATCAAATATCTATTGCAAGTGGAAAGGAACTGTACAACACATTGTTAGAGGTATTCAATAATAAGTTCGAACGTTTTATGACATGCTATCAAAATGCTATTGATAACTATGTTCTTGAAAAAAACAATGAGGTTCTTACGGGGCGAAAAGCGTTCGAAAAGATAGCAAGTGAGTTTATCAATAATGATTTTACTAATAATAATGATTATCTAAGACGAACGCAATCTGCTATTTCCGAATATATGGATTTTTACTCTAATAATAGATTGTATTTGGCAGTTCACTTTCGAATGTTATATTTACTGACTTCGCTTGTATCAACATCAGGCCTGGAAACGAACGACAAGGTCTTGTATGCAAAATTGATAAGAGGACAGTTGAGTGAGTCGGAGATGACTATGTTGCGTTATAATTGCCATAGTGAGTATGGCGTAAAAATGCAAAAATACTGTAACGAGTTTAACCTAATTAAGCATTTACCGGTAATGCAATTATTGGAGTTTAAAATGCATTATAATTTACTTAAAAGTAATGTAGGTGAAAATGTAAAAGAGTTAGTGGTTGGTCTCGATACTATGTTTATAACGCTACGCAAATATGCCAAAATGGTATTGGATAAGGATTCGCAGCGAAATATTACATACAATGGCGGTAAAAGATATTCTATTGTAATGAGTGTTACTGAGGATAGGAAGAAATTTACGTTAGAACTTAAGAAAGATTGTGGTGCTGAGAGAAGAGGTGGCGGTACAAGATTATCTTCAGTGGAAAAAGCACTTGATTGCTATGAAATATCCCAATTAGAGCAACTTTTCAGAGACTATTTGAGTGATTTGTTTTATGCATCTAATTTTTACTTGTATAATGGAAAGGAAAATGTAAGGAAAGGCAATTTTTCTAAAAATGGAGATATAATAACATATACATTCGTTATTGAGCATGAAAAGCGGTTAGCTCTTTCTTCTAAACAAATGGCAGAAAGAGGTAGGAATATTTTGGAAAGCTGAAATGAGGTAATTTTAGGTATATATGAATAATTGTTATGGCAAAAGAAATATCTGAAGAAATAATTGCACAGGTAAAACAAGCTTTGAATATAACAACAGAGATAGATGTTATTGCTTTATATAAAAAATTGAGTAATGAGTACATCTCTTGTCATCCTGATAAATATTCAGACAAAGCAAAAGAAATAGCGGAAGAACGATTTAAAAAACTGGGTGATTTACGTGACAAATTGGAAATTTATATAGAGCAGCAAAGAGCTAAAGGACAAGTTATAGCTTATGACAAAGCTCGTGATGTAGAAGAAATAGAAACAATAAACAATATAACAGAAAAGGACCTTAAAATACTGGAACTTAAAGATAAAATAACATACTTAGAAATTGTTATTGAAGGAAACAAGAGAGAATTAAACGATAAAGAGAAGGCTATTGATGACTTCTTGAAACAATCAACAAAGACTTCAAAAGAAGATCTCACAGACATTTACAAACCCAAAAAACGAGGAAACATTCTGGGATTAAGTTCTGCTATTGCTTCGTTATCATTGTTTATACCACAAGTCCAAAATATTGTGGCAAACATTGGGGTCGGTGGTTTTATTGGTAGTTTTATAGTTATTGCTATTACCATCACTTGGATAGTAAAGATAATAAGAAGTAATATATGTAACAGTTGCATCCAATCTATAATAGACAATATTCTTTATGGAGAAGACTTGATGGAAGCCTTCGATGTAAAGTTTTCAAATGAGAGATATAGCAAACCATACTTTAGGGAAAAGGATGTAGTTGATTTTATTGATCGATGTATGACCAACAAAAGGTATCGCATATTATTCTTTGGTAAATACAATTCAACACGTCGTCATATAGTTGAATATATCCTGCTTGAACTTAGTCGTAAGAAAATAATAGTTGATGTAAAAACTGATGATATGCAAAAAGTCTTTTATATAGAGCATCGTAATGATATAGACTTTTAATAATTAATTTATGACACAGGGGTATACCGATTTTTATCAGTTTGAATCTCTTTGGAAGATTATGAAGGGTGAAGAGAAACGGGGAAAATGAATTGGACCTTCATAATGACTCAGAGAAAAGGTTCTTATTTAAGTCTCATTGTTTCAATTTCTTTAATCGGACAGCTTACGTTTCTAATTATCAAGATTCTCTGTTCTATCAGTTGGAGGAAACTTTGAAAAAGGAAAAGTTGACGAAATATAATGAATAAAATAGAATTAATACAAATCAATATAAAATTTTTTATGATATTTAAAAGACTCTTTGACATTGTAGCGTCCCTATTGGGACTGCTGTTGATTTGGTGGATATTCCCCATAGTAGCGTTTTTAATCCATAAGAAGATGCCGGGTGGTCCGGCTTTCTTCTGTCAGAAGAGAGTGGGAAAGGATGGCAAGTTGTTTACTTGTCATAAGTTCCGTTCGATGACGGTGAAGCATTCTGGTTCTTCTGTTTCGGTGGCGGGTGATAGTAGAATAACTCCGTTTGGTGCTAAGCTGAGACATTATAAGATTGATGAGTTGCCTGAGCTGTGGGATGTATTGATAGGTAACATGTCTTTTGTGGGTCCTCGTCCTGATGTGCCTGGTTATGCTGATAAGCTGCAAGGTGATGATAGGGATGTACTGAAATTGCGTCCTGGCATCACTGGTCCTGCTACTCTGAAGTATAGACTGGAGGACGAAATGATTTCGGACTTTATGAAGGACTTTAGAAACATGAATTACCATGAATTGACCACGAATTATCCGCAAATTACAATATCGGATAAGGAATATGCTGAGCTGATAGTGAAGAGTGACCAGGAAGTTGCT